>Ga0187893_10012203_pt1 | contig 12252 bp, 8 predicted proteins | sample MA1701074metaG_FD_139574 | JGI IMG/M metagenome (GOLD analysis project Ga0187893, IMG submission 139574) | White microbial mat communities from a basaltic lava cave in the Kipuka Kanohina Cave System on the Island of Hawaii, USA - MA170107-4 metaG ... | reverse complement strand
GAAAAAAAGCGCATTCCAGGGTGGCGGTGCCGCTGGCGACGATGGCGGCGTCGGCGGCCGAGAGCGCATCGTGGGTGGCGCCGGTGATGAGGGTGGCCGGCAAGTGGCGCGTAAGGCCGACAAAATCGGATTCAGGCAAGCCGGGGGCAACGGCGACGGCGAATTGGCACGGCCCGCCGTGCAAGGTGCGCAGGCAGGTTTCGGCGATGAGCGGCAGATGATGACCCAATTCGGAGGCGCGGCTGCCGGGGAGCAGGGCGACGATGGGCGTGGCAGGGTCGAGCGCGAAGCGGGCGCAGAAGGCGGCGCGATCGAGCGTGGGCTTGACCATATCAACGAGTGGATGGCCGACGAAGTCCACGGGCACGCCGGCGTCGCGATAGAACGGCTCTTCGAAGGGGAAGATGCACAGCACGCGCTCGACCAGGCGCTTGATGAGCCGGATGCGGCCGGGGCGCCACGCCCACACTTGCGGGCTGATGAAGTAGACGCAGCGAATCCCCGCGGCGTGCAGGCGATGCGCAAGGCGCAGGTTGAAGTCGGGGAAGTCAACCAGGATGGCGAGCGCGGGGCGGCGGCGGATGGCTTCGTCGGCCAGGCGGCGATAGACGCGCCAGACGCTGGGCAGCCGTCGCACCACTTCGCTGATGCCGACGACGGCGACTTCCGACGAATCGGCCAGCAGCTCGACGCCGGCCTCGCGCATGCGCGGGCCGCCGAGGCCGAAAAGCTGCGCGCCGGTACGCTCGCGCAAGGCGGTGGCGAGTTGCGCGGCGTACATTTCGCCGGAAGGGTCGCCGGCGGAGATGAGGATGTGCGGCGGTGCCATGTGAGCGTCTAAGCTGGCTTGCGCGGCGACATTATGGCATGCGTCGCTGCGATTCGCTGGTGCACACCGGAAAGTCAAAGGCAAAACCTCGGAAAAACACAGAGGCACAGAGGAGGACAGAGGACACGGAGTGAATCCTCAGAGGCTGAAGCCCGCATGTTCAAACGGCTTCTTGGCACGGCTAAAGCCGTGCCCTCCCGGATGCGCTAGTCGTCGGCGGGGAGAGAAGAGCAGGCGAGGGCGGAGCGCGACACTAATCGCTGCGCAGGGCGATGAGGGGATCGACGTGGGTGGCGCGGAGGGTGGGGATGCCGGTGGCGGCGAGCGACACGGCGGCTAACAGCAGCGCGATTGCGGCGAGGGTGGTGTACTCGAGCGCGACGACGCCGAAGAGCTGGCTGGCCATGATACGGCTCAACAGCAGCGCCAGCGGCAGGCCGGCGCAAAGTCCGATGGCCGCAGTGGTCATGCCCTGGCGGACGATCAGCCGCAGCACGTCGGCCTTGCGCGCGCCCAGCGCGATACGCACGCCGATTTCGTGGGTGCGCTGCGCCACGGTGTAGGACATCACACCAAACACGCCGATGGCGGCAAGCAGCAGCGCAATCGCGCCGAAGGCCAGCATCAGGTCGGCGGCGAAGCGGAAGGGCGACGTCTCTTCGACGAACATCTGCTCGAGGGTGAGCAGCTTTTCGATGGGCTGCTCGGGGTCTACGGCCCGCACCTGCGCGCGCGCGGAAGCTGCCAGGTTCATGGGAGGGCCAGCGGTGCGCAGGAGAAACGTCATGCCCGGGCGCGGGGATTGCGCGTCCGGCAGGTAGAGTTGCGGGCGAATCTCCTTGTCGAACCAGCCTTGCTTGACGTCGGCGGCGATGCCGACAATCGTCGTCCATTGGTCGTTAGCACTCGCGCCGGTGCGCTGAATGCGGCGGCCGAGAGGATCTTCACCGGCCCAGTAGCGGCGGGCGGCCATTTCGCTGATGATGGCGACGGGCGCGGCTTGCGCGGCGTCGGTGGCGGTGAATGCGCGGCCACGCAGCAGGGGAATCCCCAGCGTGGTGAAGTAACCCGGGCTGATGACCACAAGATCGGCCGGTTGCCGCTCGCCCGGCTGCAAGGCAGCGCGGCCTTCGATGAGCAGCTCGACCACCGGGTTGGGGCGGTTGTTGAGCGGCGTGTTGCTGGCGGCGCTCACCGACGCGACGCCCGGCAGCGCAGCCATGCGCGCGGCGACCTGCTGAAAGAACTCGGTGATTCTCTGCGCGTCTTTGTATTTTGCCTCGGGCAGCGAAACTTGCAGCGCGAGGATGCCGGCAGGGTCGGCGCCATCGAACATGCGCAGCATCCGCCAGAAGCCCTTCGCGCTAAGCCCGGCGCCGACGAGCAACACCAGCGCGAGCGCCACTTCGACTGCCACCAGCGCGCTCCAGACGCGGCTGCGCCGGCCCGCCGCGGCCACGCGCCCGCCTTCCTTGAGCGTGGTGTTCAAGTCCGGCTGCGAAGTGCGCAGCGCGGGCAGCAGGCCAAACACCAGCGTGGTCAGGAACGCGACCACAAGCGTCAGCGCCAACACCGTGCCGTCAATGCCGATGCGATCCCAGCCGGGAATGTGCCGCGCCACGCCGGGAGGAATACTGCCGCGCACGTAATCGGATGCCCAGCGGGCCAGCAGCAGTCCCGCGGCAGCCCCGGCGCAGGCGAGCACCAGGCTTTCCGCCAGAAGCTGGCGAACGATGCGCCAGCGGCTGGCGCCGAGCGCGGTGCGCAGTGCCATTTCCTTGCCGCGCGAAGCGGAGCGCGCAAACAGCAGGCTGGCCACGTTGGCGCAGGCAATCAGCAGTAGGAATCCGGCCATGCCGATCAGCACCAGCAACAACGGTTGGGTGAACGCCGACTGCAAGTCGCGCAGCGGAATCACGGAGACAGCGATGCCCGCGTTGGTTACGGGGTGAAGCTCTTCGATGCGGCGCGCGACGCCGAGCATGTCGGCTTGCGCCTGCGCAACGGTGGCGCCGGGCTTGAGCTGCGCCAGCACGTAGAGATTGCGCGTGTCGCGCTGTTCCCACTGCTGCGGGGAGAGCGCCAGCGGGCCCCATACGTCAGTGCCGAAAGGAAAGCCAAAACCGGCGGGCAAAATGCCGGCCACGGTGACCTTGCGTCCGTCGAGGATGAGATCGCTGCCGATGACGCCGGGGTTGCCGGCGAAGCGGCGCTGCCACAGCCCGTGGCTGATGACGACGGCTTGATCGCGGCCGGGCTGCGATTCTTCCGGCAGCAGCACGCGGCCGTGCGCGGCGTTGGTTTGCAGAGCAGCGAAGAAGTCTGCGGAGACGTAGGTGGCGGGCAGCAGCTCGGGCTCGCCGGTGCCGGTCAGCGTAACGCGACGCACGCGGTATGCGGCGATGTGCTGGAAGGCGGATTGCTGGCGCCTCCAATCGAGAAAATCGGCGGGCGAAACGGCTGTGGCTTTCAATCTCTGGCCGGGCAGGCTCTCGCGGACGGCGACGAGGCGGTCGAGATTCTCGAAAGGCAGCGGCTTGAGCAGCAGCGCATTAGCGACGCTGAAAATCGCACTGTTGGCGCCGATGCCCAGCGCGAGGGTCAGGATGGCGATCGAAGCGAAGCCGGGGTTGGCGCGCAGGTTCCGCAGGGCGTAGCGCATGTCCTTGAAGAACGACTCGAGCGCGGGCAGGGTGCGGCGGTCGCGGCAGAGTTCTTTGGCTTGCTCGAGACCGCCGAGCTTGAGCAGGGCTTGGCGGCGCGCTTCCTCGGGCGACATGCCGCGCGCGAGATTGTCTTCGATGTGAAGCTGGAGATTGCTCTGCAACTCCTCGGCCATTTCGCTTTCGTGCCGCTGCTTGCGGAACAGGCCGGGAAGGCGGAGAGACCATGCGCGGAGGGCTCTCATCGTCCCTCCTCGGCGGGGGCCAGGAAGCGCGCGAGGATTTCGGAGGCACGCTCCCACTCCTGCACTTCCTGGCGGACTTTCTTGCGGCCGGCGGCCGTGAGGCGATAGAACTTGGCTCGGCGGTTGTTTTCAGATTGGCCCCAGTCGGAGGCGATGTAGCCTTCCTGTTCGAGCTTCAGCAGGGCAGGGTAGAGCGTGCCGTAGTTGATAGCCAGCTTATCGCCGCTGACCTGCTCGATACGGCGGGCGATGCCGTAGCCGTGTTGCGGGCCGAGGGCTTCGAGGGTCTTGAGCGCCATCAGGGCCAGGGTGCCCTGCCAGACGTCGGCTTTGCCGGCCATCGCGGCCTCCTATGGGATACCCATAGTTAGACTGCCACAAGCCCCTATGGGTTAGCAATAGGAGATACGCGCAAACGGGGCGGAATGTTACGACGCGGCGGCAAAGGCAAAACCAGGAAAAACACGGAGACACAGAGGAGCACAGAGGGCACGGAGTGAAAGCTCAGGGGCTGAAGCCCGCGCGTTCAAGCGGCTTCTGGGCACGGCTAAAGCCGTGCCCTCCCGGATGCGCTAGTCGTCGGCGGGGAGGGAGGAGCTGGACGAGCCGGCGAGGGCGGCGGCAGCGTCGGCTGCGGCGGCGGTGACGAGGCGCTCCTGTTCTTTGTATTGGAGCTGATAGAGGCGGTAGTAGATGCCGCGCGCGGCGAGCAATTCCTGATGCGAGCCTTGCTCGCGCAGGCGGCCTTTGTGCAGGACGATAATCTGGTCGGCGCGCTGGATGGTGGAGAGCCGGTGCGCGATCACCAGCGCGGTGCGGCCGGTGAGCAGGCGGTCGAGCGCCTCGCGGATGAGCAACTCGGTGTGGGTATCCACGCTGGAGGTGGCCTCGTCGAGGATGAGGAAGCGCGGATTGTGGGCCAGCGCGCGGGCGAAGCTGATGAGCTGGCGCTGGCCGACGGAGTAAGTTGCGCCGCGCTCGCTGACCGCGGCGTCGAGGCCGATGGAATCGACCAGCGAGCCGAGGCGGACTTCGGCGAGCGCGCGGGCGACGGCGTCGCGGGTGATGGAGTCTGTGCCGAGGCGCACGTTGGATTCGAGCGTGCCGGTGAAGAGAAACGGGTCCTGAAGGACGATGCCGAAGTGGCGGCGCAGGTCGTGCACGTCGAGCTCGCGGACATCCACGCCGTCGAGCAGGATTTGTCCGCGCTGCACTTCGTAGAAGCGCAGCAGAAGCTGAATGATGGTGGTCTTGCCGGCGCCGGTGTGACCCACGACGGCGGCGGTCTGGCCGGGTTGCAGGCGGAAGCTGACGTCGCGCAGCACCCAGTCAGGCTCGGCGGCGGGATTCCTGGGGTCGCTCGAGGCGTAAGCGAACCACACCTTGCGAAACTCGATTTCGCCGCGGATGTGCTGCAAGCGGCGCGGCTGAATCAGCACGGAAGTATCCAAAGCCGGCGCGGCAGCGGCGGCATCGGCACCCACAACGGCGGGGCGCACCGGCTCGTCGAGCAATTTGAAGATGCGTTCGCTCGAAGCCATCGCAGACTGGAGGATGGTGTATTTTTCCGAGAGGTCCTGAATGGGGCGGAACATGCGCTGCACGTACTGGATGAAGCTGACCACCAGGCCAAGGGTGAGCGCGCCGGCCACGGGATTGCCCAGCGCGTCGCGCGGGGCGCCGAGCACGCGCACGCCGCCAAACCACAGCAGCGCGGCGACGGCGAGGATGCCGAGGAACTCAACGGCGGGATAGAAAAAGGCGTGCGCGAGAATCGCGTCCTTGAAGGCGCGGCGGTGATCGTCGTTGATGCGCGCGAAATCGCGGATGGCGCGGCGCTCGCGGTTGAACAACTGCACCACGGCAACGCCGCTGATGTATTCGTTGAGGAACGAGTTGATGCGGGCGATGGCAGTGCGGATGCGGCGGTTGGCGTCGCGGTAGCTGCGGCGGAAGATAGCGGTGACCAGCACGATCAGCGGGATGGCGGCCAGCGCGGTGAGGGTAAGGCGCCAGTCGAAATAAAACATGGTGCCGATGATGAAGGCCAGCGTGAGGAAATCGGCCAGCATGGTGACCACGCCGGAGGCGAAGAGCTCGTAAATCACGTCCACGTCGGTGGTGACGCGGGTGACCAGGCGGCCCACCGGGTTGCGGTCGAAAAAGCTCATCGGCAGGCGCTGCAAGTGGGCGAAGACTCCCATGCGCATGTCGAACATGGCCTTCTGCCCGACGAGCTGCATGATGAGCACTTCGGTGACTTGCAGCGCGAAAATCACCACCAGCACGGCGAAAAAAATCAGCGCGGTGAACTCGATGCCGCGAAAGGCGGCGTCGGGCGAAATCGAGCCGGAGAGGCCGGGGAGCAGGTAGTCGTCGACGACCACTTTGGTGAAGTAAGGGACGGCGGCGCCGAGTGCGGAGGTAATCACGACCAGCACCAGCGCCAGCGCGACGCGGCCTTTGTACGGGCGCAGGTAGCGCAGCAGGCGGCGCATCAGTTGCGCGTCGTAACCTTTTCCGAGTTGTTCTTCTTCGTGATGCGGCATACAGACCTAGGCCCGTTCCAGCTCTTCTTCTAGCAACTGCTTCTGATACAGCTCGGCGTAGTAGCCGCCGTGTCCGATGAGCGAGGCGTGCGTGCCTTGCTCGACGATGCGGCCATCGCGCAGCACTACAATCTGGTCGGCGTCGCGCACGGTGGAGCAGCGGTGCGAAATCAGAATGGTGGTGCGGCCGCGCATGATGTCGGTGAGGCGATGCAGGATTTTGTCTTCGGTTTCGGTGTCGACGCTGGAAAGCGCGTCGTCGAGAATCAGGATGCGCGGGTCGCGAAGCACGGCGCGAGCCAATGTGGTGCGCTGCTTTTGCCCGCCGGAGAGCGTAATGCCGCGCTCGCCGACGATGGATTCGAACTTGGCGGGGAAGTCGGCCACGTCGGCGGCAAGCGAAGCGACCTGCGCGGCCTCTTCCACCGTGCCGGGCGGCGGTTGCTCAACACCGAAGGCGATGTTCTCGCTGATGGTGTCGCTGAAGAGGAAAGTGTCCTGGGGCACGTAGCCGATGGAGCGGCGCAACGAGTCAAGCGGCCAGTGCTGAATGGGGCGGCCGTCGATAAACACGGAGCCGGGCGGTGCGTCGTAGAGCCGTGGGACCAGCGCGGCGAGCGTGGATTTGCCGCTGCCGGTGGGGCCGACGATGGCTAGCGTGGAGCCGGCGGGGATGCGCAGATTGATGTCGTGCAGCACAGGGCGGGAAGCGCCGTTTGAGCCGTAGCTGAAGGTCAGGTTGCGGAATTCGATGTTGCCGCGGACTTCCGCGCCGCTGTCTTCGGCGAGCGCGCGGTCGGCCTGCGCGTCGTTGATGGCGGCCTGGGTGTGCAGGATGTAATTGAGGCGGCCCATGGACGCCGCGCCGCGCTGGAAGATGTTGGTCACCCAGCCCAGCGCGATCATCGGCCAAACCAGCAGGCCCATGTAAGTGTAGAAAGCCATCAGCGCGCCGACGGAGATTTCGCCGTTGAGCACCTGGCGTCCGCCCTGCCACAGGACGATCAAAAAGGTGAAGCCGATCAGGGCTTCCAGCGCGGGATAGAACATGGCCCACGCGCGGATGAGCTGGAGGTTCTTGGCGATGTAGTCTTTGTTCAGCGCTTCAAAGCCGCGCGTTTCCGGTTCTTCCTGCACGTAGGCGCGCACCACGCGCACGCCCGCAAGATTTTCCTGCACCCGCGCGGAGAGCATGGCCAGCAGCGCCTGGATTTTTTCGTAGCGCTCGTGGATGACCAGGCCGAAGTAGCGCACCGCGTAGGCCACCACCGGGACGGGGATCAGCACCAGCAGGGTGAGCGAAGGCGAGAGCTTCAGCATGAGGAGGATGGACGCGACCATGGTGACGATGGTGTTGGCGCTATACATGATCCCCGGGCCGAGCACCATGCGGACGTTGTTGAGGTCGTTGGTGGCGCGGGACATCAGCTCGCCGGTGCGGTTGCGCACGAAGAACGCCGGGTCGAGAGAAAGCAGCTTCGAGAGAATGTCGTTGCGCATGTCGAATTCGATATCGCGCGAGACCCCGATGATGATCCAGCGGGTGAAAAACGAAAGCACGCCCTTGAGCGTGACCAGCCCGACCAGCACCGCGCCGTAAAACAGCAGCGTTTCGCGGGAAAAAGGCTGGTACATCGCGTTCAGCAGGTTGTACAGGAAATCGGGCAGCGCGGTCATGCGAGAGATCAGGCCGCGCGAGCCGGAAAGCGAATCAATCATAATGCCGATGGCCAGCGGGAGCAGCGCGCCCACGATGTTGAGCAGCAGGAGGATCAGGCCGCCGGTGACCAGCGGGCGGGTGTAGCGCCGCAAGTAGGGAAAGAGCCCGCGCAGATGCGCCAGCGTAGGTTTGGGAGCCTCCGCTTGCGGGAGGGTTTCATTCGCGGCGGGTTGTGCGGCGGCGGCCATCAGCGCAAGACACTCTCCGGTTTCTCGATGGCGCCCACTTCACCGAGGAAAGTCTCGTAATTACGGTCGAGCGACTGGTAGCGCCTGGTCTTGGCGTTCCAGCGCACGCCGATGGGGCGGATGGCGCCCGAGGCGGGCTGGTGGATGGGCGTGAAGTACATGGTCAAGCCGTTCTCTTCGCTCATTTCGTGCTGGATGCGCCAGCCGGCGATGGGCGCCAGCGGGGTGCCGCCGAGGAAGCCTTTGCCGTTTTTCAGGTATTCATCGCAGCGGAACACCTGCACCCACTTGTCTTTCTCCTGCGCCAGAATCACCAGCCGCGTAAACAGCGTGCCCGGGGCGACGCCCTGCGGCGTGACCTTGAGCAGGTTGGCGGCCAGCACGTGCGTGGCGCCGGTCTTGGCCAGGTCGCCGTGACGAAGCACAGTGACCTCCTCGCCGAGCGCGGTAGCGGCCACGGACTGAACCTCCGGCGGAATGGCCGGCTCGGCAGGCTTGGCCGGCTCCGCGGATTTCGTGTCCTTCGCCGGCTCGGCGCCGCCACACGCCGCGAGCAAAAGGCAAAATGCAAACAGCGCCGCCACCCAATGCTTAGACGAACGAGCGTGAGCTTTCATCGCACTTCCTGTGCTGCTGTTAGATGCTACGGCCTGCGAGAAAGCTCCGCTGGGCTACAGACCGGGAAAAGCCAGCGTGACTTGCACGACGCGGTCGCTTTCGAGGGTGATTTCCATCACCTGCGGGACGTCGGTGCCCAGCTCCTCGTAGGAGTAGAACAGTAATTGTAACTCCCGGCCCTGCTGGGTGGAAGGGCCGGAAGAGTCGGGCTGTCCGTAGAGCTGAAGCACGCGCTTGCGCGAGTCGCCCAGCGCCAGGCCTTTGCCCGTCTTCCATAGTCTTCGATGCAGGAAATCGGGGGCATTCGCGGGGCAATCGGGGCGGCGGGGGCCGAGCGCGGAGACGGTGACGCTCTCAATGGCGCCGCGCTGGTCGATTTCCACGCGCAGGAAGTGGCCGGTGCAGGCGTCGTACCACTCGGGCTGGCCGGAGGAGCCGGGGAGGCTGTTGCGCAGGGCGGGGTCGTAAAGGCGGTTGGCGGCGGAGATGGTGTCTTTGCCCGGGCGCAGGCGCGCGAGGGAGATTTCGTTTGGGCGCACTTTATCTTTGGTTGGCGACTGTGGTGTTGGGTTCGCGTGTGTAACCACCAGAGCCAGCAGGGAAATGAGAATGGCTTGCTTCATCGAAGTGACGATTCATTGTAGGCGGAAATTAGGCGGCCGGGGAAGTTCGACTTCGAAACGAATGACGCTTGCGCCCGAAGCATAAACACAGCGGCGGCAAGGCGAGAGCCCCGAAGCTTCAAGGCGCAGCAAGCAGCGCCCCCTAAGCTCTACCGGGCGGCGAGGATGTGGTCGAGGCGGGCTTCGAAGTTCTCTTCGCCTTCGGACCACAGGGCGAAGCGCGCGATGGGCAGGGCTGCTTGCACCGCGTTCACGCAGCGGAGCAGGCGCGCGATGTTCTCGCGGGTGCGTTCGCGATACTCGCGCAAGTGCGCGGGCTCGGCCATGTAACGGAGGAAGGTGGCTTCGTCGGGATGGTCGGGCGCCGAATCCGCGGGGCCGCCGGTGAGCAGTCCGGCGTGGCCGGTGAAGAGATGCTCGAGGCCGGCGTCGATTTCGAAGTGGCCGCTATCGGTGAAGGCAGAGTCGTCGAAGGCTTCGCCGCGGCAGGCGAGCGTGACGGGAAGCGCGGCGTCGCGCCATTTGCCGGCTTCGAAGAGCCACAGATCCCAGAAGGCAGCGGCTTCGTAGAGCATGTCGTCGCCGGGATGCTCGCGGCAGACTTCGACGAACTCAGCGGCGGTGGCGGGGCGCAGGCGCAGGTCGTGTTCGGCCAGCGGCGTTTCGGCGTAGTCGACGGCGCGAATTGTGAGGGCGTAGAAGCCGGGAAATTTAGCAGAAAGCGGCACGGCGGCGAGGAACTGCTCGTAGAGGTCGAGCAGGTTTGATTCGGCGAAGTCGCGGCACCAGAAGCGAGCGTAGGCGCGATTGGGCACGCGACGATTATGGGGCAGGCGGTGGCGCGAGGGAAGTCGCGAAGTAATGAAGCTAGGAGGTGAGGAAGCGAAGAGGTGAGGAGGTGAGGAGGTGAGGAGGTGAGGAGGTGAGGAGGTGAGGAGGTGAGGAGGTGAGGAGGTGAAGACTAGGACTCCTTGGTGAAATTGCGCCAGTTTTTCCACAGGCTTCGCAGCATAACCCCGATGCGTTCGTACTCCTTTGCCATCGTTTCGTGTTCTTCGCGCGTGATGTAATTCTCGTCTTTGCTCATGGAAAGCCAAACTTCGGTCTCATGGCAGGAGCCAACCGCCATTTGTAGGAAACGCTTGAATTCTTGTGCGGAATCGCGCTTGGCCCAGCCCTCGGCAACATTGGCGGGAACAGACCGCGTAGAACGCCGGAGCTGACGGGCCAACTCAACGCGCTCCCAAAGAGGAAACTTCCTGGTGAGCTTGGATATCAGCATCGCGGCTTCGTAGGACTTCTTGTACACATCCAAGTCGCGATAGGTTCGAATCGCCATTTGAAGCCGTCCTCATTTCCTCACTTCGTCACTTCGGTTCTTCCGTCTGAGGCGGGAGCGCGGTGAGTTGGGCGGAGATGGCGCGCATCTGGTCGGAGAGGGTCTGGGCCATGCCGGTGAGGGCCATGGAGCAGGCCTCGCGCAGGCGGGCTTCGGCGGCGGAGGCCAGCGTATCCATGACGGTCTTGGAGTGCTGATTGAGGGTGGTGACGGAGGCGACCATCCAGGTGTTCGAGGTGTTCTGCAAGCGCTGCTGATACTGCTGCATGGATTCGCCGGCTGAACGGCTGATGTTTTCGAGGGCTTGGCGCGACGCTGCGTCGAGGCGTTCGAGCCACTCCTTGTGCTTGGCTTCGCGGTCGGCGCGCCACGCTTCCAGAATCGGCAGCAGACTGGCCTGGAAATCCTTCTTGGCGGCGTCGAGCTGCTCGCCGGCGCGGACGGAGATTTTTTCCTGGAAGTCGGTGAAGCTGCGGCCGGCGAATTCGACCCAGCGGTTCTGGACGCGCTCGGCGTGCTGCTCCATGGCGGCCATGGATTCGTCGCGGGTGGCGCTGGACTCTTCGCCGAACAGTTGCAGCTTTTCCTTGGCGATGCGGTGGACTTCGTCGGTGAAAGCGGCGCCGGAGGTCTGCGCGGCCTGGTCGAGCGTCTGGCGGCTCTTGGCTACAATTTCGCGGCTGGATTCGTCGAGCAGGGCCTTGGTGTGCTCGGCGTAGGTGCGGCTGTAGTGGTCGAGCTCGCCGGCAAAAACGCGCGACATTTCGGCGGCGCGCTCGCGCAGCTTGTCGCTAGCCTGCTCGGCGACTTTCTCCATGGCCGACTGCATGCTGGTCTGGGCTTTTTTCTGATACCAGTCGGCGGCCTTGTACAGGGCCTCGAAGGTGGTGTGAGTGGCCTCAGTGCTCTTTTCCTCGAGCTCGCCAAGACACTTTTCCAGTTGCGCGCGGCTGACGGTTTCCCACTCCTTCTCGATTAGCGCGCGCGTTTCGCGCAAGCGGTGGTCGGCTTGGGTGACGTATTCCTCAGAGAGCTGGTGCAGCCGTTCGCGATGCCGCAGCAGGAATTCCTCGGCACGCTGCTGGCTGGAGGCCAGGTCGGCGATCAGCCGCTCGACGCTCTGCATGCGCGGCGTGAGCTGGCGATCCACTTCGGCCACCGCGCGCTCGACGGACTTGCTGCCCTCGGCTTCCAGCGTGGGCGCGATGCGGGCCAGAGCCTCGGCCAGCAACGATTCGGAGCGGCGCTGCATCTCCTGCAAATGCGCCTGCTCTAGCTGCGCGGCCTGCGCCAGCGACTCCTGCGATTGCAGGGCCTGCGCCGTAAGCTGCTCATCGGCCTGTCGGGCCATATCGGCGCGCGCGCGCAAGGCGGTCGCCTCGAAACTGGAAAGGTGCGCGGCCATACGCCCAGCGACTTCGTGGGTCAGCGCGCCGGCGCGCTGCTGCAAGTCCACCATGCGCGCCTGCGACTGCATG
>Ga0187893_10012202_pt1 | contig 12252 bp, 8 predicted proteins | sample MA1701074metaG_FD_139574 | JGI IMG/M metagenome (GOLD analysis project Ga0187893, IMG submission 139574) | White microbial mat communities from a basaltic lava cave in the Kipuka Kanohina Cave System on the Island of Hawaii, USA - MA170107-4 metaG ... | reverse complement strand
TGATCCTGTTGATCGGCTGCGCCAACGTGGCGAACCTGCTGCTCGCCCGCGGCGTGGCACGCCAGAAGGAGATCGGCATTCGACTGTCGATTGGCGCATCGCGGGCCCGTATCGTCTGGCAGTTGCTGACCGAAAGTGTGTTGCTCGCGTGGGCGGCGGCCGCCGGCGGTTATCTGGTCTCGCGCATCGCCCTCGAACGCGCGGTCTATTGGGTCATGGCTTACGTGCCCGTCGATCTGGGTGACGTCAACCTCAGCGTGCCCGCCGCCGATTGGCGCGTCGCGTTGTTCCTGGTGCTGTCGGCGATGGCCGCCACGGCGTTCTTCGCCCTGGCGCCGGCGCTGCAGGCGACCCGCGTGGAGCCGCTTCGGACGCTGCGCGGCGAGCTGGTCAAGGACGCGCGGCCAGGCCGCGCGCGCAACGTGCTGATCGGCGTGCAGGTTTTTGCCTCGGCGCTGCTGTTGATCTGCGGCGCCATCTTTCTGCGCAGCGCGATGTCATCGTCTCAATTCAATCCGGGGTTTCGCACCGCCGACACGCTGTTGATTGACGCCATCAATGACAACCGGCATGACGCCATGCTGCGGGCGCTGACCAGCGACCCCACCGTGTTGACGCTCGCCAGTGTGAGGCCGCCATTCCTGGCACAGCCACCTCGCGGCTTTGGTGACGCCGGGGCGGGGAAGGTGGCGCTCTCGTACAAGCACGTCTCCGCCGAGTACTTCGACGTCCTCGGCACCGCCATCGTGCGCGGGCGCGCGTTCACGGCCGCGGAAGGCGACCAGCACGCCGTGGCGATTGTCTCCGAATCGATCGCGCGGACCCTGTGGCCCAATGGCGATGCCGTCGGCGAGACCTTCAGGATCGAGCCGGATCTCGCCGTCCGGCAAGCCAATGCATTCCTCACGATCAATCCCAACGCCGCATCAGCGGACCCGCAGGTGACGCCACGCACGGTCACCGTCGTCGGTGTCGCGAAAGACGTCGCCGGCTTTCGCATCACCGACGTCAGGGAAGCCGGCGTGTTCTTGCCGATCAGCCTCGACGCGCCAAAGACCTTCATGGTCGCCCGCATTCAAGGCGATGCCGACTTGGCGCGGCAAACGCTGCTCGAGCGGCTCACCCGGATCGATCCCAACATGGGCAGGATCATGACGCTGCGGAGCGTGGCGCGGATCGAGACCTTCTTGCTGACGCTGGCCTTTTGGGTGTCGGTGATTCTCGGCGGGCTGGCGCTCCTGTTGACCGTGTCGGGGCTGTTCAGCGTGCTGTCGTACCTGGTCGAGCAGCGCACCAGGGAGATCGGCGTGCGGATTGCACTGGGCGCCTCGTCTCAGAAAGTGACGCTGTTGATGCTGGCGCAAACCGCGCGGCCCGTCGTGTTCGGTCTGCTGGCCGGCGCTGGACTCCCCGCGTCACTGGCGACACTCGTGCTCACAACCGAGGTTGGCGGAATGATTTCTGCGATCGTACACGTCACCGATCCGGTCGCCTATCTTTCGAGCCTGCTGGTGATTGTGGTCGCGTGCCTGTTCGCGGCGTGGGTTCCTGCGCGTCGCGCCGCCAGGATCGATCCGATGAAAACGCTGCGGCAGGAATAGCTGCTCTACCGCACACCCACAGTCGGACGCGTCCGCGTCTTCTTCACCTTGCGTGCGACCAGCTGCCATGCTTCCCGCACATGTGCCTCGAGTGCGTCGTCGCGGATGCGAGCCAGCTCAATCCCGATCCAGCCGCTCGATCCGACGTAGGGCGGCTTGAAATACGTCGCCGGCTCCTCCTCGATCATCGCCGACTGCAGACCCTCCGCCACCGGCAGCCACACGGCGAGATGACCGTCTTCGTGATGGTTGTCGGCAAACATCGCGAACACGCCTTTGTCCTTCTCGACGAAGAACGTCGGAGTGCCATGCGAGAGCTTCTCCGTCACGCCGGGGAGCACGGCGCAGAATCGCCGCACGCGCTCGAGTTGCGCCCGCCGGCCAGTTTTGCGGGCGGCCTGTCCTTTGTCGCGCGCTCTGAGCTGCCCGGCGCGGAACCTGGCGATGCGTTTGATCAGCGGCACGGGAACCGGCTCGGACAGCGGGAACCTGATCGTGCCTTTGGTGCGTTCGTACCGCGCGAGCTCGTCCCGGAACGCGGCGACGAGGGCATCGCTCGCGGGATACAGAGAAAAGTGGTGTTTCCACCCCGCGAAATACAGCACGGGTACGCCGTCGAGCGTATAGACGGGCATCCGATAGGCGAGCGCTTCCTCCGCGGCTGGTACGGCCGACCGGATGGCGCCGCGCACACGCTCGAGGATCACCCGCGCGTCCTTCGGCTGTGCAGCGATGTACTGGTTCACCGATCTGAAAGCCATTCCTGGCCTGCCGCTACTTCCGCCTATTCTGCCCGAAGTGCCGCGATCGGATCCTGCCGGGTGGCGCGCATCGCCGGCCAATAGCAGGCGGCGGTTGCCACGGCAATCAAGATCAGGGGAATCACCATGAACGTCAGCGGATCGGTCGGCGTCACCGAGAACAGCAGTGTCCGCAGGATCCGCGTGGCGAAGACGGCCAGCGTCAGTCCGATCGCGGCGCCGGCGAGTGCTGGCCTCAGTCCTTGCATTACCACCAGTTTGCTGACCGTGGCTCTGGTTGCGCCGAGAGCGATGCGGACGCCGATCTCGTGCCGTCTCTGTGACACTGAATACGCCACCACTCCGTACAAACCGACCACGGCCAGCAGCAGCGCGACGCCGGCGAAGATCGCAAACAGCAACAGCGTGAAGCGGCGGTCGCCGGTGGAATTTGCGATCTGCTCCTCGATCGTCAGCGGCCGAAACGTGGCAATGCCCGCGTCGAGCTCGCGCAGCGCCGCGCGCGCGCCGGCGCTCAGACCGTGCGGCTCGACGGCGGTATGCAGGAGTATGGTGACGTTGCTGGTGCCAAGGTCGAGGATGGGCCGGTAGATAGTTGGTTGCATCGGCCGATCGAGCGTCGCGCGCACGTCGCCGACGACGCCAATGATCTCGTATCGCGGTGCCGGAAACCCCTCATTGCGTTCGCGCTGCACTTCGAAATCGAAGAACACCCGCTTGCCGATCGGGTCTTCGTTCGGGAACACGGCCTTCGCCATGGCCTCGCCGATCACGATCGCGCCCAGCCGCGGCGTCCTCGCCTCGAAACCGACGCCATCACGTTCGGTGAAGGTTCGACCGCGCCGAAGAGGCACGCCAAGTGTGGCGAAGTAGTCGAGATCGACGCTGCGCTCCAACGCGGCGAGGAATTTGCCCTGCACATAGGGGCGGCCTTCGACGTAATAGAACAGAACGTTGCAGGAACCGGAGAGAGGCAGACAGGAGGTCAGTCCTGCAGAGGTCACGCCGGGCAACGCGCCGAGGCGCTCGCGCATTCGCGACAGGAACGCCGAGCGTTGCGGCGCCTGGCGGTATTGCGGCCCGACCAGCGTCGTCCCCATCGTCAGCAGGTGATCCGCGCGCATGCCCGGATCAACGCGCTGCAGCTCGGCAAAACTACGAATCAGCAGCCCGGCAGCTATCAACAACAGCAACGACAGCGCCGTCTCGGCGACGATCAACGCCGCGCGAAAGCGGCCATGTGTGCGGCCCGACGTCACCGACTTCGTGGTTTCCTTGAGATCGGCGACGACGTCGGCACGAGACACGCGCAGCGCCGGCACAACGCCGACGATGAGGCCGCCGGCTACGGCGATGGCGAAGGCGAACGCAAACACCACCGGATCGACGCGAACATTCCCGGACAGCATCACGCCATCGGCGCCAGGCGCGCGTGCCGCCAGCGTGTCGACCAGCGCGCTCGCCAGCAGGGCGCCGGTGATGCCGCCGGCAATCGCGATCAACAACGTTTCGGTGATCAATTGGCGGACGATGCGGCCGCGGCTCGCGCCCAAGGCGACGCGCATGCCGATCTCGCGGCTGCGCGACATCGCCCGCGTCAGCATCAGGTTGGCAACGTTGACGCAGGCAATGAGCAAGACACAAAAGACCGCGCCGAGCAGGATCAGCAACGATGTTCGGGCCCCGCGCGAAACCGATTCGTGCAGCGGCACCGTTGTCGCGCCTTTTCCGGTAGCCTCGTTCGGGTGCGCGGCCCGGTATCGAGCCGAGATGGCGTCGACTTCTGCGGTCGCCTGCGCGATCGACTCCCCCGCCCGAACGCGGCCGATCACCTGAAGAAAGTGCAGGTCGTGGCGCGCCTGGGTCTCCGGCGTCATGAGCTGGAGCAGCGGCCGCCAGACTTCGACGTTGCGGATTGGGTACGAGAAGCCACGCGGCATCACGCCGATGATTTCGTAGTCGTCGCCGTTCAGGCGCAGGCCGCGGCCGACGACCTCGGGCGATCCGCCGAACTGCCGCTGCCACAGATCATGGCCGATGATGATGACGCGCGCGGCGCCAAAGCGATCGTCGCCGTCGTGAAAGGGCCGGCCCAGCCCCGGGGCAACGCCGAGGGTGGCAAACAGGTTGCCCGAGCAGGAACACCCGAGAAGGCGCTCGGCGTCACCCTCGTTGGTGCTTCCCGACACCGTCGCGGCGAAGGTCGAGAACGCACTCAGCTGATCGAAGGTGGTCGATTGCTGCCGCCAGTCGAGAAAGTTGCCGGGCGCCACCGACATCTCGGGTTCGTCGCCGACAACCTGCCGCTCGAACACCTCCACCAGCCGTTCGGGCTCCGAGAACGGCAGCGGCCGAATCAGGAATGCGTTGACCACGCTGAAGATCGCCGTGTTGGCGCCGATGCCGAGGGCGAACGAGAGGACGGCGGTGATGGTGAAGCCCGGTGAACGCCGCAGCACGCGCACCGCGTAGGCCGCATCCTTCACGAAGTCTTCGATCAGATGCACTCGGCGCATATCGCGACATTGCTCCCTGGTGCTTTCGATCGAGCCGAAGACGAGCCGCGCCGCCCGCCGCGCCTCGGCTTCGCTCATCCCGCTGGCGGTGTGTTCTTTGATCAGCTGTTCGATGTGGACGTCGAGCTCGCGACGCATCTCCGCATCGACGGACGAGGGCCGCAGCAACGAGCGCAGACGGTTGCGAACGATGCGGGCGATGCGCATGGCAGTTGGTCAGGCGTTGTCGATCAGAAGCTGAACGGCCGACGACAGCCGCTCCCAGCTCTTGAGCTCGCGCTCGAGCTGTTTCTTGCCTTCCCGCGTCAGCGAGTAGAACTTGGCGGAACGACCCAGGTCCGAGTCCTTCCACTCCGACTCGATCCACCCCTGTTGCTCGAGACGATATAAAGCGGGATAGAGGGAACCTTGACCAACGCAAAGAACTTCACGCGAGATCAGTTGAATGCGTTTGGCGATGCCCCATCCATGCAGTGGCTGGTGCGCGATGGTCTTGAGAATGAGCAGATCCAACGTTCCTTGCAGCAGATCCGATGGCTTGGGCACGGAATACCTCGACTATCGACACTTATACCTCGATTATCGACAATCGGCAAGAAGAGGGACGAACAGACGAGCGCGGATGGCCGAGCTGATCAACTCGCTGCTGGACATCAACCGCCTCGAGGCAGGAGAGATGCCGGTCGATCGGCGACCCTTCGAGTCGAGCCGCCAGGGTCGATCCGATGCAGACGCTGCGACAGGATTGGCTATTCCACGCGCTCGGATCCATTCGCCCGGTGCGGCCCGGTCGCCCGCGGATCGATGCCACACGGTATGATGCCGCGCACACGCATGACGCTGTCCTCAGGGAGCCGCATCGGCCCGTACGAGATCGGCTCGCGCATCGGCGTCGGCGGGATGGGCGAAGTCTTCCGTGCCGTGGACATCAACCTCGGTCGCCCGGCGGCCATCAAGGTGCTGCCGGCCTCGCTTGCCGGGGATTCGGACCGGCTGGCGCGCTTCCAGCGCGAAGCCCAGACCCTCGCGTCGCTCAACCATCCCAACATCGCGCAGGTGTTCAGCTTCGAGAAGGGTGCGGGCCAGTTCCGGGCCCTGGCGATGGAGTTCGTCGAGGGGCCGACGCTTGCGGATCGCATTGCCGCCGGCGCGATTCCGATCGACGAGGCCGTGCCCATCGCCGTTCAGATCGCCGACGGGTTGGAGAGCGCGCACGACCACGGCATCATCCATCGCGACCTGAAGCCGCAGAACATCAAGGTCCGACCGGACGGGATCGTGAAAGTGCTGGACTTCGGTCTGGCGAAGGCGATGAACCCGGTCCAGGATCAGTCGAGCGGGCTCATGAACTCGCCCACCATCACCTCCCCCGCCACGCACGCCGGCGTCGTCCTCGGCACGGCATCCTACATGAGCCCCGAGCAGGCCAAGGGCCGCGCCGTCGATCGCCGCGCCGATATCTGGGCCTTCGGCTGCGTGCTGTTCGAGATGCTCACCGGCGCGCGCGCGTTCCCGGGCTCGGATGTGAGCGAAACGTTCGTGGCGATTCTCCGCGACGAGCCCGCCTGGGAGGCGCTCCCGTCCGATACGCCGCCGCACGTGCGCGCGCTCCTGCGGCGTTGCCTGCAGAAGGACGTGCGCAAGCGTCTGCCGCACATCGCGGTCGCGCGGCTCGAACTGACGGACCCGCCGCCCGCCGCTGCCGTCGCCGCGCCCGCGCGATCCTCCGTCGTGTGGCGCGCGATCGCGCTGGCGAGCCTCGCCGTAGCGATCGGCGTGTTGTCGTGGGCGATCTGGTCCAGACTCGCGGTCGCTCCCGCGGCGGCGGTCCGGGTCCGTATCGAGCTCGGCAACGCGGATCCTGCGGTGCTGGCGGTGACGGCAGCGCTGGCGATGGCGCCTGACGGCAAGACGCTGGCGTTTGCCGGCCGGCCGATGGACGCGGAGCTTCGCACCTCCATCTACGTGCGCCAGCTCGATCGCTTCGATGCGCAGGCGATGCCTGGCACGGAAGGTGGTCAATACCCGTTCTTTTCGCCCGACGGTCGCTGGGTCGCCTTCTTCGCGCAGGACACCCTGAAGAAGGTGCCGGCGGGCGGCGGGGCGGTTTCGACGATCGGACCCGCGCCCAGTCCGCGCGGCGGCGCGTGGGGAGACGACGACATCATCGTCTTTGCGTCGCTGGCAGGGATCAGCCGCGTCCCCGCCTCTGGCGGGACGCCTGAACTCGTCGCTAAGACTAGTTTGGTACCGCCGTCGACGCCGGAGGTGCTGCCCCGCGGCCGCGGCGTGCTTTACGGCGAAGCGACTACCGCCGACACTGCCACCGGCTCGATCTTCGTGCGGGACTTTGGCGGTGGGACGCCCAAGGAGCTCGTGCGGGGCGGACGGTCTCCACGCTACGCGGCCAGCGGCCATCTCACGTTCGTGCGCGGCGGCGCGCTGCTGGCGGTGCCCTTCGACCTCGAAACCCTCGAGGTAAAAGGCGAAGCCGTTTCCGTTCTCGAGGGTGTCTATCAGGCTCCGCTCAGCGGGTTCGCCAGCCTTGCGATGTCCTCGACCGGCACGCTCGTGTATCTGCCGGGCGGCCCTAGCGCGGCGCGGCAGACGCCTGTCATGTGGCTCACACAGTCGGGGTCGCTCACTGCGCTGCGGGCGTCGCCGGCCTCGTTCGGATTCCAGCGCTTCTCACCCGATGGCAAGCGACTCGCGATGGTGATCGTGAACGGACGCCAGACCGACATCTGGGTGTACGACTGGGAGCGTGACATCCTGACGAGAGTGACCACCGACCCTGGTTCTGAACTGGGTCCGGTCTGGACGCCGGACGGGACCGGGCTCGTGTTCGCCGCGCAACGGGGCGGCTCCGTGAGCAACCTGTTCTGGCGCCGGGCAGACGGCACCGGCGACGAAGTGCAGCTCACGACGAGCCCCGTGTCACAGATTCCGGACCAGTTCGATCGCGAAGGACGGCTGGTGTATCACGCAGGCGATCCGTCGGCCGGACGGCAGGCACTGATGGCGCTTCCGCTCGAGCGCGCCGGCGATCGAGGGTTCAAGGCAGGGACCCCGGTCACGCTGATCGGCGGGCCGTTTCTCAAAGCCAATCCCCGACTCTCGGCCGATGGGCGTTGGATCGCATACGCCGCCAACGACACCGGGTCCTGGGAGATCTACGTGCAGCGCTACCCGGAACTCGGAGACCGGATTCGCGTGTCGGCCGGCGGTGGCAACCTGGCCTTGTGGTCGCCCACGAAACGCGAGCTCTACTACACCGGTCCAGCTGAAAGCCGGCTGATGGTCGTGCCGTACAACATGAGCGGTGACGTCCTCACGCCCGGCCGACCGCGACCGTGGTCACAGGCGACATTCTCACCGACCCCGCCATTCAGCGGGTTCGGTCCGGCATTTGATCTGCACCCGGACGGCGAGCGCCTTGCGGTTGCGCCGCCGATGCCGCTCAGCCCCGAGGCCTCGGGGCGTGCCACCCAACTCGGGCTGGTCACGAACTTCTTCGACGAGTTGCGTCGCGTTGCGCCGGTTCGCTGAGGTCCACTAGGCGGCCGATGATCAACACCCTTGGCGCAGCCGGAATCCACTGGCGCGGCGAGCGGTGCCGTAGCGTGCGAGGAAGGTCTCGACGCCGGCTCGCGCGATTGCGAGGATCTGCCGCCGATCGGGAATGGCGCCGACCAGAACCGCGCGATCGAGGGGCTCGCCCGCCACGAGATAGGCGAACTGCGCGGCGGCGCGGCGGGCGTCGGCGGGCTGCAGCAGGCCGGCTCGCTGCAAGCGTCTGAATCCTGCCGCCAGCCCTTCGAGCACCTGCCCGGGAGCGCGATCGAAGTATTCACGAGCCAGCGACGGAAACTCGCGAGCCTCGCCGATCAACAGCCGGCGAATCGCGATCACCTCCTTGCGCACGATGCCACGCGCCAGCCGCTCGCCCAGCCCCTGCAGCGACGTGTCTAGGTTCGCCGCGGTCATGCCGGTGAACTCCGCGGCCAGGCCCTCGGCAAACGCATCGGCGTAGCTCGTCACCTCCGCAATGAACTGCCGGAACAGCGCTTCTTTGTCGGGGAAATTGTTGTAGACCGTGCGCTTGGTGAGCCCGGCATGTGAGGCGATGTCCTCGACCGTGGTGCCGGCATAGCCGCGGCTCAGGAACAACGCGTGTCCGGCCGCCGACACCGCCGCCCGGGTCCGCACGATCCGGGGGTCGAGCCGCGCGCCGCGGGGCCTCTTTGAAGTTACACTCACGGGTAAAGTATTATACTCACGAGGCGAGAATCTATGACCTCGAAACTGTTGCGGCGTGGTCGTGGGGCCACTCTACCTGGCGGCCGGCGTGCTGCAGGGCCTGTTGCGCGACGGCTTCAGCTTTGCGCGCCATCCCCTCAGCGTGCTCGCCAACGGATCGCTCGGCTGGATCCAGGCGGCAAACTTCGTGATCAGCGGCGCGCTGGTGATCGCCGCGGCGACGGGCCTCAGACGCGTGCTCGGCCACGGATCGCGCGGGCTGACCTGGTGCCTCTCCGGCTACGGCGCCGCGATGATCGCCGCCGCGATCTTCACGGCCGATCCCGTCGACGGCTTCCCGCCGGGTACACCCCTGGGCATGCCGACCTCGGTGAGCACGACAGGGTGGCTGCACTTCGTCAGCGGCGCGATGGCCTTTCTCTGCCTGGCCCTCAGCGGGTTTTTCGGGGCCTTGACGTTCCGGCGGCGACACATGGCGTCGTTGGCGGCGCTGTCGCTGGTGAGTGGCCTGGTGGTGTTCTTCGGCTTCTTCGGCGGGATCGTGCTTGGCGTCATCGGAATCTGGGCAGCGGTGGTGATTGGCTGGGCGTGGCTCAGCATCGTGTCGATGACCCTGAGCTGGTCGCTCATCTCACGACGAACGTGAGCGATCCGCTCACCAGATCGCTGGCGCTCATGACGAAACTCACCAAGACCCTGCTGCCGGTTCGGGCGTGCTGCGCCGCCAGCGTGGTGGCCGGGATCAGACCAGAAGCGACGCGAGCATTGCGCTGAACATGATCGTGTCCTCCCGTTCAAGGCGCGACGTCGAATCGCAGCGCCCGGATCAGGGTTTCCCTCTTCTGCAAGAAGAGCGTCTGTTTCGTCGCGTCGAAAGCGAAGTCAGGATTGCGCCGGGAGACCGTCTTCGACTGGCTCGAGTGAATCGACCAGTGGCCGTCGGGAGGCGCGAGGATCCCGCCACCTGGGGTCGGCACGAGTGCGGGAGTCCGTTTCTCGTTCGTGAGGTGGGCTCTTCCCGCCATTCATCCCACGACCGTCGCGGCCGATCCGGTTCCATGAGAGCATCCGCGAGAGGTGTTTATGACTTGCCTTCGCGTCTGCTCGACATGGCTGCTCCTGCTGTCGATTCCGGTCGCGGCGCAATCGATCCACCAGGCTCCGGCCACCGCGGCGTCCGTCGGACGTGTGAAGCCGGCGAGCGACAATCGCAATCCGCGGCTGAAGCTGTTCCTGCGCTCCGACGCGAAAGGCGCGTGGTCGTTCACGACCATCAGGCCGGGTTCCTATCCGGGCAGCCGCGTGCCCGGGCACATTCATTTCGAGGTCTCGGCGCCGGGCCGCGCCAACCGCATCTTCGAGATCGTGTTCGAGGGCGACCCGTTCGTGACCGATCGAATGCGCGCCGATCCCGCCTTCTCGGTGCGAGCGATCGGCGATGGCGGCCGCGTCACCGAGCGAATCACGCTGCGGTGACCAGCCGCTGACCGCGCCGCGATATGCTCGGTCTTGACACGATGACGATTGTCCCGCTGACGCCGGAGCGTTTCGACGACTTCGCGCGATTGATTGAGGCGCTCGCCGACTACGAGCATCTCGAGCGGCCCGATGCCGCGGCAATGGCACGGATGCGCACCGATGCCTTTGCCGCGCGGCCGCGTTTCGAAGCGGCGCTGGCCCTCGACGAGGCGAAGAGCGCGATCGGCTATGCCATCTGGTTTGAAACCTACTCGAGCTTCCTCGCCAAGCCGACGATGTTCCTGGAGGATTTGTTCGTCCTCGAACGCGCTCGACGATCGGGAGCCGGCGGCAAGCTCTTCGAATTCGTCCGCAAGCTCGGCGAGGAGCGGGGCTGCGGGCGAATGGACTGGAACGTCCTCGACTGGAATTCTCTTGCGCGCGACTTCTACCATCGGCGCCAGGCGCAGTGGATGAAGGAGTGGCTGCTCTACCGGCTGACGTACTGACTAACATTCGCTGGCTCGATGCGTTTGGCGCACTGATCGGCAACACCGATCTGCGGGCCATTTGAGCGAGCCACGCCCGGCTGCTCGCGCCCCCCGGCGGCCCGCAGCAGCCGAATCAATTGAGCGCTGTGCCAGACCCGCTCAATGCGAGCCCACCACCGGCGCCACCGCGTCCCCGTATCCCTCAGCCTGCGTCACGAGGCTGCCGCCGACCCGGGCGCGGACGAAGAGCAGGTTCCCGAACCGGCCGTCGAGGATCCGGCCTCCGGCCCGCACCACGACGAATGGTATCGACTCCACGCTGTCGGCCGGCGTCAGATCGAGATCGTACTGACGGAGCAGATCACCGTTCCCGTCCAGGCTGCGGAGCGTCGCCGGGACGGCGTCGGAGCCGTCGCCGTGGACGCGGTAGCGGGCGCCCTCCGGGACGAGGGCTTCCAGACGCGCCTCGGCGCGGCGGCGCGCGTCGTTCAAGAGCGCCCTCAGCCACTGGCCAATCGGCGTCTGGTTGCCGGTCAGCTCGGGGAGCAGTCGCTCGATGCCACGGATCTCGATCTGATTCGCCAGAATGCGCGCGGCATCGCGGGGGGACGGCTCGAGGGGCGTGATCTCATGAACGGGTTCATCGAGGGCATTCTCGTAGACGAGGTCCGCCCCCTGCAGTACAACCACGTCGGCTGTCGCGACAACAACCCCGTTGATCGTCGCCACAACCTTGCCGAAGGCGGTGACGGAGCTCGCCGTCAGTGTCGTCGAAGAGCCGTTCTGTGGCGACACCGTACCGATGTCGCCGGTCGTAGACCAGTCGGCGTTCACGGGCGCACCGTTCCTCAACAACGTGAAAACCTGGGTGCTGCCGGCGCCCATGCCGGCTCGTGGCGGATCCAGTTCGAAGGCGTCAGGCCCCGTCACCCGGACGACGGCCGTGGCCGTGCGGCCGACGACCTCCCCGATCACCGCTCCGATGATGACGGTGCCAGCGGGCGCCGCCGCTGCTGTCAACGTCACCGACGAGCCGATCCCGGCCGACAGCGTGCCGATGCCGCCGGTCGTTCTCCAGTTGGCGTTCGCGGGCGCGCCGTCGGAGGTGAATGTGAATGTCTGCATCGCACCAGGCTCGAGCGTGGCGTCGGTCGGATCGACGGCG
>Ga0187893_10012201_pt1 | contig 12253 bp, 7 predicted proteins | sample MA1701074metaG_FD_139574 | JGI IMG/M metagenome (GOLD analysis project Ga0187893, IMG submission 139574) | White microbial mat communities from a basaltic lava cave in the Kipuka Kanohina Cave System on the Island of Hawaii, USA - MA170107-4 metaG ... | reverse complement strand
CCTCGCCGGCGCTTCCGAATCGGGTTCTCGCACGGGGGAGATCCGCGGATGATTCGCGTGTGCACGCTCGCGCTGGCCTTCCTTGCGTTCCCTGCAGCGGGCCAGAGTCCACCCCCCGCCCCCACGCCGGTCGTCCCCGATACCGACGTGTTCGTCGCCGACCTCGATCTCGCCGCCGGCAAAGTCGGAGTACCGCGCAACGTCACGACGCGGCCCGGGTACGACAACCAACCGGCGTTCCTCGCCGGCGGGGACGCACTGCTCTATGTCGCGCGCGACGACTCCGGCTCCACCGACGTCTGGCGCGTCGATCTCGCGACCGGGACACGCACGCAAGTCACCGCGACGCCGGAAGCCGAGTACTCGCCGACGCCGCTCGCCGACGGCAGCGGGTTTTCGGCGGTGCGCGTCGAAGCGCCGCACGCGGCGGGCGAAACGTTCACCGAATCGCAGCGCTTGTTCCGCTACGGGTTCGATGGCATGCCGCGCGGGCCGGTGCTCGCCGATGTGCGCCGCGTCGGTTACCACGCTTGGATCGATGCGTCGCACGTCGCGCTCTTCATCGTCGGCAACGCCGAGGCCAAGATCGCGCACTCGCTGGTGCTCGCGAGCCTCCCGAAAGGGACCATCACGCCGCTGGCGCCGGACATCGGTCGCTCGCTCGGCCGCGCGCCGGATGGTCGGGTCACGTTCGTCGATCAAAGCTCGGCCGACAGCTGGAACCTGGCGGCGATCGCGCCCGGCGATGCGGAGCCTTCCCTCCTGACCCCGATCCCGAAGGGCTCCGCGGACGAGAAACCAGCGGACCGCAGCCAGGATTTCTGCTGGCTGCCCGACGGCACGCTGATGATGGCGAACGGCAAACGCTTGCTGCGCTGGGACGGGAATCCCGGCAGCGAATGGACCACGCTGGCGCAATTCGCCGACTTGCCGGGAACCATCCGCCGCCTGACCACGAGCCGCGACGGCAAGCGTGTCGCCTTCGTGGTCGACATGCCCACCGCGTCCAAACCGGATTGACGCCCTGAGAAGCAGCTTGCGCGTGGACGATCATCCGAGCAGAAGCGCCAGATCCTTCGCCGTCAGCCGCTTGAGGAAGCTCGCGTCGTCGGATAAGACGGTGGCGGCGAGGTTGCGCTTGCGCGCCTGCAGTTCTTCGATTTTTTCTTCGACCGTGTCCTTGCAGAGCAAGCGATAGGCGAACACGCGGCGTGTTTGGCCGATGCGATGCGTGCGATCGATCGCCTGTGCCTCGACCGCCGGATTCCACCAAGGATCCAACAAGAACACGTAGTCGGCGGCGGTGAGGTTGAGACCCTGCCCGCCCGCCTTCAGACTGAGGAGGAAGAGGCCGCACGCGGGATCTTCTTGAAAACGCGTCACCCGTGCGGCGCGATCGCGCGTGCGGCCGTCCAGGTATTCATGGACCACGCCCTGCGCGTCGAGACGCTGCCGCACGATGGCGAGCAGCTTCGTGAACTGCGAAAACACCAGCGCCTTGTGCCCCTCGGCGAGCACCTCCTCGACCTGCGCCAACAAAGTTTCGAGTTTTGCACTCGGCTCGCCGGCGCGCTCCGGATCGATGAGACCCGGATGGCACGCGGCCTGTCGCAACCGCAACAACGCTTCCAGCACGTGGATTTTCGAACGCCCCAAGCCGTCGCGCTCGATCCGGCGGCCGAGAGACCGCCGGTAGTGCTCGCGCAACTCGTCGTAAAGGCGGCGTTGCTTGCGATCCATCTCGCAGTGCAGCGTCTGTTCCGTCTTGGCCGGCAATTCCTTCAGCACGCGTTCCTTCGTGCGCCGCAGGATGTACGGGCGCAAAGCCCGCGCCAGCCACCCGGACTCGACGCCGCCCGAGTCTTCGAGGCTCACGCCGTTGAAGGATGCGGCACGCCCCAGCATTCCCGGGTTGAGGAACTCGAAGATGGACCACAGCTCGCCCAAGTGATTCTCGACCGGTGTGCCGGTGACCGCCAAACGATGGCGGGCACGCAACAGCCGGCACGCCTTCGCCGATTGCGAACTCGCGTTCTTGATCGCTTGCGCTTCGTCGAGGATTGCGTACTCGAACTCGATCGCGCGCAATCGCGGTGCATCGCGTCGCAGGGTTCCGTAGGTCGTGACGACCAGATCGGCGGCGGTGATGTCGGCGCGCTGCACGTGACGTGCGAGACCGGTATAATCGAGAACGCGCAACTCGGGGGTGAAGCGGGCCGCCTCCGCGATCCAGTTGTGCACCAGCGATCGCGGCACCACAACGAGCGACGGGCGGTGCGATGCGCCGGCCTTGTCCGCTTCCCGAACCTGTTCCAACAGCGCCAAGACCTGAACGGTCTTGCCCAAGCCCATGTCGTCGGCCAGACAACCCCCGAGGCCGAATTCGCGCAGGAACCCGAGCCAACCGAGACCGATTTGTTGATATCCGCGCAACGTGCCCACGAAGCGACGGGGCGCGGCGTGCGGTCGCACGCCGGCAAAGGCCTGCAACCGGTCGCGCAACTCCTTGAACCGTGCATCCACATCGACAGTGGCTTCTTGCGCCACGAGCAACGCGTCGAGTAGCGCCGCCTGCGAATGCACGAAGCGCACCGTGTCGCCGCGCGCTTCGCCCAACCCGGCGAGCGGCGCGAAGCGCGCCAGCCACTCCTCGGGCAGCATCGCCAGCGTGCCGTCGCCGAGAGCGATGAACGAATCGCGCCGGCGCGCCGCGGCGAGCAACGCCGGCAGCGGCACGACCAGACCGTCGAATTCGCAGCGCGCATCGACGTCGAACCAATCGATGCCCGATTTGACCGCGAAGCTCCACGCCGACGCGTGACGCAACCTTTGGCCTTCGGCTCTGACTTCCCAGCCGGCCTCGCGCAGCCGGAGCACGACCTCGGGGAGATTCCGGCGCGGAATGCGCAACTCCCACGGATCGACCGATCCGAACGTGACCCCCGGCAATGCGAGCGCTTCGAGAGTCGTGCGCCGCTCGCGCTCACGGGTCAAATTCCGCCGCACCCACGTGCGAGTTTCGAGAACGACGACGGACGGTTCCTCGCGCCGTGGATCGATGCTGCGCCCTTCGTACTCGAAAAGCAGGCTGCCGCGAACGAGGTTCGTAGCCGTGGCGGGCGGCGCCGTGATCTCGACGAGCGGTTGCGGATCGCCGTCGCGCGCTTGCCACCCGAGGACCTCCGGCCAAATGACGGGCGGCAGCCCCGGAATGCGGGCCAGGTTTTCGATGAAGCGATCCCGCTCCGCAGCGGGCACCAGAATCGGCTCGCCATTCGCGATCAACTCGATCCAATCGAAAGCGGCGCGAGCGTGGTCGTCAAGCGTTCCGAGGGTTTCTCTTCCGAGAACGTAGCCGTCAGCGAGCAGCACGATGGGTGCCGAGAGATCGACCTGTTCGGTGCCGCGCACCAAGAGCCCCGCGAGACGCCAGACTTTGCCGCCCTGCATCTCGACGATTTCCAGCTGGAAGCTCCATGCACCCGCGTCGTCCCAGCGCAGCACGGCGTCGAAATCGGGTGCCGTCCTCCAAGCATCGCGCTTCACGGTGACGCGCTGAGTCGCGAACACACGCTGCAAGAAGCCCTCGCCCAAGGCCGGCTCGATGCGATATCCGACTTGGTCGCGCGGCGACGCGAGATACGACAGCCGCTCTTCGCTCGGCTGCGTGCCCTGGAGAAGGGCCACGATTTCGCGATCCTCGGGCTGATCGAGTTCCCGCAGAAGCTGCACATTGGCGCGCACGAAGCGCGCTTCCGGCGATCCATCGCGCCGCGTGTGCAGCAGGCAGAGCTGCAACGTGAGCACGCCACTCGAACGTGTCATAGGCAAGTCGATGACGTACCACAGCACGTCGGCCGTGCGATCCGGAAGTCGCTCCCGCGCGGCCTTGGCGCGCCGATCACGAAGTGAGTGCAGCGCGTTCAGCCAGGTGGGGCCGTCGCCGCCCGCTTCATCGAGATCGGGCCTGCGCCGTGCCGGCTGACGGCGCGACCGCTTGTCGTTCGGGAGTCGATCGATCGCGGTGCCTTCCCCGGACATGGATGCCGCCGGCGCGTCCGACGATTGCTTGCCGGCACCGCGAAGCAGGTTGGTGTCGCGCAAGAGTCGAAGTCCGTGGCGCCCCGGAATCGGATCGCCTTCCTCTTCGTCCACGGCGTAGAGCACCGCCCAGATGTGCTTGCACGTATTGCCGTCGCCGAAGCTCGGACACGAGCAGGCGGCGCGCACGACCGGGTTGCTCCGAACCAACGGCCAGCGCAGGCGCACGTCGTAGGGTTCGGCGACCGATCCATCCACCTGCGCGTCCACGCCTTCGACCACCATCGCACCGAGATGCGCGGCGCCGCTGCGAAAGTACCGCATTCCCTCCGGAGCGCGAGAGCTCGTCCCCGGGCGGCGGAGACGCTGAACCAAGGACACGTGGAACTCCAACCGTCGAAGCGACCCACCGTGAGGGATGCTAGAACGAGTTGGGTACGACGGCAATCAGGACAGCGCCGTGCATCACGTTTCAGCGACGCTTCGTCCCGATGGAATCGGGGATCGGATAGGTGAAGAACTGCTCGCCGAGAAGCTGTAGGCTCTCGACAGGTGCGACCGCGAAAAACCGGAAGGCGCGCACGCTGTACGTCAGACCGGGCACGAGCTGAATCGCCGGCTCTTCCGGGCACGTGTTGGGCGGATTGACTCCGTACCGGATTGGCGAAGCATACGTGTTCTCGCCGCAGGTTTCGGTGCCCCAGAATTCGTCGAACCCGTGCTCGATGAGGAGTCGTCCGATCTTACAGTCAGGAGTCCACGAGATGAGCGGGATCGAATCGCTGTTGACCTGGATGCTGATGGGCCCGGTGCATTCCGGTCGCGGCGGTGGTGGGCTGATCCCGTCGTCCCCACCGCAGCCCGCATGGAAACACCCTGCAGCGCACAGAATCCATGCGCTTGCGGCGCGTATCGATCGAGTCATGAGCCGCCCTTCTCGGTCGAGACCCTTCTTCGAACTCGCACCCACCGCGATCCAGCCTGAATGAGGCTCGAGTTCACGGGCCCGAAACAGCATGTTCTGGGAGCAGAGTCCATGGTCCACGAATGGGGCACGGATCCAATTGTAGCGGACGCACGGCGGAACAAACAAGCCACGCAGTCACTTCATGCCTGCAATCCATCAGACTCGGGGCAAACGACCCGAGGGCGGCTCGCTTCGTGCTTGACGGACACTGCCTGCATTGGGTGCAACTTGGAATCCGTCGGTCTCGATGCCAAGCGAGCATCGAAGCTTGGAAAAGGGGAGTGATCCTGACATGCACCGCGAGCGTCGAATGGTCTGGCGATGGGTCCTGATCAGTCTGACTCTGTGGGCTGGCCAAGCCATCGCCAACCCGGGTGACGAAGAGGATTCGCCCATCGCGCTCAGCGAGCGCGCCGCGGTTCGGGTCAATGCCCTCACCTCCGACTTCCGGTTCGACGGCCGTCCGAACGACGCGGCGTGGTCGGCGGCGACCGACTCCATCGCCCAACTCACCATGGTGGAGCCGGATGAGGGTGGCGTTCCGGACGCGCCGACGACCGTCAAGGTCTTCGCCAATTCAAGCGAGATTATCGTCGCCGCGCACTGCCGCGACCTGGAACCGGATCGAATCGTGTCCTTCTCCAAGGCCCAGGATTCGGACCTCTCGGCCGAGGATCATCTGCTCATCGTGTTCGATACGTTTCTGGACTCCCGGTCCGGGTACGTCTTCGCCGTCAATCCGAGCGGGGTGCGCTTCGACGGGCTCGTGCCCAAGTCGGGAGACGACCTGAATGTCCAGTGGAACACGATCTGGGAAGCCAAGACCTCGCGCGACGAGACCGGCTGGTACGTCGAGATCCGGATTCCCATCAAGAGCCTCTCCTTCAAGCGGGATCTCACCCAGTGGGGTTTCAACGTGCAGCGCCGCGTGGAGCGCTCGCTCGAGGTCAGCCGCTGGTCGGGGATCGATCTGGACTACGACATCTCGCAGACGAGTCGTGCCGGGCTCCTGACCGACCTTCCGGCGTTCGACTTCGGGGTCGGATTGAGCGTCCGTCCCTCGTTCGTGACCAGGGCGCGCAAGACCAAACCCGGTGCCGAAGCCGATTTCGAGAGCGATCTCAGTCTCGATGTGACGCAGAAGCTGACGTCGAACATGGTCGGCTCCTTGACGATCAACACCGACTTCGCCGAGACCGAAGTCGACGTGCAGCAGATCAACTTGACGCGTTTCCCGGCCTTCTTCCCCGAGAAGCGGAGCTTCTTCCTGGAAGGGTCCGACATCTTCGAGTTCGGCGCCGGGCTGGACGAGGAGAGCCTCCTCCCATTCTTCAGCCGGCGTATCGGGCTCATCGGCCCCGACGAGGAGGAGCAGGCCGAAGTTCCGATCAACATCGGCGGCAAGATCGACGGCAGGATGGGTGGCGCGAACTTCGGCGCCTTGGTCGTGAACACCAGCGAAGAGGACAGCCTCGACGTCGGAGCCGGCCCGAAGGTTCGCGTCCCTGGAACGACGATGGGGGCGCTCCGAGTCAGCCAGAATGTCCTCGAGGAATCTTCGATGGGGATGATTGCGACCGTCGGGGATCAGCAGAATCGCGCCGACAGCTGGATGGCGGGTGTCGATTTCACCTACGAGACGTCGAGTTTCCGGGGGGGAGAGAAGAATTTCTTGGCTGGCATCTGGGGGATCCGCAACGATCGCGCCGGCTTGACCGGCGACAAATCCGCCTGGGGCTTCCGGATCGATTACCCCAACGATCTTTGGGACATCAACCTGACCTCCATCCGCTTGGGAAACGGCTTCGATCCGTCGTTGGGCTTCATGCCGCGAAACAACGTCCAAATCTGGGACTTCAACGCCGAGTACAAGCCCCGCCCGCAGTTCGGCTGGATGCGGCAGATGTTCCACGAGTTCTCGTTCTCGGTGTTCAACAAACCCAACAACTCCGACTGGGAAAGTTACGGGTTCACGATCAAACCGATCGACTGGCTCTTGGAGAGCGGCGACCGCTTCGACGTGTCCGTGTCGCCGGAAGGTGATCGGCCGACCAAGCCGTTCGAAATCGTTGCCGACGTGGACCTGCCGAAGGGAACCTATCGGTGGGTGCGCTACTCCGTGGGAGTGCGTTCGTCGGACAAGCGCCGGCTGAGCAGCGAACTCCGGTTCGAGACCGGTAACAACTACAACGGCGACTTGGATGCCATCATCGGACGGCTCACCTGGAAACCCTCGGCGCTCCTGGCGGTGGAGTTCACCGGCGAGCAAGAGACCGGCGAAGTCTGGGCGCTGCCCGACGATTACGAGGAGCTGGGTCTTACCACCCCCGTATTGAAGAGTTTCGACGAACGGCTGTTCGGCTTCCGCACCGAGTTGAATGTTTCCTCGGACCTGCAATTCAGCAGTTTCACGCAGTACGATCGAGCGAGCCGCGAGTGGGGCTCGAACTGCCGGCTGCGCTGGACGTTCGACCCGTACGGCGATCTCTTCGTCGTCTACAACGTCAATTGGTTCGACGCTCACAAGCGCGGCTCGTGGAAGTTCAACGACCGCTGGAAATTCGCCTCCAGCGAGTTGCCGGTGAAGGTCCAGTATGCGGTCCAGTTCTAACGGCGGGTTCGACGCACGGACCGCGCGCTACCCGATCGGGGTTCCCGATTGGGCCCGTCCCTCGCGAGGGGCCGGCGTGGAACGACGTGCTAGCTTCCCATCGGCATAGGGATCGGTACCCCGTCGGCGGCGCTCACGCCGATTCGTCGCGGAGAGGTGGAGGTATCGCATGAGAACCGCAAGTCTGATGGTCGGATGCATTTTCGCGCTGGCCGGCGTCTGCTCGGCCGAGTGGCACAGCCATCTCGACACGGCGGAACTGCCCAAGCATCGGCGCGATCGCGGCACCGGGCTGCCGTTGTCCTCCTTCGGAACCTACATTCAGCAGGGGCAGCTGATCGTCTACCCGTTCTTCGAGTACTACTACGACCACGATTCCGAGTACTCGCCGAACGAACTCGGCCAGACCTTGGACAAGGACTTCAAAGGGAAGTACACCGCTTCCGAGGTGCTGATTTTCTTGGCCTACGGATTCACCGACCGGTTCGCGATCGAACTCGAAGCGGCGTACATCGACGCGACGCTCGAGAAGAGCCCCGACGATCCGACACCGCTCGCAAACAAGACGCAGGAATCCGGGATCGGGGACGTGGAAGGACAGCTGCGCTGGCGTTGGAACAAGGAATCGGAGACGCGACCGGAGTTCTTCACTTACTTCGAAACGGTAGGTCCGACGGCCGACAAGGGTTCGCTCATCGGAACCTCGGACTGGCAATTCAAGTTGGGCTCGGGTCTCGTACGCGGGTACTCCTGGGGAACGGTCACCGCGCGCGGCGCGATGGAATACGATCTTTCCGAGGAAAAAATCGCATTGGGTGAGGTCGCTCTCGAGTACTTGCGGCGGCTCAACGATCGCTGGCGTGCCTACGTGGGTTTCGAGGGCACGCAGGACGAGGTCGAGTTACTCACCGAAGCGCAGTGGCACGTTTCCCGCCATGCCTTCGTGAAACTGAACAGCGGGTTCGGGATCACTCCCAAGGCGACGGACTGGGCGCCCGAGGTCGGAGTGCTGTTCAGCTTCTGATGCCGATGCTCGTCGCCGGAAACACGAATGCCCGGACTTCGTCATGAAGTCCGGGCATTTTTCGCGAACCGAACGACACCAGGAAAGACCACGAACGAGACCTAGTAGCCATTTCACAACCACCGGAGACCCGCTCTGGGCATGGGCCGATCGGAGTTATGAAATCAGCTCTAGTGGGGCGATTTCACTGCGGGCTTCGCCGCGATTTTGACCCACTCGGGCTTCTCGATCACGGTTCCGTCGGGCTTCACGACGACCTCCGCGGTCGCATCCCGCTTCACCATTTCGGCAGCGTACTTGGTGGTGACTGCAGGCAGCTTGACCACCTTGCCGTCCAGGGTGGTGTAGGTCATTTCGATCTCTTCGAGCCGCTTGATCGTCGCGCCCTTGGAAGAAGCCTTGATGGTTTTCATCGCGGCGGCCGGTACGGCTTTGGCGGCGACCACCAGCGTGACTTCGAGCATCGTTCCCTCGGCGGCGATGTCCGTTTCTCTCTCGACGTCCCCGTCCTTGAACTCGAAGTCGTAGACGACGATCCCATTCTCTTCTTCGCCGGTCAGCTTCTGGATCTCCGCATTCGGAAACGCCGTCCTGAAAGTCTTCGCCACTGTCTCGGGAAGTTCTTCTTCCTTCACGGCACCTTGTGCACCCCCCGTCGTCGCCGTGAGCGCGACGGCAACAAAAGAACTCGCGAACATCAGTTGACGAATCCGAATCATGATCGATCTCCCCATGCTGGCCGACAACGCAAAGCCTTTCTCGAGTTGCGAAACCGCTCCGGCTTCTACTTCAGCAGAATCGCCTTCCGCGATCCGCCCACGACCTGGCCGTCCACGGACATGCGGTAGAAGTAGGTGCCGGAAGCCAGGGAGCGACCCGAGCTGTCGATCGCATCCCACACCACTTCGTGCTCGCCCTGGACGGACATGCCGGGAGTCAGCGTGCGAACCAGCCGCCCGGCGAGATCGTAGACGCCGATCTCGACCCAACCGTCGGCGCGCAACAGGAAAGGAATGGTGGTCGTTGGGTTGAATGGATTCGGCCGGGCGTTGCCGAGCACGTGACCTCGTGCGACGGGCAGAGCCGGCGCATCGGACACCGCCAGGGCCTTGAGATTCAGCAAATACACGGCGCCGCGGTCCGCACCGCCATCGTCGTCGAAGCTCACTCCCACCGCGAGCGTGCGGCGCACGTTCGACCCGACGTTGCTCAAGGTGCCGATCCCGGCGAGCGCGCCACCGAATTCATCCCCGTTATCGAGGACTCCGTTGAACCCACCGGCGGTATCGCTGATCTTCTGATAGGAGACGACGCTCCCGGCGGCGTTCAAGAACATGATGTAGGTCGCTCCTCGACTCGATCCGGCGGCACCGCCGTCGTCGTCGCCGATGGCGCCGACGGCCATCGCGCGCACGCTCGGGCCCCACGGTTGATCGAGATCGCCCAAGTCGGCGACCGCTCCGCCAAGCTCGTCCAGGTTGACGAGCGGTGCGGTGAATCCACCTGCGGTGTCGCTGATCTTCTGATACGAGAGAAGACCTCCGGCACTGCTCAAGAACAGAATGTACACGGCGCCGCGATCGCTGCCGCCGTCGTCATCGCCGATCGCTCCGACGGCGAGTGCCGCGGCGCTGGGTCCGGGACCGTCGAGGTCTCCCAGGTGAGCCACCGAGCTGCCGAACTCGTCTGCAACCTCGAGTACCGCCGTGAAGCCGCCCGAAGTCTTGCTGATCTTTTGATGCGAGAGCGTACTGCCCGCCGAGTTCAAGAACAGGATGTACACGGCGCCGAAGTTGATTCCTCCGTCGTCGTCACCGGCGACGCCGACGGCGAGCGCCGCGGCGCTGGGCCCGGCACCATCGAGGTCCCCGAGCCCGACGAGGCTGGCCCCGAACTCATCGGCGTTGTCGAGGATCGCGGTGAAGTTGCCCACCGTGTCGCTGATCTTCTGGAACGAAAGGCAAGCTCCAGCGCTGTTCAAGAAGATGATGTAGACGGCGCCGCGGTCGGTTCCGCCGTCGTCATCGCCGGCCACGCCGACCGCGAGCGCCCCGACGCTCGGCCCCGGGCCGTCGAGGTCCCCCAGGAAAGCGACCGCACTCCCGAACGCGTCGACGTTGTCGATGACCGCGGTGAAATTGCCCGCCGTGTCGCTGATCTTGGCCTGCGAGAGAATCGCTCCGGCGGCGTCGAGGAACAGAATGTACACGGCGCCGCGGTCACCGCCGCCGTCGTCGTCGTTGACCGCACCCACTGCGATTGCGTTCACGCTCGGTCCCGGGCCGTCGAGATCACCGAGGTCGCAGACCGTGCCGCCGAACTCGTCCAAGTTGTCGATCCCGGCCATCCCGAGCGTGCTGCTCAACTTCCGCTCCGTCGCCACGGTACCCGGCTGGGACGCAGCGGTGCGAGGTGTCCCAAGAACCACCAAAACGCCGACGACCGGAAGGATTCCTAGAATCGAAGTTGAAAGGCGCATCGTTGACTCCACACTGCTACTAAGACTGTTGCGGGATCGGGGCTTCGAAAAGGCTATCACTCTCGACGTCGCATAGTCAAACGAACGCGGAGCGAATTCAGGCGAATGTCGCGGCGAAATTGCGCAAAATTGCGCACAGGATTGCCGGCGACTGCGACATGCATGCAAGTCCGAGTTGACCGACCGCTCGCGGCTCCAGTATCGTCATGAGTGCCCCACCCTAGCCCCTGCTAACCAATCGCGCCATGCGGATCGGTGCGAGCTTCGTGTTTCGGAGGAAGCCATGTGGGACCGTCTAGCCGAGCGCTCGCGCCTCTCCGCGGTCGCCGCCTTCGCATTTCTCACCGCCCTTTCGAGCGGTTGCAGCGACGTTTCGGGGCCGCCGCGTGAATCACCCGGTTTGAGCATCTGCGAAGCCAGCAACATCTTCCGCCGCTCCGAGTTCTCGAACCCGACACGAATCGACAACCCGTGGCATCCCCTGACTCCGGGGAAGGTCTTCATCATGGACGGCAGGTCGAACCGGACCGGCGAGCTGCTTCCGCACCGCGTGGTGTTCACGGTCACCGACATGATCAAGGAGATCAACGGCGTGGATGCCGTGGTCCTCTACGACCGCGACTACAACAACGGCATGCTCCTGGAGGCCGAGCTCGCGTTCTTCTCTCAGGACGACGACGGCAACGTGTGGCTGATGGGTGAGTACCCGGAAGAGTACCAGGGCGACGTCTTCATCGGCGCCCCGAGCACCTGGCTCGCAGGCCTGGCGGGTGCGGACGCGGGGATTCTCGTACCCGGAAGCACGCGGGGCGGATACAACTTCTGCCAGGGATGGGCGCCGGACGTTCAATTCCTGGACTGCGGCAGGGTGTTCGCGACCGGCGCGACGGTTTGCGTCCCTTACAACTGCTACGAGAACGTCTTCGTCATCGACGAGTGGAGCCCGCTCGAGCCCGGAACCGGCCATCAGAGGAAGTACTACGCGCAGGGTGTCGGCAACGTCCTGATCGGAGCCGTGGACGACGTGGAAGCGGAGACGCTCGAATTGACCAGCGTCCTCCAGCTGACACCGGAGCAAATGGCGGTCGTGCGGGCCGACGCGATCAAGCTCGAGACTCGGGCTTATCAGAT
>Ga0187893_10012199_pt1 | contig 12255 bp, 17 predicted proteins | sample MA1701074metaG_FD_139574 | JGI IMG/M metagenome (GOLD analysis project Ga0187893, IMG submission 139574) | White microbial mat communities from a basaltic lava cave in the Kipuka Kanohina Cave System on the Island of Hawaii, USA - MA170107-4 metaG ... | reverse complement strand
GCACTTGCGTAGATAAGTGCCCTTGTGTTCGACGATGACCACCGGGTCGTCTGACTCGATCGCCGCAGCCAAGAGCCCGCGATAGTCGTAGGGGTTGCTTGGCGCCACAACCCTGAGACCCGGGAGGTGGGCAAGCGTCCCCCACAAGGTCTGGGAGTGTTGCCCGGCGCTGCCGATGCACCCACCCGCCGTGCGGATCACGACGGGCATCGCGACCTGACCTCCGGACATATATCTGTTTTTGGCGATCGCGTTGTACAGCTGCTCGAGGCACACGCCGATGAAGTCCGCAAACATGATCTCGACGATGGGGCGATAGCCGCTCATTGCAAGGCCGACCGCCATCCCTGTGAACCCCATTTCCGAGATGGGCGTATCCCTAACCCGCCATTCGCCGAATTGTTTGAACAGGTCGCGGCTCGCGCCAAACGTGCCGCCGGAATACCCAACATCCTCACCGAGCAGCACAACGGAGGGGTCACGCTGCATCTCGGCGGCCATGGTCGCAGCGATCAGCTGCGATATGTTCAGGTCACGCCGGACGGGCGCCGTCGCGGTCTCCATGATTTGACTCATTTGGGGGAGACCTCGGCGAAAATGTCGATGAGGGCCTGTGCCGGGCTGGGAGCGGGGGCACGTCGAACCTCGGCAAGGACACCCTTGATCTCGGTTTGCACCTCAGCCTCCAATGTCGAAAGCAGATCTTCGGAGGCCTCGGAGCGTCCGAGGAGTCGAGCGCGGGCGATCTTGATGGGGTCGCCCCGGTCAAACATGTCCCGCTTCTGCGCACGAGTCCGATAATGGTCGTAGTCGCCCTCGTAGTGGCCTCGTAACCGGTAGCAGGTGGCCTCCAGCAAGGCCGGACCCGCGCCTGACCGAGCGTGATTAGCAGCTTCGCGGAACGCCTCGGCGACAACCTCTACGTCGGTGCCGTCTACCCGCCGCCCCCAGACGCCGTAAGCGTTAGCACGCTCCGCGACCCCGGCTCCGGCCACGACCGCCTTGGCCGGGACCGAGATCCCATAGAAGTTGTTCGCCACCAGGATCACTAGGGGCAGCTTCCAGATCGCCGCCATGTTCATGATCTCGTGGAACTGGCCCGTGTTCGTGCCGCCATCGCCAGTGACTCCAACAGCGATCTCGTTCACCTTCGACAAGCGTGCGGCGTAGGCATGTCCCGCAGCCACGGGAAGCGTCGAGCCGACAATGCCAGTGGTGGAGAATCGGCGCTCGATATCGAATAGATGCATGTGCCCGCCCTTGCCCCGGCACAAACCCGTCGCCTTCTCATAGATCTCCGCCATGAGCGGTCCGAGCGGGACGCCTTTCGCTATAGCGTCTTGGTGCGGACGGTGCGTGTCCACGAGCCAGTCCTCCGGCCGGAGCGTTCCCGCCATCCCGGCGGCGATTGCCTCCTGCCCGTTTGCGAGGTGTATCTCGCCCCGCAACTCGCCGCTGGTGACGCCGTCCGCACAGGCCTCCTCGAATTGACGCATGAGGACCATCAGCCGATAGCGATCCAGAAGCGTCAAAAAACGTTCCACGTTCACTCCCACGGGTAGCGTCTATTCAGGAAGCTCGGCGATGACGGAGATTTCGATCGCGAGCCCGTCGACAAGCTCCGCCACGCCAACGGCTGACCATGCCGGATACGGCTCGCGCACAAACTCGTTGTGGACCCTACGCAGCGCCTCTCGCTGCTCGTTGAAACCCACATGGTAAGAGGTTATCGAAACAACGTCGGCCCAACTGGCACCGGCGAGCCGGAGCGTCCCGGCCACGTCCTCGTAGGCCTGCCGGATCTGGGTCTCGATGTCCGCGCCGGGTACTCCGGTATGTCCGGAGAGATAAAGCGTCCGCCCGACACGCAGCGCGGGCGAAAAATGGGCGGCGCGGATCCACTCTTCCCAGTGCGGCTGCGCGAAACTCTTGCGGGCGTCTTTCTTCGACATAGTGGGAATACCTTGCTGTTGGTTGTATCGTTCTCGGGCGTGCCTGTCCGTCTTCGTCATTTTGTGATGATTGCCCCGCCTGCGACCTGGTCCTCTGGCATGAGGTCGACGCCGGTTAGCCGCGCATAGGTGAGTTGGTTCAAGTTGCCAACGAGGAACTCGTTCGGCAGCAATTTTGCGGCCCTCTCGTACACACCCGACGTCACCCCCACCTGGACGCGTTCGAGAATTCTCGTATCCTCGTCTCCGATCCGCTCGTAGTACTTGAGGACGTCCTTGATCCATGTGGGGTCCTCGTCGGGTAGGAAGAAGTTGTGTCCGAACAAGCGGCATCGGCTCGGCCCGAGCGGTTCGATCGACACCACGCCGAAGTTCGGCCGCCCTGGCGTCACTTGCATCTGCAGGTTGGGCCAGACGACGTTGAACTGTCCCATCGTGATCGGGCCCGCTGCGTCATAGCAGTCCTTGGGGTGCGTGTCTGACCCGTCGATGACGTGCCGCGCGACCGGCAAGAGCACCAGGGAACACCCTCCCGACCAGCGCCTGGTGAAGATCTTTGGGTCGAGCTCGTGGAGACGATCGAGGCCGCGATGCGTGGTCGGGCAGTGGTAGCACTCAGCGGTATTGTCGTTGTAGAGCTTCCAGTTGGTCTCAGCGAACGCCTCGAACTCTACGGCCTGCATGAGCGCATCCAGCTCGATCCCGTGCTCGACCAGCAGGTCCGGTATCGGGCCTAACCACTCCCGCAGGGGTTTGGCGCACTCCCGGTCCGGATTCACGAAGACGAGCGGTCCCCAGGTATCTACGGCAAGTCGGGTGAGAGGGTACTTGGATTTGTCGAATGTCGGGTCGTCGCTAGACTGTGCAGCCCCCCTGAGCTCACCATCGAGCGAGTAACTCCAGCCGTGGTAGTCGCAGTACAAGAACTGGCAGGTTCCGGAGCCCTGCATGATGACGGCGCCCCGGTGTCGGCAGACGTTTGCAAATGCGTTGAGATTGCCGCTCCGGTCACGAACAACCACGACGGGCAGGCGTCCGAGCTTCCCCGTGATGAAGGATCCTGCCCCGGTCAGTTGGCCCGTGTGGCCCACATACTGCCATTCGCGAGAGAAGATCAGCTTGAGCTCCCGCTCGAAGATCTCCGGATCGTAATACCAGCGATAGGGAATCACGCCGTCCGTGATGCAGGTCTTCTCATCCAACATGACTATCTCCCCTTTCGACACCGGGTACGCTGCCCGCTGCCGTCGTCGCGGCAATCGGGGCCGAGAGAGAATCGGCGCCAAGGCCCAGGTACACCGCTCCAGCAATCACGAATGAACCGACGAAGCTCACGTCGACACCACCCGCGATGTCGGCGAGCGGACCGACGTAGAGCGTCGTGTTGATCGCCAGAATTCCGAAGGCGGAGCCAGCCACCCAGGCGATCACCGCGCGCCAGTTCCAGCCATCAATGAACCAGTACGCCCCGCCTCGCTGGCCGCGGTTGAACACCTGGAGGTCGTCCAGGAGGTATCGGCCTCGGCACCGCAAGTAACCGATTCCGACGATCGCGGCCCACGGCGCGGCCATCGCCGTCAGCATCAATGAGGTGGAGTAGATCGACTCGCTTACGTTCCACACCAGCGAGCCAAGGAACACGAGCGCTACCGAAATGACGCTCATGATGACCGTTGCCATGGCGCGGGTCAGGCGCGGGAATATGGCATCCAGGTCGAGCCCCCCGCTATACACTGTCTCCGCAGCGAGCCCCAGTCCCCCAAAGAAGGCGAGCGGCAGAAGCGCGATCGCGTACCAGTTCGGGGAAGCGCTCGCCAGGCTTTGCGCGAAATCGGCGTATGGGTCGGCAAACGTTGCGGCGACCGCTGTGCCGATCCCAGCGGGCACGACGAGGCCGATGAAGGCGCTGAGCCAGGCGACCGGCACGAGCTTCGACGTGGGGTAGCGGCTGGGCGAGATGTAGCGCGTCCAGTCGCCCATAATCGTAGTGAGTGACATTGCCCCGCCGATTCCAACCGCCACGGCCGACAGCAGCCATGTCTTCCAGTAGCTGCCGAGCAGGTACTCGCCACCCTCATAGCTGAAGTTGAGGTCCCTCGCGAACGCGATGAGCATGAGGACGATGAGAAGGCCGCCGCCAACGAACAGGATCGTGTTGGCTCGCACGAGCAAGTGGTAGCCGTAGATGGCGATATAGACGACGAGCAACGCCATCCCTGCGTAGGCGATCGCCAGGGCGCCGTCCGTCGTCGGCGTGCCGAATAGTCGGCCGAGCACTGCGACAGTAGCGCTGCCACCTGCCCAGATCGAAATTGCGCAGTAGGTGACCATGATCGCCAAGCCGACAAACGACCCGATGAGGCGGCCGCGGACGCCAAAGTGTGCGCCGCTGGCCGTGGAGTTGTTGGTGGCGGTGCGCGAACCAATGGTAATTAGCGGTGCGATCAGCGGCAGTCCGATCAACGTTCCAACCACGATCGAGCTCAGCGCATCCCAGACGCCCAGGCCGAAGGTGATTGGGATCCAGCCAAAGGCGACATTACCGAGCCCCACGCTGCCGCCGAGGAAAATCGCGAAGAACGTCCAGGGCGAACTGGTCCGGGCATGCTCCTCGATGCGGTCGACGCCGACATGCTCGAAGCGCGTGCCGGCCCGCAGCTGGTCGCTGAGTTTCCATTGGCTCTCCATCTGGATTCCTCCCTGGTCGTCTCTGTGTAGGCTGCAGGTCTCTGCCCGCTTCTCGCCGGGCTATACTGACGAAACGCTTGCATGTCAATCAAATTTCTACTGTTTCGATCCTATTTTGTAATAATGTAGACATTTCATCACATTTTATGCCATAACTACAGACGATTCGAAACTAGGAGTGCGGGAATGGTGATCTATAGAAGACCCATCGAGGTCAAGCGCAGTGAGTGTCTTTGCCTCTCACGGATCGGAGCCAGACGGCTCCACGATCGGTGGCGACCGACCCCCTCTGGCACCTCCAGCCTGCAACCAGGCGAACCGGTCCGGTACCAGTCGTGCACCACCCGCGACGACGGCTTGAAGTCCACCAGGTGTGGCTACAGCCGCAGGTTGAGCCGAATGCGATTGGCTGCCGACGTCTGACACTAAGGGGCCACAGGAGAGTGCTAATGGATGTCGACGACATTGACGTCGCGCTTATCAACCAGTTGCAGGCGGATGGTCGGGTAACGTTTGACGCCTTGGCCAGGGGAGTCGGCCTGTCGCGCACCGCCACTCGTGCCCGGGTCCAGCGGTTGGTCGATGCCGGGGCCCTCCGGTTCACCGGCGTCGTGCACCCTTTCGTCTACGGCCGGCGCGTACAGGGCCTCGTTGGCATCGAGGCGTCTAGGCCGGCCATCAATATCGCGGAAAAGATTGCGTCACTGGAGGAAGCGCCGCTCGTCTCGCTCGTCTCTGGGCGATTCAGCGTAATCGCCGAGTTGTGGTCGCCAACGATGGATACGTTCGCGGCGAGCATTGAGTCGATACGCGCCCTAGAAGGGGCGCGCAGTCTGGAAACCGCTATCTACACCACACTTGTCAAGGATCCTTATTCGCCGCCCGGGGAACCTCGGCTGCTGGAGCTAGACGATCTTGATCAGCAGATCCTCGTCGCCCTGCAGCGTGACGGGCGCAGCTCGTTCGCGGACTTGGCCGAAAGCCTCAGCCTGTCTCCGGGCGCGGTCCGTGCCAGAGTACTGCGACTCACGGCCCACGGCGTGGTCCATGTAAGGGGCCTGGTCAACCCTACTGTGCTAGGCCTCACCCAGGCTTGCAGCTTCGCGTTGTGGGTGACACAGCCAGTCGATTCCGTGAGTCGCATGATCACAGCGCTGCCACAGGTTCTTGCCCTCGCCACAGCGATGGGGCGTTGCGACGTGATTGGAACCATCGTAGCCGCTACACGAACCGAGATCCTCGAAACGCTCGACCGGATCCGGCAGCTGGCCGGTATTTCGCGGCTGGAGTCGTGGACCCACCTCACGGTGCTCAAAGAGAACTACGAGCCCTCGCCGCTTGCTAATGCGGCCTCTTCATAGGTCCTCCGACCGCAGTTAGTGCACTGACCGTTCGAAGCTCAGAGCCGATGGTCCGCCAATGCGCCAACCGACTCCTCCTTGACACATGGACGGCCGCAAGTTTCATAAGACGCACTGAAGTTGATTCAACCGTGACAGCGCCATGCCGACCCAAACCCGCCTTCAGAGTGCAAGCTGCCTACCAGCTTTGATGCCATTGATGACACATGCAGTCCGGCTTGCGCTTTTGATGCTTCTGTCCATGGCACTCATTCCGGCCTATGGGTCTTCTGCGATGGCAGCTGGAGCGCGTCACGCTGATCCGGAACTTGAACAATTGCAGCCGACGACTTTAGGCGGTGTAGCCCTGACCGTCGAAAGCCAGGCTGGCACGGAGCTCACGACACAGAGCGGCCCCTTTGATGCCTTTCTGACTAGTTTAGGTAAGTCGCGCGGCGATTTTTCGCTCGCCAGCGCCTATGTACCCGGCGGGCTAAGGCCGAAATCGGCGCTTGGCGCGTCAGGGGCGCCGATCCCACCTTGATGCTGCCCGGCTTCCAGATGGCGGTGCAGAACGCCAGCACAACACCGGTTAATACCGCCGTGGAAACTTTCGCCGGGCGCCAGGTGACGCGTATCGGCGATCCGGGCCAACTGATGCATGGGCCGCTCTACGTTATCGTACGCGGTGACACGCTGCTGTTTGTGCAGACGCCCGAACGGGCACTCGCCGAAGAAGCGATCGGCAAGCTGTCGCAATAGTGTGTCAACAGCGTAGCTTTCGCTAGTGCTCGGCGTTTACGATGAACCCGGCATCAACCAGTAGTGTGGCCGACGTCGCGTAGCTGGCATCATCGGAAAGAAGGAAGGCAATCGTAGCGGCCAGTTCGGAGGGTTTTCCAATGCGGTGCAGGGCGATGCGATCGAGGTAGTATTTCATGATGTCCGGCATGTCGAGCATCGGCGCGCTCATGTTGGTGGCCACCGCGCCCGGTTCGACGACATTTACACGAATGCCCTGCCCACCCAACACCGAGCCGAGCGCCTTGCCGAGCATACTGATGGCGCCCTTGGTGCCGCAATAAGCGACCTGCGTGGGAGCGCCCACATGCGCTGAAATTGAGCTGATCATGACGATGGCACCGCCATGTTTCTCCGCGATCATTTGCCGGGCTCCTTCCGTGCACACTACCCATGTGCCTCGCACGTTGGTCTCGAAGAGCTTGTCAAAATCCTCGATCGAGGTGGCATCCCATGGCATGAAAGGGTTGATCGCAGCATTCGATACGACATAGTCGAGGCGCCCGCCACGCTTCGCCACCTCGTGCACCATGGCCGTGACTGCCGCCGGATCGCGCATGTCGGCAACCACGGGAGAGGCCTCACCGCCCGCCTCCTTCACCAGGCGCAAGGTTTCGCTGGCATCTCCGGTCGGCCGTTGATTGACGCCGACAACGGCACCCTCGGCAGCGAGGCGTACCGCCGTCGCCTGCCCGATGCCCGTAGTGGCTCCGGTGACCAGCGCAACTTTGCCCGCGAATCGGCGTTCCATAATTCCTCCCAATTGCAGCCACACTCTTCTTTCGACATTCGCCCGATCCGGGCGGCCAGAGGGGCTCCCGGATCGGAGGGCTTCTAGCGGCGAAGCAGATGCTATTGGGCTCCCGCCGTGGCTTCGAGGATAGTGTCGACGTTCTCCTTGGTGACGAAGACGAGGCCCGAATCCCCGATCGCCGGCAACGGGTTCTGCAGCCACTGGTCCATGCCGAGATTGCGAATGATGTCGTTATGGAAGGTGTAGAGATACGAGACCGCGAAGAAGTCCATCGTCTCGTACTTCTCCATGTTGATCATCTTCACCGTGCCGTCCTTGATGCTGTTCATGAAATCGCGGCCGGCCTCGCCGCTTGGGCTTCGGCAACATCGGTGCGATCACCGCCCACTCCGCATCCGTCATGTCGCTTGCGTAGCGCAGCCCAGCCCGCACATACTTCGGGCGAGTGGCTTCGGTCCACATGTTGTGCCTCCATCTCGATTCGACACCTTGACGGAATCACAACGGATTGAAGCCACTCAACTCATTTCGGGTCAGGCTCTAAGGCCATCACAAAGTTCCAAATGCTTAGCGCGGAGTTAGACCATGACCGCAAAGAAAAAGTTCAAGACCGTCGACCAATACATCGATAGTCAACCGCTGGAAACGAAGAAGACTTTGCTGTCTTTGCGGGCGATCATCAAGAAGGCATTTCCCGACGCCACGGAATTGTTCAACTACGACATCCCTGCTTACGCCTTAGTGAAGGGTGGCAAGCGCGACAAGCAAATCATGATGGCAGGCTACAAAAACTTCGTCGGATTCTACACGGGCACCGGCATATTGGAGCGATTTTCAGAGGACCTGAAGGGTTACACGATCGGAAAGGCATCGGTGCAGTTTCCCGTTGGTCAACCGCTGCCTAAGGCGCTCATCATCGAAATTATTAAGTACAAGAAAAGCCTTTTGCCTGGCACGCCAAAATCTTGACGCGCAGCTGAGCTTCCAGCGGCGTCGTGCCTGTCGGGCCGCCGCTAATCAAAAATGGGCCTGGGAGCGCCGCGTTCCTCGGTAGGCTTGTAGGCGAGGCAGTTTGGCGGGTAGCGAACCACACAGCTACCGCGGTCGTATTCGAAGGCCTTCAAGGAGAGCCTGCATCGCCCGCGCATGCTGGCGGCCGACAGCGCCGGGATCATCGCTGGCCGCGCAGGCCGCAGCCGCTTCGGTGATAGCGCCGATGAAGAGGCGCGCGAGCGGCTCGACGGGACGCTTGGCAATGAGGCCGCTGTCCATAGCCCGCTTCAACGCGTCGGGAATCAAACGGCCGAAGTAGCGCTCATCGATTTCGCGCCAGCGCGCCCAGCCGAGCACAGCAGGGCCGTCCCTCAGAATGATCTGTGCGAGGCCTGGCTGCGCGCAGGCATCGAAATAGGCGTGTGTGCCGATGGCCATCGCCTTGAGGGCGTCGGGCTCGTCGCGGATCGCTGCACGCACTTGCCGAACAAGATCTGCGGATGCGTCCTCGAACACGGCTTCGAAAATGGCCTCCTTGGTTCCAAAGTGATGATAGACTGCACCTTTTGCCATGCGGATGGCTTCGGCGATCCCCTCCATCGTGGTCGCATGGAACCCCTGGCCACCGAATAGCGCGCGCGCGGCCGTTACAATGGCCTTTCGGGTCGTTTCGCTTCGCTCCGCCTGCTTCGCCATCACCATCCTCAATAAGTAGCAACTGCCCGCGCGGCTCTTGACAAACCGACCGGCGGTTTGTTATTACCAACTCACGGTCGGTTTTGCGAGGATAAAGCCAATGAATCCTGTGGTGACAAGCGCGCGAGGTCATTCGTCGGCAAGCGCGCGCCGCGCAATCGGATGCTGCAGCCCTTCATGCAGCTCGGCAGTTCATCGACCTTTCGTGCGGCCGCATCGCTTTCGTCGAGCGTGGCGAGGGACCCGCGGCGATGTTCCTTCACGGCTATCCGCTCAATGGCTTTCAATGGTGGAGCGTAATCGACCGCTTGTCTGCCCATCGCCGCTGTATTGCCCCGGACTTTATTGGGCTCGGGTATACCGAAGCGCCCCTCACGCAGGATGTCTCTCCTCAAGCGCAGGCGGACATGATCATCGCATTCCTTGACGCGCTTGAGCTACCGGCGATCGACATTGTCGCTAGCGACAGCGGCGGCACAGTCGCCCAGATACTCGCGGCCCAGAATTTCACGCGCGTTCGGTCGTTGCTGCTTGCGAACTGCTACGCGCCGGCGCGCATGGTGTGGGGAACGGCCGCTCCAGCGTTTGGCGTCGAATGGGCTTATTGGCTCGATAAGACGCTGCCCAATTCGCGGGGTCCGTCTCGTCGAAGGTGCGAATCTGTTCTTTCCCGAAGAGCAGCCAGATCTAATTGCTGAAGAAGCGATCGCTCCCAGCGTGCATGCGGGCCTGGTGGGCCGCTTTCTGCTGCTCTCCTATCTCGGCTGGACCTTCACGGTTGCTTGGCATGCGATCCAGCTGAACCGGCAGGAAGGATAGGCGCGCAAAGGCGCCGTTTTTGATCAGCACCAATGAGGAGGAACTAGCCGTGGCCAACTCTGATGAATTGAGCAAATCTGGAACTGACGCCGCCGAAGATCGCGATCTGCGCGCATTGGATCGTCTAGTGGGCGTCTGGCGCCCAACGGGCGACGCGGAGGGCGAAGTCCGCTGGGAATGGGCGCCGGGGGGCTACTTCCTGCTACAACACATCGACATGGTGCATGACAGGCGGCCCACCAAAGCCATGGAGGTGATCGGGCGTCTTCACCCGTTGGACGGTGGGCCGAGCGCCGACATCCGATCTCGCGTCTACAGCTACAACGACGGCTATACTATCGACTACGTCTACGAGCTCGAAGGGGATACCCTGACGATTTGGGGCGGCGAAAAGGATCGCCCGCGTTCTATCGCGGTGTCTTCAGCCCGGACGGCAACATGCTAACTGGGTCATGGCAATGGCCGGGCGGGGGCTACTCGACAGCAGCAACCAGAGTGAGGTGATCCACTCTCAATAGTCCTTTGAAGTAGCGCTCATTTTCAGAATTCGGGCCAAGGAGGCGGCAGTGAGACCGGACCACACTTGTCCTTGCGGGAGCGACTGGAGGATTTCGAGAGATCCGCCCCGCCGCTGCCCTTGGCGAGGAGCCACTTGGAGATACTCGATCGATGGCCCTGTGGGGTGAAAGGGTCGTAATCGCGTTACCCGAGCGCCATCCGCTAACAGCCAACGAGATCATCTACTGGACCGATCTGAAACGCGAGCGGTTCACTTTGAGCAAACGCGATCCGGGCTCCGAATTTCAGAACATCCTGGCTTCCAAACTGGCGTCGCTAGGAGAATTGCCCGACGTCATGCGCCATGATGTCAGCGTCGAGAACATTAGGGGTTTGATTGGTGTCGGTCGCGGAATCACACTTATGTGTGAGGCGTCTGTCGGCGCTAGCCATGCCGGCGTGATCTATCGCGAAGTGCATGATGGAAATGGCGCGACGCGGATCGTCTATTCCGCGCTGTGGGAAGATCGTAACAAAAATCCGACACTCCGAATTTTCATTCGGCTTTTGGAGGAGCGCTGCCCGCCCGTTGCGAACGGGAACGGGGCCCGTGGCGCATCTTCGTGAAGCCCCGATCCGTCGCCATGAAACGTGCAATCATCGGAGGAATGAGTATGTCGAACACCGCGCTTTTTGCCATCCGTGAACTGAACGGCGACGATGTCGGTCTGTTTCGAGAATTGCTCGCGGTCTTGGGACGAGCTTTTGACGAAGTGGACGCATTTACGAGTGCACAGCCCGGCACGGCCTATCTTCGCAAGCTCCTAGGAGGCAAGCAGTTCATTGCGTTCGCCGCGCTGGAAGGCCAGTCGGTAATCGGGGGGCTCGCAGCCTATGAATTGCCGAAGTTCGAACAGGAGCGAAGCGAGATTTACATCTACGACTTGGCCGTCGCCTCGGAGCATCGCCGCAAGGGCGTTGCGACAGCGCTGATCAACGAGCTTAAGGCGGTCGCCGCTGCGCGTGGCGCCTATGTCATCTTTGTTCAGGCCGATCCTCCAGACGAGCCAGCAGTTGCGCTATATACGAAGCTTGGCACGCGGGAGGACGTTTTTCATTTCGACATCGCGGTGAAATGAGGCAGTCGCGTTGGTGCAGGTTTCTTGGCTCAGCAGGGACGACTCATCCTTCCGGTCGGTAACCGCCTTTTCGTTCTCGGCGCATCTTCGCGAACCCCCGATCCGTCGCCATGAAGCGCGCGATCATCGGAGCGACCAGCTTGATGGGCTCGACGGCTTGCCCGTTTTCGCGGCCAAGGATCTCCGCATAGGCGAGGAGATCGCGGTGAAGTGCGGCGGGTAGCTCCACCGAAATCTTGACCGGCTTGTCGTCTTCCAGCGATCCAAGCTTTAGCTTACTCATCGCCTAGCCTTCCTCGCTGAATTGGATTCGGCAAAGCGCGCCACCGCCTGGCAAATCGATCTTACGCCCAGCTTCGCTTTCGCATTCTCAAGATGGAATGCTGCCGTGCGCCGGGAGATGCCGATGATCTGACCGACTTCCCAAGCAGATTTACCCTGAGCCGCCCATGCGAGGCACTCGAACTCGCGCGGCGACAACGGCACGCCATCGATTATGCGTTCATGGACGAGCTTGCGGCGAGCGTGGGCATGGAAGTACATGGCCATGAGCTGGAGCACGCGCCCGTGCTCCT
>Ga0187893_10012197_pt1 | contig 12256 bp, 12 predicted proteins | sample MA1701074metaG_FD_139574 | JGI IMG/M metagenome (GOLD analysis project Ga0187893, IMG submission 139574) | White microbial mat communities from a basaltic lava cave in the Kipuka Kanohina Cave System on the Island of Hawaii, USA - MA170107-4 metaG ... | reverse complement strand
CTCAATGCTGTTACTGCGATGAACGATCATGGCTCGTCGGGGCGGCCGTGCCGGCCCTCGATCCCCACTGGAGGGCGCCGCTTCCGCGGCGCCATGGCCGCGCGCAAGCGCGGCCCTCCAGAGAGGGCTTGCAGCACGGTTAGCTCGGCACGCCCACGGACCGTCGAAGGGCGGCTCCTACACTCAGGGCCGTGCCTTCGCCGCCGCCGGCCGTCCGGTGCAGCGCCGCAGCCAATCAGCCGCCTGCGGCCAGCGCGCCAGGTCGAGCCGCGCCAGCAGCGCCCACGTCATGACCGAGGCGACATTGAGGTCGGCGGCCGAGAACGCCTCGCCGAGCAGATGCGCGCGCCCGCGCAGCGCGCCCTCGAGAACCCCGAAAATACCGGCGAGCTTGGCCTCGCTCGCGACGGCCACCGCCTCGTCGCGCTGTTCGGCGGGCAGGACCCGGCGGTTCATCAGCACGCCGAGCAGCGGACCCTCGAGCTCGGTCTGCGCCCAGAGCGTCCACTGGAAGGTTCGCCCTTCGTCTTCCACCGACGCCGGCCAGAGTCGCCCGCTGCCGTACTTGCGCGCCAGGTAGAGATTGATGGCGAGCGATTCCCAGATCACGGTCTCACCGTCAACCAGCACCGGGATGTGGCCGTTCGGGTTGAGCTTCAGAAACTCCGCCGAGCGCGTCTCGCCGGTCGCGAAGTGGGTAGGCACGTTCTCGAACTCGAGCCCGAGCTCGTGCAACATCCACAGCGGCCGAAACGCGCGCGATTGCGGGACACCGTACAGCTTGATCATCGCCTGCCTCCTCGTGTTCGGATAGAGGCAGACTTCGCCGGCGCCGGCAAGAACCGCGCACGGTCGTCGACGCACCCGCGTCGGGCGACGCATGCGTCGCCCTTACGATGGCGGCACGAGTCTTCCTCGCGTTGCCCACGATGGCGGCACGCGTAGGGGCGACGCATGCGTCGCCCTCAATATTTCCCGATGTGCTCGCGCAGGATCCGCTTGACGAGACTGTCGTATCCCATGCCGAGGAGCGCTGCCCGTTTGGAGAGCTGTTCCATCATCTCGGGCTCGATGAGCAGGCAGACGGGCTCAAGGCCCAGTTCACCCGCCCCCGGCTGCGGCAGAGCGGCCGATGGCGGCTGCTTCGCCACACTTCGCGCCGGCGGCTGAGCCGCGGATTTCCCACGCCGGCCGCTCGGCCGAGCTCGACGTGTTCGCTTCCCCATGCGTGCGGCCGGAGTGAGTCCGCTCAATACTCCCGAACATGCTCGCGCAGGATCCGCATCACCAGGCTGTCGCACGAGTCCATGCCGAGCGCCGTCGCCTTGCGGCGGAGCTGTTCCATCACCGCGCGCTCGATGAGCAGAAACGCGGGCTGCAAACCGCGCGACAACGATGCCGGTCGCGAGTCCGCGGATCGTCGCGCCATGAGCCCCTCAGCAGTCGATCTGCCACCGCGCATGCCGACCATCAGAGCGCCGCGAGATCGAAGTGCCGCGGTCCCGCGCTCTCCACATCGGGTAGGTCGAGGCCCAGCGCCAGCTCGCGGACCAGCCGATCAGCCGCCTCAGAAGCGACGGTGGGTGCGAGCCAATCGCCGACCAACATGATTCCCTGGAATTGGATGTCGTCGGGCATCGCGGGCGGGCGGTGGGCTCGTACATCACCGATCCCGCAGATGCCAACGGCCGCGCCATCCCAGAACAAGATGCGCAACGACAGGCATGCAGCCAACCTGAGCGCCACCGAGAACATGCTGAGATCCACGCCGCCCGACCGCTCGACCAGCTTCGCGATCACCGCCGCATCCGCCGCCGTGGCGTGCCGCGCGCTCCAGATATGCCCGCGTGACTCGCACATCGAGATGGGTGTCTTTCATCATCATAGGGGTTGGAATTTGCTTCACATTGTTAATCGCCGACCAGACTGAGGCGCCACCCGGCCGGAAGGGGGATTGACAGGAGTCCCGCGCGGGACGCAGGCTGCAGCCATACGGGGAGGACGCCCATGCGATCGATCGCACCCACCGCCCTCGCTGCGCTCGTGGTGCTCACCGGCATCGTGGCGCTGCGCGGCACGGCGCATGCCGACGCCGCGTGCAAGCAGCAGGCGCGGGAGGAGTTCCTGGCCTGCAAGCAGGACTGCAAGGAGGACTACCGCTCCGCCAGGCTGACCTGTCGCAACATCGACCCCGCCTGCGGCCTCCCGTGCATGGCGAACCGGCAGGTCTGCCGCGACGCGTACGAGGACGTCCGCGCCACCGGCCAGCTGCCCGGCGGCGGCACGCTCGACAACTGCCCGAGCGGGACCGACGGCTGCCGCGCCGCGCTCGAGGACGCCAAGACCGCCTGCGGCGCGCCGTGCAACGGCGATCCGGGCTGCGATGCGTGCGTCGACGACGCCCAGGTGACCAGCTTCATCTGCCGTGACACCTGCCGCGAGAGCTGGCGCGCCAACCCGACCGTCTTGGCGATGAAGGACGCGTGCAAGTCCGACTTCCAGGCCTGTATCGAGCCCTGCCCCCCGGCCAACTGAGCTTGGTCTGGCGGCGTACCGCCGGCACGTTTGCCGCGCTGGTGGTTTGCACCGCAAATTCGTTCGGACGAGACGGAGCGCACCTCACCGTCGCCGCAGCCGCACGACCCACGCCGCCGCCAGCGCCACGCTCTGCAGGGCGACGGTCATCTGCCCCGGCGGGTCGTCGAAGTGGTTGGCGAGCACGAAGCCGGCGATGCCGGTCGCGAGCGCCACGGCGGGCGCGACGAGGAAGAGCGCGCGGGTCTCGCGGCAGAGGGCGATGGCGACCAGCACCGGCAGCACCAGGCAGCCGAAGGTGTAGAGCAGGCCGGTGGCGCGCATGGAGAGGCCGACCACGAGGCCGAGCCAGGCGGCCAGCCCGGCGCGCCAGCGCACGGTGCGCATGCCGACCGCGGCGGCCATGGCGGGGTCGACGGCGAAGAGGATGATGCGCTCGCGCGCGGCGAGGACGGCGGCGGCAGCGAGCGCCGCCAGGCCACCGAAGAGCCACACGTCGGCGCGCGTCGCCCCGATGATGCTGGAGGAGACCAGGTGGTTGATCTCCTCGAGGCCGTGCGGGCTGTGCGCCAGCACCAGGATGGCGAGGCTGGCGCAGGCGAGGAACACCCAGCCGGTGGTGGCCTCGTGGGCGCCCTCGCGGGCGCCGGCGGTGAGCAGCGCCGCGGCGACGGCGAACAGCACGCCGACGAACGACAGCGCACCGTGCGCGTGCTCGGTGGAGAACGGCTCGCCGAGCGCCGCCCCCACCCACATGCCGAGCGCGATGCCGAGCGTGGAGGCTTGCGCCACCGCGGCGCCGATGAAGATCTGGTTGCGGGCCACCACCCCCACGCCGGTCAGCGCGAGCAGCACGCCGATCAGCCAGCCGGAGAGGTAGGCGTTGTGGAAGAGCGGCCAGGAGGCAGCGAACTCGGCGATCACGGCGCGCTCCGCGCGGCGCCGCCGTCGGCGACCTGGTAGACCCGGCGCAGGTGCTCGGGGCGGAGCTGCTCGGCGGCGGGGCCGCACTCGACCGCGCCGCCGCGAAAGAGCGCCACGTGCGTGGCGTAGCGCTCGGCCAGGTGGACGGCGTGGGTGACGAAGAGCACCGCCGTGTGCTCACGGCGGTGCAGGTCGGCGAGCGCGTCGAGGATGGCGCCTTCCACCAGGAAATCGAGGTTGCTGGTCGGCTCGTCGAGGATCAGCAGGCGCGGCCGGCGCACCAGGGCGCGCGCCACCAGCGCGCGCTGGCGCTGCCCACCGGAGAGCTCCCAGTAGCTGCGCGCCTCCAGCCCGCTCAGCCCGGCATGCTCCAGTGCCCAGGCCAGGCGCGCCGCCCGGTCGCCGCCGTCGGTGTCGACGCCGATCAGGCCGAGGGTGACGAACTCGCGCACGGTGGTGGGCAGGATCGGGTTGGCATCGCAGCGCTGCGGGACGAAGCCGATGCCGGCGCGGTCGCGCAGTGTCGGATGGATCTCGACCGATCCCGACACCGGCGCCAGCTCGCCGAGAATCGCCCGCAGCAGCGTGGTCTTGCCCTCGCCGTTCGGGCCGAGCAGGAACCAGAACTGTCCGGCCTCGACGGTGAGGGTGACGTCGCGCAACACCACCGCGGCGCCATAGCGCAGCGAGACGCCGCGCACCGCCAGAACGGGGTCGACCGCGGCGCTGATGGGTGCGTCTGGGCTCATCGGATCGGTCTGGTCACGGTTTCGGCTGTATGTGGGCGACGCATGACGAGGACGCCCGGGGTCGACGCGACGCGCTTACAGAGCCCGACCGTTTCCGTCAACGCCGGTTCCTTGCCTCTGCATCACCGCTCTGGTTAGCTCACCCGAGCATGCACCGCCTGCGCCGCTCCGCTTTGCACGCCGCGCTCTGCACCGTGGCGTTGTTCGTGCAGGCGATCGTGTTGCCGCTGGCGCACTCGCGGCACGAAGGGTCCGCGGCGCGCCGGGTCGACCGCAGCCCGCCACTGACTGCCGCGGCGCCCGGGGCCGCCACCCTGGGCGATGCGAGCGCGGTCCCCGCCACACACGACACCGCCGACTGCGCGCTCTGCGCCACCCTGGCACACGGCCGTGCCGGCGTGGTGCCGGCGGCGCTGCGCGCACCGCTGGCGGTGCGCGCGCTGCCCGTCTCGAATACCGCGCTGCTCTCCGACGCGGGCCGGATGGCGCTTGCGTCGGGCGGACCGCGCGCTCCTCCGCATCTCTCCGCATAGACCACTCGCGACCGTTCGCAGTGTCGTCAACCCGCCCGGCGCGGCCGTGCCGCGTCCGGCGGCGTGGCGCGTTCGCCGTCCGGCGATGTGCCGCGCGCAGTGGAGGAGAGAATGCCCAGGCTCATGCCGCATCACCGGCTCGGCACCGTGTATGCCGTCATCCTGCTCGCAGGGTTCGGCCCCGTCAGCGCGCCGCCAGCGGGCGCGCAGTCGAAATCGGATTTCGAGACGCTCAAGCGCCAGATGGAGGAGGTGCTGCGGCGCAACGCCGAGCAGCAGCAGCAGATCGAGCGCCTGCAGCAGCAGGTCGACATGCTGCAGCGCCAGCAACCAGCCGCTTCGGCCCCATCTCCGCCTCCAACGGACGCGGCGGCCGCCGCGCCGACACCGACGACCGCCGGCGCCGAGGCCGATCTCGAGCGCGCCCTGCAGGAGGTCAAACCGCCGACCGATGTCGTGCAACCCGCCGGTCTCGGCGCGGCGACGACGCAGCCGTCGCTGCTCTCGCGCCGCGTCGGCCCGGTCGAGCTGCGCCTGATCGACGTCTCGTTCGACATCCTGGCGGCGGCGGGGTCGTCGACCGTCGGAGGACAGAACCTGCGCGACCTCGAGGGCGGCGCCCACGATCCGAACCGGCGCGGCTTCACGCTGCAAGAGGGTGAGCTGTCGTTGGCCGGTGCGGTCGACCCCTACTTCATCGCCGAAGCGCATGCCGTCTTCACCGACAGCTCGGTCGAGCTGGAGGAGGCCTTCTTCGTCACCACCTCGCTGCCGTGGGATCTGGCGGTGAAGGGCGGCTACTTCCTCACCGATTTCGGCCGCATCAACCCCGTGCATCCGCACGCGTGGACGTACCTCGATCAGCCGTTCGTCATCACCCGGCTGCTCGGCTCCGAAGGCCTGCGCTCGCCCGGCGTGGAGGTGAGCTGGCTGGCACCGCTGCCGTGGTTCTCCCAGCTCAGCGCCGGCATGCAGGACGGCGACGAAGGCGAGCTGACGCCCAGCTTCCTCAACGCCGAGGGCGGCATCGGTGGCCGGCCGGCGGTCGATTCCGGCGTCCACAACCTGAGCGACTTCATCTACCTCGCGCGCTGGGCCAACTCCTGGGACATCACGCCGGAGATCACCGCATTGATCGGCGTCACCGGCCTCCGCGCGGGTCGCGCGCATGGCCAACCAGGCCGGCGCGCGCGCCGGGACCGAGGACTACGTCGACATGGTCAGCTACAACGTCGACCAGGTCGTCGCCGCGTTGAAGGGCGCCGCTTGAACACCAGCACCTATTGTCATACATAAGATGGGTGCGCTGTGTCTGGGACGCGCGAAAGGCGGCGGCCAATCTCAAGAAGCACGGTGTCTCGTTCGAAGATGCAGCGACCGCGTTCGATGACGAGCTGGGCGCGTACTATCCCGACAGCTTGCACGAGGATCGTTTCATTGTGATCGGGTATTCGCAGCGACAGCGGCTCCTCTATGTCGTGCATGCCGAAGTGACTCCGGACGCCATCCGGATCATCAGCGCGCGAAAGGCCACCACCCATGAGAAGGCGCGGTACGAAAACGATTGACCCGCTCGACAGCGAGGTGGATTTCGCTCGCTTCGGTCCTGTGCGGCGCAATGCTTTCGCTGGCGCGGGCCAGTCAGGAGGGCCCTCTCTGCTGGCGCTTTGGGAAATGCCACAGCTTGCGACCGACGCCGTGTTGCTGCGACGCGGCCACCCGGGAAAGGGCAAACACCGTACGACGGTTGTCCGATCGGTTCGGTTGCCCGCGGCGCTCTGGAAGGAACTGGAGCGAACAGCCCGGTCCAAGCGCCTCAATTTGCACCAGGCGATGCGCGCGGCGCTGCTCGGATGGATCCGTCGCGCGAGCTGAGCGCTGCGCCGCCGCTGCCTCGGTGCGGTCTCACGGCTGGCCGCGCGGGGGATCGAAGCGGCCGTTGCCGTTGGCATCGAGGAAGAGCGGGTTCGAGAACGCCAGGGCGGGATTGCCGCCTTCACCGAGGTTGCCGTCGGTGAGGTCGTCGAGCGTCGCGTTGCCCTCCTGAACGAGGTCCTGCGGATTCATCGGCCAGATGGGACGCGAGATGCCGTCGGTTCCCTTGACCAACACCACCACCCAGGTGTCCTCCTCGGCGACCAGCGGGATGTCGACGTCGGCCTCGAGCCGACTCGCGGCCGGCACGTCCGGGTCGACCACGACGGTGCGCACGCTGAAGTCCATTCCGGCGCGCAGCACCAACGTCGGCTCCGCATCGTAACGGGGCACCTGCACGCCATGCAGGTTCTCGTCGGCCATCTCGATCGGGATGCTGTTGGCGAACAGCTCGATAGTATCGAACTCTGCCCAGGTCGGGCTCTGGATGTTCAGGTGGAGCGTCGCGGCGTGCGAGGTGGCGCCGACCAGCTTCGGCTGTCCGAGACCGTGCCCTGCCGTCGCGCCACCGTCGCCCTCGAGCGTGACGCGCAGGAACGGGGCGTTCGTCCCGATCAGCCGCCCCTGACGCACGCTGGCGGTCAGCTCGACGTCATCGAGGTCGCCGGGATCGTCGGACGACGACGCGACGAAGTTGCGCGGCCCGCCGGCCTGCACGATCGCGGTGGAGTGCGTGTCGGAGTCCGCCGTCGCCGTCTTGATGTAGCCCTGGTTCAGCAGGTTGAACCAGTCGCCGAGGTTGGTGTCCTGCAGGAGGCTGGTCTGGTCCCGGCTGCCCACGACCCAGAGCTCGAGGGTGTCGAAATTGTCGTCGTACAGGTTCGCGATGGCGGGGTTCTGGCGGATCAGCTCGGGCGAGGTGAAGGACTGCGGCGGAACAGTGGCGGAATCGATGCCAGCCAGGGTGAAGTAGCCGAGGGTGTCGTCGTTCAGGTGGTTCACCTGAATGATACCGCCGTCGTGCCCGGGCGAGGTACGGTCCCTGATCGCGGCGAACAGCTCGCTGGGCGACAGGTCGTAGCTGCCGAGCGAGGGGAAGTCGCGACCGGCCGGCATGCCGCCGCGGCCCCAGTCGATCGCCCCCCCGGTATACGAGTCCGGGATGCGCTCGAGTGGCCAGGCGTTGAAATGGCCGAGGTTGAACGTCGTGACCTCCGAGCTCACCACCGCGGTGAGATACGCGGCGAGGCCGAGGCGGGCGACGTCGGGGCGCAGATCGGTGACGAAGTCGTGGTCGCTGGCGACGAAGTACTCGACCCCTTCGGCGGCCATGGTGCGGATGCGGTCGTCGCGGGTGACCGAGCAATCGAAGCTGTTGACCAGGTGCACGTGGTAGTCGGCGCCGACGAAGCCGGTGCTGTCGACGACCTTCACCAGGGTCGCGTCGACGGTGGTCGTGCTGCCGCTCGCGAGGCTCACGCGCTCGCGGTGGATCGAGTATTCCGGCCCGCGTGACACGACCACCTCGTAGGTCGCGGGCGCGAGCGGGAACGCCCCGCTGTCGCCCGACTGATCGAGAAAGCGAACCGCCGCGATGCCGAACAGCTCGCGGCCCTGCTGGTCGACGTCGCTGCGGAAGACGAACGTCCCGCCACCGGAGACCGGCTCGGGAGCCGAATCGAATCCGACCACGGACACCTTGGCCGGGAGGGGCGATCCGCTGCCGTCGACGACCGTGACACGCAGATGGCCGGTGTCGGGCAGTGCGATGTTCTGCACCACCTCGGCGCCGGCGACGACGGTGACCGGGTGCTCGCCGGGCGTGCTCGTGCCCGTGTCGTAGGGAAAGCCATCGAGCTTGGCCATCACCAGATAGTCGCCCGGCGCCATGGTCCCGCGGTACCGCCCAGCCGAGTCGGTGCGGAACCCGTTCAGAACCCGCACGCCGCCCTCGCTGGGCTTCTGCACCACCGACACGAAGGCGCCGGCGGCGGGGCGCCCGCCCGCGGTGACGGTTCCCAGCACGGTGCCCTCCGGATTGCCGAGCAGCTCGTTGCGGATGGCGCCGATTGATCCGGCATCGCCGTCGCCCACGGCGAAGTATCGCACGTACGATCGGCTCTCTCCGGCGGGGATCTCGATGATGCCGGGCTCCTGCGAGAGCAGCACGTTGACGAAGCTCTGCCCCATCAGAAACCCCATGATGCCGCTCTGGCCGAAGCCGCTGGCGATGAGCGGTGCGCCGGGAATCGGCTCGGGGATGAAGCCGTAGGAAATCCCTTCGTTGTCACCGCGCCCCGCCCAGGCGATGTACGGGAGCTCGCCGTAGAGCAGGGCGTCGCCGAAGCCCACCGGCGGCACGAAGGCGTCGTCCTCGCCGCTCGAGTTCAGCAGGTCGCCGACGTAGGTGAGCAGGGTCTCGGCGCCGAGATTCCGGACGTGCGTCTCGATGCGGATCGCGCGGTCGCCGAGGCCGAGCGTGTACTCGGTGACGATCTCGAGCGGCAGGTCGCGATCCTGCGCCGACGACGGCACCATGCCGAACCCGAACGCCTTGATGGCGTTGACCAGGTCGAAGGCGTCGAGCAGGTCGTCGACCCCCACCGCGCGCAGCACGGCCGGCTCGCCGTTGGCGCCGTCGTTGACCACCACGACCTCTTGGACATTGACGGTCAGCGACAGGTTGATCAACGGGATCGTGGCGCCGAAGTTGTCGCGGCCCGGCTCCCCGGCGGGCCGCACCAGGTCGGCGTCGGCGATGTTGCCGCCGTAGAGCAGGGCCAGGCTCATTTCGCGTCCCGGCGCGCGGATGATGGCGCGGATCCGATCGTTGGCGATCAGGTAGTCGCCGACTCGACCGATGGCGAGGGTTCCGCCGATCAGGTCGGCTGGATCGTCGATGCGCTTGGCGACCGCGCGCAGCGGCGGCGGCGCGGTGGATGTTGCGGTAGAGGTCGCCGTCGCCGTGGTCGTCGGCGTCCCCGTCACCGTGGTCGTCGGCGTCCCCGTTGCCGTCGGCGTTGCGGTGAGCATCGCGGTGGCAGTTGCCGTTCCGGTCGGTGCGATGGTCACGGAAGCCGATGCCGTGGCGGTCGCGGTCGGGATCAGGGTCGGCGTCGCCGTCGCTCTCCCCGCCCCGTCGTCGTCGTCGCCGCACGCGAGAAGCGCAACGCACAGCATCGCCAGAACCGAGAGTCGGATGATCATTCCTGAGCCCCCCGCAGCCGTTCCGTCTAACGTCCATCCTCCGACCAGGTCTTTGCAAGCGGCGCGCAGCGGATCCGCCCACCCTGAAGAATTCTGCGCGCTCAGCGGTCCAGCCCTGCTCACCGGTTTGCAGGGTCGGATTCTCGCTGACCGCAGCGCGCACCGCGCCGGCGCAGCAGCTGGTGCTCGTCGCGTGGCATCGGCGTTGCTCGACCGGTTGATCCAAGGAGGAAGGCACCATGATGATCCATCGCAGACGGACAGGACCGATCATGACCCTCGCCGGCATCGCGCTGCTGGCGGCGGGAACGACTCAGCAGTGCCGCGCCGGGGAGATCCCATTCAAAATCGCCAAGATCTACTGGGAGTACAACGCCTCGGCCAACGACCTCGGGGTGCACGTGTCGCTCGACGCCGAGGATTGGAAGCGACTGGTCATTCTCAAGCCGAACCGGCGACAGCTCATCGAGGTCGAGGGCAAGGGCCCCTACCGCGAGCTCGGCATGACCGAGCTGTTCTTCGAGGGCGCCGAGCCGTCGCTCGACGAGTTCCCGTTGTCCGGACTTCTGGACCGGTTCCCGGAGGGAGAGTACGAGATCAAGGGCCGGACGGTCGATGGCGAGCTGCTGGAGAGCGACGTGATGTTCTCACACGCCATCCCGGACGGCCCCGAGGTGTCCGCCGAGGTCGGCCCCGGCGACTCCCTGGTCATCAGCTGGACGCCGGTCAGCAGCCCGCCGCCGGGGTTCCCCGACCGCCCGATCACCATCACCGGCTACCAGGTCATCGTCGGCTCGTTCCAGGTGACCGTTCCGCCCACGACCACCAGTGTCACCGTCGCACCGGAGTTCGTCGCGTCCCTGACCTCGGGAGAGCAGCCGTTCGAGGTGCTGGCCATCGAGGCCAGCGCCAACCAGACCCTCACCGAGGGCACGTTCGTGCTGCCGTAGCCCGACGCCGGCGTTCGCGCCGTCACGCGCGGGCGCGCGTCAGAGCTCTTGAGCATCGCGTGAAAGGGGCGCAAGGTCCGTCCATCAGCAGCGTGCGAGACCGGACCGAGACAGTCCAATCAGCGTCGACGGCTGCCGCGACCGCCCGCAGGGCAGTCTGTCCGCTCTGCGGGCAGAGCCGGCGGGCCGTCGCGGTGATCGGCTACGATCGCCGCTTCGCCGGCGCCGACGACTACACGTACGTTCGCTGTCTCGGCTGTGGCGTGGTCGCCTTGGACCCGCTCCCGACGTCGGACCAGATCGCGCGCTCCTATCCGCCGGCGTACTACGCGGGTCTTGACGGTCCCGGCCGCAACCTCGATCGACGGATCAACCGGCTCGCGGTGCGCTACTACTACGGTGTCGACAGCCCGAATCGTTCAGCGCTGCTGCGCAGACTCTTCGCCGCGCTCTCCGGGCGCGTGCTCGCCGGGCTCCTGTCCCCATGGGGCGAACACCGTCTCCTCGACGTCGGCTGCGGTACGGGCGCGGCGCTCGCGACCTATCAGCGACTCGGCTGGCAGGTAGCGGGGATCGAGCGTTCTCCCGACGCGACCGCCCTGGCCCGCGCGCGCGGCTTGCGCGTCCATCTCGGCGAGGTCTTCGACGCGCCGTTCGGCCCCGAGTTCGACATCGTTCTGCTGAGCCACGTCATCGAGCACGTGCGCGACCCCGTCGCCGTGCTCGCCCGCGCCGCGACCTTCGTCGCCCCCGGAGGCAAGATCGTCATCCTGACCCCCAACCTCCGCAGCCTCGGCTTCTGGCTCTACGGATCGTGCTGGTTCGCGCTCGAGGCCCCGCGACATCTCTTCCTGTTCGACCCCAGCGCGTTGGCCGAGCTCGGGCGCAAAGCGGATCTCGTCCCCGTCCGCCTGATCACGCGCGGTGATGCGACGGTACTGCGCTACAGCCGGTACTACGCGCGCACGCAGGGCGCCGTGCTCCCGAACGGCGCGGCCGCGCGCACGGCGATCGTCCGTGACGTCGTCGCCCACCCGCCCGTCCATCGGCGTATCACCGATCTCCTGACCCCGCTCAGCTGGATCGCAGCGCGTTTCGGCCGTGGCGAAACTATCGTCGCCGAGCTGCGCCCCACGTAGGGCGACGCACGCGTCGCCCTACCCCGCTTGGACTTTCGCGCCCCCCGCCGCTAGCGTGCCCTGCACGCGCCCGTAGCTCAGGTGGACTAGAGCGGCTGGCTTCGAACCAGTAGGTCGGGTGTTCGAATCACCCCGGGCGCGCTTGTTTCTCTCGGGAACTCCACCACTTGCGCACCACCCTCGCGCGCAGGTGTGTCGCTCGGCTCCGTGGTGCCAGTAATGGTGCCAGTTGCGGCGGGCCGGTTGAGCCGCTGCACGGCGTCGAGCTGGTGCGCCGGCGAGAGGTGCGAGTAGCGCAGCGTCATCGTGATCGTCTTGTGGCCGAGCAACTCCTGCACGGTGCG
>Ga0187893_10012196_pt1 | contig 12257 bp, 8 predicted proteins | sample MA1701074metaG_FD_139574 | JGI IMG/M metagenome (GOLD analysis project Ga0187893, IMG submission 139574) | White microbial mat communities from a basaltic lava cave in the Kipuka Kanohina Cave System on the Island of Hawaii, USA - MA170107-4 metaG ... | reverse complement strand
GCGAAACAGCGGGGGCAAGCCACCCTTCCCAACCTGAAAATTTGCTCAGTTGAGTGATCTATTCATAGCGCCTAATTTTTTCACAGCTTCTATTTATCCTCCATTCATTTGGAAGTTATTAGTTTTGTCGGTTCCAACAGCTTGTCGCCCGGGGCGGTTTTTACTGCTGGGCGCAGCCAAAGCGTGGTACGATGCAAGCCTGCCAGGACTCCGTCCTCGTCCTGTCAACCGTCGAAAAAGGTTCGCCTTGCCGGAATCTCCCGATGAGACGCTTTCTAGCCATCTGTGTGACACTTGCTCTGACGCTGGTTAGCGTGCGTCCGACCAAATCTGCTGCCCTGGAATTCACTGAGTTCTCCCATCTCCGCCCGACCAGGCAGCTGATTCGCTGGCAGAAGCGACGCATCCCCGTGGCCTTTTCGAGTTCCTTAAACAATCCTGGACCAAATTTTAAGCTCGGCAGCGATATTGTCGGCGCCGCCCGCCGGGCCCTGGCTCGCTGGTCCGCCGTTGCCAATATCGTTTTCGTCGAGACTTCTTCCACAGCCCAGTCTATTAGCAGTGACCAGGGTGATGGCGTTAGCCTGATTACCATCGCCGACACGCGAGAAAACAACGCCATCTTTAGTAACCCTGAGATGGCTGGACAGACCAGGGTTTTCTACGACCCCTACACCGGGGCCATCTCCGAGGCCGACATTTCAATCAATCCTCATCCAGCGACAAGCGACGGGCAACCGCTTCAGTTTTCGACTGATGGCACACCGGGCACTTACGACCTGGAAGCAACCTTCACTCACGAGCTCGGCCACTTCCTGGGTCTTGAACACTCGGTCGTGATGGGCTCGACCATGCAGGCTCGTCAGGGCCTAAACGGCATTTTTGGTTTGCCAGCGTTCACCGCCCGAACGCTCAGTGAAGAGGATCGAGAAAGAGTGCGCAGTCGTTATGGACTGCGAGAAGCTGAGGGAGCACTCGAAGGAAAAGTCGCGCCAAGTCTTGCGGGGGCGCAGATCTGGGTTGAACAAAATACAACCGGACGGGTAATTGCCACTACGACAGTCTCTACTGATGGCAGCTATCGTATCGAGAACCTGCCGCCTGCCCCCTACCGCGTTCTCGTGGGGCTAGGTGATGACTCGGACGCCGGTGCAGTAGCAGCCAACGAAAGAAGACTTCTGCGTGGCGCAGAACTTGCCAGTCAGGTTCTGGTTAATGCCCGCACAACCAGCTCTGCAAGCTCAGGCAGCGGCGCTACGCCGACAACTTCCCAGTTTCTTAACCCGCGATTCCTGGGGCTTAACCGAGAGCTCTCCTCGCTGGCCTTGCCTTTAGAGGCGGGAAGAACCTTCAAAATTTACCTGGGTGGCGAAGGGCTCGATCAAGTACCAGAAGCTGCCATCCAGATCAACTCTCCGTTTTTCAAAGTCGAGCCCGGCACTTTAGCGCTTGAGCAGTTTGGAACTTCGTTTCCGGTCGTTAGCCTACAACTAAAAGTAGCCGCCAACGCACCCTTTGGCGACTACAGCATCCGCTTGCAATCTGTATCGGGTGAAGTTGCCTACCTGACCGGCGGAATCACAATCGATCCCGGAGCAACGGCCATGACACCCTATGCCCTGGACGATCCGCGCTTCTTTGTTGGGCAACACTATCGCGACCTGCTGGGTCGCGAGCCGGATCAAGGTGGGCTTGACTACTGGGCTGGTCAGCTGGACCAGTGTGGTGCGGAGGTGAACTGTCTACGCTCACGGCGACTTGCTATTTCGACGGCGTTCATTGCTGATGGTGAGGTACAACGTGTGAGTTCTTTTGTTTACGGATTGTACAAATCAATTGGTCGCCGGCCGACTTTCTCAGAGTTCGCAGGAGATCGCAAACTAATGGGTAATTTTGAGGGCGGGGTTGATGATAAACGTCAGACACTGGCGCTGGACTTCGTAAAGCGGGAAGAATTTTCCAAGCAGTACCCTGCCCAACTTTCTGCCACCGAGTTCCTGGAGTCATTGTTGACTGAACATCTGCAAACTGCTGCCGTGGGTAGTTCGTCAGAACGTGCTCAGTTGTTGTCGTTGTATGATGGAACCGCGGCAGGACGAGCGGAGATCTTGACCCGTGTATTCTCAAGTCCCGCATTTACTCGCGCGGAATACCACCGGGTCTGGGTGCTGATGCAATATTTCGGCTATCTGAGACGGGACCCGGACGAAGCCGGCTATAACTTCTGGCTCGGTGCATTGCAGGGCAAGTCCGCGCGCGATCCTGAGGCCTTTCGCAGCGTCAGCTGTTCGTTTCTAGCGTCTTCAGAGTATCAGGCCCGGTTTGGAATTCCCTCGAACCAACTCACCGATTGCTCCCGCTGAGATCAGGACATCGCCATACTAAAGTGAAGCGCAAATAGCAGCGTCATCAAGCCCAACAGAAACAGAAACACTGTGCGAATGATCTGGTCGATACGAGTCGATCTCCCCGCCTCTGCCAAAAGCATAAAAATCGGAAATGCGACCATTGTGTAGCGCGTCAGAGACTGCAGCCGCATAGCTGAGAGGGGAAGCAGCACGCAAAGTAAAGTGTACGTCGCCAAGGCCCACTGCTTTCGCTTCAGCAAGACAATTCCGCAGCTAAATGCCAACAACGCCGCCAGAAAGTTCAGCAAACGAAAATCCCAGCGAAAATTGATATCGAGCGGGCTCCGTATGTATTCCCATAGCGGATACAAAAATAGACCAAGACTGTGACCCCAGGCTTTCTGCACATCCAGGAAAGCAAGGGCGTTGCCAGTTATTCTATGGAGGAAAATCATGTACGGGACGATCCCTGCGGGAATGAGCAGGAGTGTCAGCGCCTTGATGTTAATCGAACGATACCGCTGCCAATACAACAACGCGATTGCTGGAAAAAGACAGAGGCCTGTAACTCGAGTGCTGGCAGCCAGGCCCCCCAAAACTCCTGACAGCCACCAAACATCTTTTTTCGCGGCTAGAAAGCAACCAACGATCAAAAGCAGAAACAGCGATTCGGTGAAGGGAAGGGCAAAAAAATAGCTGGTCGGGTACACGGCCAGGTAAATCAAGGTACGCTGAGCATCCTCCTGTAAAAACCCAAATTCAAGGACCAACTGGTGTAGGAGTATCAGCGCGAAAAAGAAAAAGACATTTGCCAGAATCGCTCCTGTAAAGCCGTATTCGCTGGTGATCTTTCCGAAGTACCCCAGGACCAGTGGCCACAGGGGGAAAAATGCCCAGTTGTGTTCGCGCGTAGCCTCAAAGGGTAGACGCTCGTAACCATGAGCCGCAATCCCCACGTACCAGGCGGCATCTGCATTTAAGATCCTGGTTCGAATGTTCTGCGCCAGTCCAGATTGATTCAGCGAGATTATTGGCTCCTGAATTCTGAGCCCAAATTCCTGAACCGGTTCGTCAAAGCTCAACGCTGAGACAAAAACGAAGACCACAATGATCAAGAAGCGCGTGACCAGAAATGGAATTAAGGCCAGGGACAGGCTGCCGCTGAGACGATTATTCATTTGGTTGAGTAAAAGGCCAGGCCTGTATGACGTCTGCCGGCAGACGGGTTGAAAAGTCTCTCAAGTTCCGTTTTAGAGTCTCAGCTTCGTGCGCATTCGCCGCATAGAACGAAACCGTCGGATCCCCGCATACTACGCAGTTGCGGATTGTCCACTCCCCAACCTTGATCCAGCCCTCAGGCAGGGTCTCGTTCCACTGGAACCAAACCGAGTATAGTAATGCGATGCGTATTTGATAGGCGGCGGCGAGTTGGGCGATTTTGTCGCTGTTGAAGGTTCCCTCCAGCTTGGCTCGCGTAACCTCAACATCACCCAGGCCTCGCAGGTCGAGGCAGCGAATATCCGCAAAGAAATTGATCGCTCCGATATCGTTGGCCGCAACTGCGGCCCCAGAATAGTAGGTCTTGAGAAATCTGGCCATCTGAAACTGCTGGTCATGTATATCTTTCGTCGCCTGCACCGTTTGCGCCAGTGCCCGGTGAGCCCTGAGCAGCAAGGCAAACCCAGCCAGAAGTGAGAGAGTCAGTGTTATGGCCGCGGCCAGCGGAAGCCTTCGGTGCACCCTGTTTGTATTCGCGTAACCTCGTGACATCGAACGTCCAACAGAAATAATCCCGAGAGCCAACAGGTAGGCCTCGTAGCGAAAAAACCATCCTATACCGGCAAACAGCAGGTGCAGGACTGTCGTTAGAATAAAGAGAAATAACGCTACCCTGTTCTCTTTCCAGCGGTTGTCTTCTGTCTTATGCCTCAGAAATAACCAGCTGGCGAAAAGCAGAAGAAACAAAATGTGGGGCGCCGCCAGTAACTTAAAAAGGGCTTGCTCCAGAAATGGAGCCAGACCTTGCCGAGGCAAACTGCCTTTAAGCAGTAGAGGATTAGGGAGCAGCAGCGAACCATAGCTCCAGGACAGCAAACCGTAAAATATTAAGGGTGTCAGTGCCACCGCCAGGAGTATGACGCCAGCGAGAAAATAACGTCGCAACCAGAGCAGGACCATCGTGGAAGCGATCAAGAAGAGGCTTTCGTACCGAATCAGTGGCGCCAACACGGCTAACAGCAATAACAACCGGAACTGAGTGTTTTTGAGATCGAGGCTGTCAGCGGCAACCACTTTGGATCCGGCAAAGAGGAGCGGCAAAATCACCAGAACATGAGTTGTGTGTTCCATCCCGCTTAGAATCAGAGCTGGCAGAGGCACCAGCAAAACCAGAGAACAAAGCAGAGCCAACCTCATCAGGTTCGGGGTTCCTTCTAGCAAGCGGGAGGCGACGACTAGTACCAGAAGGCCGCTGGCGATGTTGAAAATCAGCGGGACCGCAGGGGACGAAGTAAAGAAATAGATGGCCGACAGGGCCAGCGTCCAAAGCAAAGAAGACGTAGAAGAACTGAACTGGTACCGAGTCACTCCCCAAACGCCATCCCGCGCCAGGTTTCGCGCCATAGCCATATGGATGTAAGGATCGTCAAGAGCATAAACCTGGTTGCCATTATTTTCCCGGATCGAAAGTGTCAGTTGGACAACGACAATAATTAGTAATAAACCCGCGCTTGTAATCAGTGGCCAGTGAGGCTTTAGGATCCGCATCACTCGGTTATCTGGGGACGGAAACTCGCTTGCTGAAAAGCCGGCGAGTACGGTTCAATAGCCGAGCAATCTTTCTGCTCGCCTTGCGCACGAACAACCATGTATTCCAACGCTAGTTGGTCATTCTCATCCAGGATTCGAAAAGTTTTGAGGCAACATGGCGCCGAGTTTATTAGCGCGGCAGTTTTGTTGCTGATGACGCTGAATTTCCTGGTCGTAATTTCGAGAAAGACCCTCACCAATGACGAGAAGTATCACATTCCCGCGGGATACTACCATCTGGTCTTTGGCGATTTCCAACTGAATCCCGAACATCCGCCTCTGGTCAAGATGCTCGCCGCCCTTCCGCTGGGCTTTATACAACCAAAGGCGCCCCCCGCTGGAGTTGATTCAAACGAAAATGTGATTCTACTAGGCCACGATGCGTTCCAGGCTTTCTGGGACGCTAACCCCGACAGGCTTCAATTGATTTCCTTTTGGGCCCGAGTACCAATGGTTGTTATCACAATTGCATTTGGTGTGGCGCTCTTTTTATACGGACGGTATCTCGCTGGTGGGAAGGCCGGGGCGCTGGCCGTAGCCCTTTTCAGTGTGGAGCCAACGATTCTTGCTCATGGCCGAATTGTACAAACGGATGTTCCGGCAGCCTTTGCCTACCTGGTTTTTTTCTTCAGCCTGCAGCGCCTGATAGATGGACCCGACACCCGCCGAATAATCGAGTTAGGTCTGACGACGGGCATTGCGCTGGTCGTCAAGTTCTCGCTGTTGATCATTCTTCCTGTCTTTGCCGTGGCTTTGGTGGTGCTCGGCTGGCGCCAGCATAGAGCTGGAATAAAGTTGACAAATCTTGCACTACAAACAGGTTTGGCTGCGGCTGCTTTGCTCCTGATTGTTAATCTGGCTTACTACTTCAAACGACCACCCCTTCTGCCGGCAAATGAACAGGCGATTGTTCAGGAATGGCCTGAGCATGCAAATAGCGCTGCGCGGGCCTTTCAATTCGGGTCCAAAGTAGTTCCTTCCATGTATCTATTTGGTTTCTTTGTCGTAACTGTGCATAACGAGTGGGGACACTATGCGTCTTTGCTTGGAAAGCACAGGAGGACAGGCTGGTGGCACTACTTTCCCGTGGCGTTTGCCTTAAAAACTACGATCCCATTTTTGTTGCTTTCTCTATCCGCGTTGATCTGGGCGATCTGGAGACTGTCTTATCGCGAAAAAGGACTATTGCTACCGTTACTTGCAATAGCCCTGTACACAGCTGTTTCGATGAACAGCCGGATAAATATCGGCGTGCGTCACTTCCTCCCTGTCTTTCCGTCTTTGTTTCTTCTAGGCGGCATTTTCCTGGGACGTCTGCTTGAAGGAAAGCACCAAAGGTTGGTCAAGGGTTTAGTAGTCGTATTGTTTTGCTGGATGGCAATTGAGGCTGTCCGCGCCTTTCCCGACTACATACCTTACATTAATCAGTTTGCCCACAGTAAACCCCACTGGTATTACCTCTCAGACTCGAATGTCGAATGGGGAGACGACACAGCTGCGCTGGCCCGCTATCTGCAAGCGCGCGGTGAAACGAAAGTGCGCGCCGCGGTTCTGGGAGGTTGGATGTCAAGAGTCCGATACGGGGTCGAATATGTGAATCCGATGGTTGTGGACCAGCCTGTTGAGCAGACACGTTACATTGCTATTGGCGCCAGCTACCTGAATGGTTCGACGGTACCTTTAATGCGTTATCAGGACGGCAAACCGATCACGGAAGACAAGCGGCACAATTTTTTTGCCTTGTACCGCGACCGTGAACCAGAAGCCATCTTTGGCCGCTCGATTTATCTCTTTCGTGAATTCGATTAATTAACGCTGCGAATGGTCGAGAATTTAAGGTCTAAGCTCAGGCAGGACTCGCTGATAACAGTCGAGATTTTTGTCGGCACCTTCCTGCTCTTCTGGTTTGCACCCATTCGTCAAATCACTGACTCAAACTATTCGATGCTTTTAAGCGAAAGTTTGATTCATCATCGCAGCTTTGCCCTGGATGCCTATGCTATTCCCCGACTGAAACCAAAATGGCACGACAATACTTTCAAGAATGGCGACATGTATCAGTTGGAATTGGTTGGACCGCATCTTTATTATTATCTGCCTCCGGGCAGCTCCATCCTCTCGATTCCATACGTCACCTGGATGAACACTTTTGGTGTTTCGGCTGCCAATTCAGACAACACCTATAACCCGGAAGGTGAGGCCCGAATTCAGAGAGGGTTAGCCTCGCTTTTGATGGCCGGGCTAGCCTGCGTCTTCTTTTTCCACGCGCGATTGTTCTTATCGACAAGCTGGTCGGCCTTGATCGCTTTGGGCTCAACGTTCGGCACACAGGTGTTCAGTACGGCCTCCAGGGCCCTTTGGAGCGACACCTGGGGGATCCTGCTCCTGGGCATCTGTTTGTATCTGCTTGTGGCCGACGCTTACGGCAAGCGCAAGTTGAACCCTTATCTGCTGGCGACACTTCTTTCCTGGACCTACTTTGTGCGTCCCACCAATGCGATATCCATAGCCGTAGTTGTGATCTATCTCTTGCTTCAGCGGAGAGAGAAGTTTCTCAGTTTCGTAGTTACTGGATGCTGCTGGCTAATACTCTTTGTTGCTTATTCCATTTGCCATTTTCGCCAGATTCTGCCGAATTATTTTCAACCAGGTCGATTAAACTTCGGTTCGTTTTGGACAGCATTTGCCGGGAACTTAATCAGCCCGTCGCGCGGGTTGCTGATTTTCGTGCCGGTGCTTCTGGTCCTGGCATATTTCATCAGCAAGCATTGGCGCTCAATATTTAAGAACTCACTGGCTACGGCAGCCATGCCAGTAATCATTATTCACCTACTGATAGTCTCCGGCTTTACTCCCTGGAATGGAGGCTTTTGTTACGGACCACGCTACTCCACTGGTCTCGTGCCCTGGTTCGCCCTGCTTGGGGTTTATGGGCTGCGCGCCCATCTTGATGCTGCGAAGATGAAGTTCAGTCGGCCAGTCGCGATCGGCAGTTTGCTCCTTGCGGTCAGCATTGTGATTAATGCCCGGGGCGCGAGTTCGTATGAAACCTGGATGTGGAACGCCTGGCCCGACAATGTGGACCTCGTTCCACAAAAGATCTGGGATTGGAGACGCCCACAGTTTCTCGCTGGGCTAATCGCGCCGCCAGTACCCGAGCCTTTGCAGGTTTTAAGTGGACAAGTGGCGTTTGGAACCAAGGCAGCTGATTCGTTTGCCTGGTACGGCTGGAGTTGGGGTGAGAAAGATTTTCGTTGGAGCGATGGCCGGGAAGCAGCCATCGTTTTCGCGGTCCCTGAACCGCTTGACAGCATTCTCTCAATTAGGTTGGGAGGATTTGTTGGTAATGGAAAACCTCTTGTTCAGAACGTAAAAATCGTGCTGAATGGCACGCAGTTGGATGATCTGGCAGTCAACGAAGAGCCTGCGAGAGAATACACTTATCGGGTGGAGCGCCACCTGTTAAGAGATGAAAACCAGCTTATTTTCAAGTTGTCTGATGCGCGGTCGCCTGAATCGCTCGGAATCAGTTCTGACCAGCGACGTTTAGCGATCCGAGTCGAATGGATCTCGCTGACATCGGGATCGGGTTGAACTTATCCGCAGATTACGCAGATTAAGAAATACAGAAAGGAGGCAGGTAGATGCCGAGAAAGGCGCGACGTGATAATCCAAATCTCACACATAAAGTTGGTAAGGGGGGGCAAGCATTTTTGCGCGCGCCCTCGTTTGGCTACGATGGGTTGATGCTGAAATTTGAGAATTCTAGCTGCGCAGATGTGCAGAACAGAATCAAGTCGCAACTCTGAGGGAGTTGCGACCGACAGCGGTAATGTCGAATTGAAAACGCAGTAGTTTAGATCCTGGGATTAAGTTAGTCACCTCTATCGGTCGCAACTCCTTCAGAGTTGCGACGAGAAGAAGGGGGCTGCAAAAAACCCCAGGGTTGCCAAAGCGCAACCCTGGGCTGAAATTAGCCAACGCTTTCAGCGTTTCAAAATTGGCGCGGCTAGAATTCTCAAATTTCAGCATCAACCCATCGTAGCCAAACGAGGGCGCGCGCAAAAACGCTTACCCCCTTTGCCAACCTTATGTATGAGATTTGGATTATCACTTCGAGGGCTGCTTTTCTCGACACCTAGCCTCTTTTCCTTCCTTTCTTATTTTTTAATCTGCGTAATCTGTGTAATCTGTGGATGATCATGTTTCAAGGCCATAGCCGAACCCGTGACTACCCGATCGCAACTGCCCTCCTGGTGGCCACCTTCCTGATTTTCTGGTTTTCGCCGGTACATCAGGTCACGGACTCGAACTACTCAATGCTGCTTAGTGATTGTTTGTTAAGGCGGCAAACCTTTGCGCTGGATCGGTGCAACTTGCCTATTCTGGAGCCAAAACTGCTGGGAAACTTCATGAGCAACGGGGGAATTTATCAGCTCGAATTGGTCCGCAATCACGTCTACTACTTCTTCCCGGTGGGCAGTTCCGTGCTCTCCATTCCGTATGTTGCCGCCGCAAGTGTTTTTGGGGTGTCGCCTCGAAATGCTGACGGAACCTTCAATCCCCGCGGGGAGCGTGAGATTCAAATCACTCTTGCAGCGCTGCTGATGGCTTTGGCAACCGCACTCTTTTTCTTGATGGGCCGTTTCATTCTCCCAACTACCTGGAGTTTGCTGCTGGCGCTGGCAGGTAGTTTGGGTACGCAAATCTGGAGCACTGCCTCGAGAGGGCTGTGGTCACATACCTGGAGCACACTGCTAGCGACCGTTCTCTTATATCTCTTAGTGTCCAAAGAGGTTGGACGGCACCAGCCGCGTCCAGTTTTGATCGCAACCCTGCTCTCCTGGATGTATTTCGTTAGACCTACTAATAGCCTTGTGATTCTTGCTGTCACCCTCTTTATTCTTGTTTGCTACCGCAAGATCTTTTGGCCCTATCTGGCGACGGGCATGGTTTGGTTGTCAGCGTTCCTTTTTTACTCGTGGCATAACTTCGGCCGGCTGTTCCCCAAGTACTATCGCGCCGATCGTTTGTTGTTTGACATCTTTCCCACGGCCTTGCGTGGCAACCTCATCAGCCCTTCACGTGGTCTGCTGGTATTTGTGCCCGTAGTTTTGTTTGTCGCTTTCCTCTTAATTCGATACTGGAAGCACCGCCCGTTGCCACGACTGACCTGGCTAGCCTTGTTCGTGGTATTTGCGACCCTGATCATCATCTCGGGCTTCGCTCACTGGTGGGGAGGGGCGAGTTTTGGGCCCCGCTTCAGCACCGACGCGGTGCCCTGGTTTGTCCTGCTGGGAGCAATCGGCATCAAAGCCATGCTTAATTGGCGTCGCCAAAACCATCCCGGCCGTTTAAGGTTGGTGTTCGAGATGAGTGTTGGAGCGATACTTCTGGCCGCCAGTATTTTTGTCAATGCTCGCGGGGCTCTAGTGATAGATACCTGGCGCTGGAATCCGGATGACGTAAGCCAACTGGGCAACAAGTTGTGGGACTGGAGGCAGCCACAGTTTCTGGCCGGACTAGTGGCCCCCCCGCTTGATCGTGAATACCCCCCGATAGCGATCGGCACCGAGATCGATTTCACTCGACCCGAGCAATCTAGCAAGTATCTCTGGTATGGTTGGAGTACAGCAGAAGATCGCTTTCGTTGGACCGAAGGGCGAGAAGCCTCTATCGTGTTTGCTTTGGACCACAATGAGGCGCTGATTCTGAGAATGAAAGTGGTACCTTTTATTCGTGAAGGACTTTGGAACCGTCAGAGAATCTTTGTGTCTCTTAATGGGGCTTTTATTGATTCTCTGATATTGACTGAGAATGAGGACTTTGAGTTCTCGATCTCTCTGCAGGAAAATCTGCTTAGAAGAGAGAATGTGCTGAAGTTAAGAATACCTGATGCCACTTCACCAGAATTGCTTAAAATCAGCACTGATCAGCGCCTGCTAGGGCTTGGCGTTTATTGGATAAAACTCGAGCACAAACGTTAAGCGCGCATTCTGAAGCTCGGCCTGCTAACTTGATTCCAGCTCTTAAGAGGTTTGTACCAAAAGATATTGACGGCAAAAAAATTGGCCTATCCGTAATCCTTTTCCTTGCTGCTTTTTTCACCTTCTTTTTTTCTCCGGTCAGATCCCTTGGTGAAACTCAATATACCTTGACGCTCTCTCATTCTTTGCTGCATCAACGAGCGTTTGCGCTTGATAGAAATCAACTCCGCCTCCCAGCGCAGCTGGAAACGATTGGAGAATCTGCCAAGATTAAAGCACTACCACTGGAAGTGATTGAAGGGCGTGTTTATAAATATGCGCCTCCGGGGGGCGCTGTGCTTTCGCTCCCGTTCGTGGCCATCGCCAGCTGGCTTCGATTTACGCCAGTTGACAGCGAGGGCTTGTACAGTGCGCGTCGGGAATTGCTCCTTTCGGCGACGCTGGCGGCGCTTTTGATGGCTATCTTTGTCGTAGCTTGCTTTCATTTGGCCAATCTGGTGCTGCCCTGGTCCTGGAGTCTGGCGGTGGCAATTTGTGCGGCGTTTGGCACGCAAGTCTGGTCCACGGCCTCGAGGGTCCTGGAACCTGATACCTGGACGATCCTGTTGATATTCAGTGCTGTGGCCTTACTGCTGGCCAGTGAACTCGGAGATACGCGATTGAGACCCGTTTTGCTGGCCAGCTTGCTTGCCTGGTCTTACTTTGTCCATCCGACGACCGCTATCCCTATCGCTGGAATAACTGGCTTTCTAGGGATCTATCGACGCAAAGAGTTCCTGCCCTTTGCTTTGACAGGCGCCTTCTGGCTGCTGCTGTTTGTCGTCTTCTCCTGGCTAACTTTTGGGCAGGTTTTACCCAACTACTTTCAGCCGGGTCGGCTGAATTTTCAAACATTTGCCGAGGCCCTGCCGGGAAACCTTATTAGTCCCTCGCGCGGTCTTCTGGTTTATGTTCCACTGTTGGCTGCGATAGGCTTTTTGCTCGTACGCTACCGAAGTGTTGTGCCCCATAAACGCCTCGTGGCGTTGAGTCTGATCATTCTGACAGCACACTGGATTATGATTTCCGGTTTCGAGCACTGGTGGGCCGGGCACAGCTACGGACCAAGATATTG
>Ga0187893_10012195_pt1 | contig 12257 bp, 6 predicted proteins | sample MA1701074metaG_FD_139574 | JGI IMG/M metagenome (GOLD analysis project Ga0187893, IMG submission 139574) | White microbial mat communities from a basaltic lava cave in the Kipuka Kanohina Cave System on the Island of Hawaii, USA - MA170107-4 metaG ... | reverse complement strand
TGCGCGGGATCTACTTCACCGAGGAGCCCCTGGCGCGCACGGGTAGCCTCGCGTTTCTCTTTCCCGGCGAGGGAAGCCAGTATCTGGGGATGCTGTCGGATCTCGCGATCCACTTCCCGGAGGTCCGGCGGCACTTCGACTTCGTCGACGGAATGTTCCGGGGGCACGCAAGGAACTTCGTTCCGAGCGACTTCATCTTCCCGCGGCCGGTGTTCTCCAAGGAGGAGAAGAGGGCGGCGGAGGAGCGCCTGTGGCAGATGGAGGGAGCGTTCGAGGCCGTTCTCACCGCCGACTGGGCGATCTACGAGCTCCTGCTCCGGCTCGGGATCGCACCGCACTCGATGCTGGGGCACAGCACGGGGGAGTACGCCGCCATGCGCGCCGCCGGCATGTTGAACCTCAATGGCGATTCCTCGGTCGCGCATTTCGCGCAGAAGCTCAACGAGTTCTATCGCGAGCGAGGTGCTTCCGATGCCGTCGGCCGCTCGGGGCTCGTTGCGGTGGGCGCCGATTCCGGGAGCGTGGCCTCACTTCTCGGGGCGGGCTTCCGGCTCGCAATCGCCATGGACAACTGCCCCCACCAGACGGTCCTCGTCGGCGAGGACGCGGAGATCGATCGGTTCCTCGTCGAGGCGCAGAAGCGCGGATGGATCTGCGAGCGGCTTTCATTCGATCGGCCTTACCACACGCCTTCGTTCGGGGCGTACGCGGAGGGTTTGAAAGACTTCCTTGCGGAGTGGGTGGTGAGGCCGCCGCAAGCGACTCTCTACTCCGCAACCAGCGCCTCTCCGTTTCCGGGAGAGCTCGAGGCCTCCCGGGAGCTCGCGTGGAAGCACTGGGTGAGCCCCGTCGAGTTCCGGAAGACCATCGAAAGGATGTACGCGGACGGCGCGCGCGTGTTCGTCGAGGCCGGCCCGGGCGGGAACCTCAGCGGATTCGTGGCCGACACGCTTCGCGGAAAACCAACCCTCGCGGTGCCCGCCGACGTTCCCAGCCGGCGGGGAACGACCCAGCTCAACCATCTCGTCGGCCTTCTCGCAGTCCACGGGGTGTCGATGAAGCTCGAGGATCTCTACCGGCGACGTCGATCGCGCGCGGAGGAGAGCAAGGACAAGAAGCGGCGAACGCCCATGAAGCTCGAAGTCGGCTGGATCCCGCTCGAGCTCTCCGAGGAGATGGCGGCCCGCATCCGCGCTCGCACGGCCCCGAAGCCGGCCACAGTCGATCCAGCTCCAGCCGCGGCGCCCCCCTCGAGCGGGGAGTCCGGCGACGCGGTGATGGCGTCGTACTGGCAGACGATGGACCGCTTTCTCTCGGTGCAGCAGGAGGTCATGGAGAGCTTCCTCAAGGGCGGTGCCTCGCCGCGCGTCGAGAAGCCAGCGCCGCCGGAGCAACCCCTCGTCGCCGAGGAGCCGCGCGCACCCGCTCCCGCTTTAACGCCCAAGGTCGCCGACGCTCCTCTTCCGGCGAGTTCGGGAGTCAAGGATCTCCTTCTGGGAATCGTGTCCGAGCGAACGGGCTACCCCGTCGAAATGATCGGCCTCGACCTCGACCTCGAGGCCGACCTGGGGATCGACTCGATCAAGCGCGTGGAGATCCTGGGCTCGCTCCAGCAGCAGACGGAGCTTCTTTCCGCGGGGGACATGGAATCGCTCGCGACGCGCAAAACGCTCGGTGACGTCCTGAGATTCCTCGAAGGACGCTCGAACCGTAGCGGTGCCCGGGACGCTCTGCCATCGCCCGAACGTCGGCTCCCGTTCCTCCGCCGTATGGAAACGCTGGTCCCCGGAAAGGAGCTGGTGGCGGGCGCGATCCTGGATCTCGAGGAGGATCTCTTCCTCCGGGATCATGCATTGGGACGGGGGGTCTCGGTTTCCGACCCCACGCTCTCCGGGCTTCCGGTCGTGCCGTTCACCATGTCGATGGAGATTCTCGCGGAGGCCGCGCTGGCCCTGTTCCCCGAGGCTTCACTCCGCATCGTGGGATTGCGCGAGGTTCGCGCGCACCGGTGGATGATGCTCGATGAGGACGAGCTCCCGCTCCGACTCGTGGCGCGACGGGACGAAGGCGGGCCGGGACTCGCCGCCGAGGTCAAGGTCTTCGATGCGCGCGCGGCGTCGCGCCGAGAGGGAGTGCCCTTCGTCGAAGGCCGAGTCCTTCTCGCCGAACGCTATCCGGACGCACCCGCGGCCTCCGAGCTTACTCTCTCTCGAGAGCGGCCCTCGAGCTCCCGCTCCGAGAGACCGTATGAAGAGGTCATGTTCCACGGCCCGCGCTTTCAGGGTGTGCGCGCGATGGAGCGCTTCGGCGACGACGGGGCGACCGCGCTCCTCACGACCCTTCCGCGGACGGATCTTTTCGCCTCGACCGACGCTCCCGCTCTCGCGACCGACCCCGTTCTCCTCGACCAGCCCGGGCAGGTCGTGGGGTTCTGGATGGCGGAGCGCTTCGAGCGGGGATACGTTGTGTTTCCTTTTCAGCTCGACGAGCTCACACTCTACGGCGCTCCGGAAGAACTTCCGCGGGATCTGGAGTGCCGGGCGCGCATCCGGCTTCTCGGTGAGGAGCTCGTCGACTCCGATCTGGACGTGGTCGCTCGCGCCGAAGGGCGGGTCGTCGCGCGCTTCGCGGGATGGAAGGATCGGAGGTTCGACGTTCCCCGCTCCTTCCTCCGCTTCCTGCACGATCCGCGCGCGCATTCGCTCACCTCGGAGCGGCCCGAAGCCGTCGGCGGGAACGGGCACCAGCCTACGAACCGGATTCCCCAGGACGCATTCCCGAAGAATTTCTTCACGGCCCACGGCGCGGTATGGCGGAAGGCACTCGCGCATCTCATCCTCGGCCCGAGGGAGCGGGAGGAGTGGCGAGGGCTTCGGCTCCTCGCGGGGGATCGCGAGCGGTGGCTCTTCGAGAGACTTCTGGCGAAGGACGCCGCGCGCGCCTACGTGAGCGGACGGCACGGCGTGCAGATCGCGCCCGCGGACGTCGATCTCGTCCCAGGCGGCGAGGGGCGCCTGATCGCGAAAGGCCCGTTTCCTGGAACGCTTACGTTGTCCGTCACGAAAGCGGGAGACGACGTCACGGCCGCGGTCGAGGACGCGGGCGACCCCCTCGTCGCCGCTGCCGCGCCGGGTCACGGTTCAGGAGAAGGAGATCGATGAAGACACGCGAAGAAGTGCTGCAGGACGTCCTCATGCTGCTCCGGAAGGTCTCGGAGGACTGGGAGTACGGAGGCGAGATCACTCCCGAGACGAAATTCTTCGCCGACATGGGACTCGCGTCTCTCGACGTGGTGGTTCTCGGGACCGCGATCCAGGAGCACTACGGGCGAGTCTTCCCGTTCATGCAGCTCTTCGCCGATCTGGGGGAGAGGAAGATTCCGGACATTCCCGTGGGCGAGTGGGTGGACTTCATCCACGGCCACCTCACGGGCGCCTCCAGGGATCTGGTGAGGGCGGCGGGGGATTCGCGATGAGCGGACGCTTCTTTCTCATCGGGCTCGACGGGGCGACCTTCGACGTCCTCGACCCCCTGATGGAGCAGGGAGTGATGCCGGCGCTCCGGAGCTTCCTGGCCTCCGGCGTGGGCGCGAACCTGCGAACGGTGGTTCCGGCGCTGACCCCTCCCGCCTGGGCTTCCCTCGTCACCGGTCGAAGCCCGGGAAACCACGGCGTCTTCGACTTCTTCGCCAAGGATTCTCCCGAGAGCCACTACTTCCACATCTCGACCGCCCACGATGTGAAGGCGGAAACCCTGTGGTCGATTCTGGATCGCGCCGGACTGCGGTCGACGGTCTTGAACTTCCCGCTCACCTTCCCGGCGCCCGCCATCCAGGGGAACGTGGTGCCCGGCTGGATGCCGTGGCGGCAGCTTCGGCTCGGCTGCCGGCCCGAGGGCCTGTACGATCGCATCAAGGCCATCCCGGACTTCGATCCGAAGGCGCTCTCGCTCGATCTGTCCCCCGAGGCGAAAGCGGTCCAGGGGTGCCGGCCGGAAGAGCTCGCCGAGTGGGTCGGCTTCTATACGAGGCGCGAGCGCCACTGGCTCCGGATCGTCCGCATGCTCGAGCGGGAGGATCCGTCTTCTCTGACCGCCGTTCTCTTCGACGGCGTCGACAAGATCCAGCACCTGTGCTGGCGGTTCATCGATCCCGGCGCTCGAAGCTCCGCCCGGCCGGCCGAGGAGGAGCGCATCCGGGAGCTCTGCACGGAGTACTTCCGAGAGCTCGACTCCATCCTCGGGGAGCTCTTCAGGCTCGCGGCACCGGAAGACACCGTTCTCCTCGCCTCGGACCACGGGTTCGGCGCGCAGACGGGCACGTTCTTCGTGAACGCCTGGCTCGCGAAGAAGGGATACCTGGCCTGGGCGAAGGGGAGCGGTCCCGAGGCGACGGGCTCCGAAGACCTCGGCATGGAGCAGCTCGCCCGCCACGTCTACCTCCTCGACTGGAGCCGGACGCGGGCCTACGTTCCCACCCCGAGCGGCAACGGGCTCTACATCGTTCGGGGTGACGGGGAATCCCGCGCCGAGTACGAGCGGTTTCGCGCGCGCCTGGTCGAGGAGCTCTCGGAGGTCCGCGATGAACGGGGGAGGCCCATCGTTTCGCGAGTCCGGACGAAGGACGAGATATTCCCCGGCGCCTGCCTGAGTCTCGCTCCCGACATCGTGCTCGAGCTCGAGGACGGAGGTCTGGTCTCGATCCTCGACTCCGACACCGTCTATCGAACGCGCAAGGAGCCCCTCGGCGCCCACCGTCCGGAGGGAGTGTTCCTCGCGCGCGGCCCGGGCTTGAGAAAGGGCTTGCGTTTCGGCGAGATCTCGATCCTGGATGTGGCCCCCACCGTTCTTCACTCACTCGGAGTGCCCCTCCCGCGCGATCTCGAGGGCGCCGTTCCCTGGGAGGCTTTCGAAGCGGGCGGGCGCTCGAAGGGTGCTTCGGCCGAGAAGGCCCGTCCTCGGGAAGAGGTCGCGGCAGGCGCGGCGCGGCCGACCCTGAGCAAAGAGGATGAGCGCCGGCTCGCGGCCCACCTGAGGGCCCTCGGCTATATCGAGTAGGGCGTCAGGTTCCAGTCTCGGCGCTTCGCTCGGAGATCCGCGACTGGATTTCCGCCACGGCGGCGCTGTCGAGGTGGTAGCCGGTAACGGCGGCCACCGCTCCGAGCAGCAGGAGGGCGGGAGCTCCTCCGTACACGAGCGCGATCCGATAGACCGTCGTCTCCGACTGCTCGGCTGCTCCCGGCGTCAGGTAAGCGAAGTAATCCATGAGGGCGCCGCCGACGAGGACCGCGAGACCGGCCGCGATCTTCTCGCCGAAGTTCAGCAGGCCGAAGAACAGGCCCTCGCGGCGGCCCCCGGTGCGGAGAGCCTCCTCATCCGAGATATCCGCGACCATCGAGCCCGGCACGATCCAGAGGGCGCTTCCGAAGAAACCCGCGAGTGCGTAGAGCGCGAACACGGGGCGGGCGTCTCCGGTGCCGAAAAGGCGGCCTTCCCCGAACAGAACGGGAGCGGAGCCCATGAGGACGCATTCGACGAGCGTGGCGGCGACATACAGGGTCAGCTTCTCCGTGCGCTTCGAGGCCAGCAGCCAGAATCCGACGCCCGCGATCGCGGACAGGTAGAACGCAGCCTGGAGCCGCCCCAGGACCCCGCTGTCCGCAATCTTCACGTACCACGTGAAGAAATGCACGGACACCGACGCGTTCAGTACGACCGCGACGAAGAAGAGGGAGAACGAGATCCAGATCTTGCGGAAGGGCCGGTTCTGGAGAGCCAGGCGGAAGCCCTCGAGGAAGCTCCGGAAGCTCGGCCGTGGGGGAGAGGGAAAGTCGCGGCCGCTTGCCCTGGAAAGCGTGCCCGCGAACGTGACGAGGGCCGCAATGGTCATCGCTACCCCGAAGGCGATCCCCATGCGGGGATACCCTTCATAGCTCAGCTTGGCGTCGACGAAGGAAGTCGTCGTCGGGAAAAAAAGGAGGAAGGAGAGGCTCGCCGCTCCCAGAGAGCCCGCGAGCCCGAAGAGGGACCGGGCGCCCACGATCGAGGTCCTTTCGTGATAGTCGCGGCTCAGGTCCGCTCCCAGGCCGAGGTATGGAATTCGAAAGAGGGCGCTGGACGTGCGAAAGAGCAGCACCGAAAGCATGAGCCAGACGAAGAGGGCGGAGCTCGACCATCCGCGGGGCGGGGCCCAGATCATCCAGAACGTGACGCCCATGGTGAGAGCTCCGGCCAGCATGAACGGGTGCCGTCGCCCGAACGGGCTCCGGCAGATATCGGACCTGTACCCGATGTAGGGATCGATCACCGCGTCCCAGGCGAGCCCGAGAGCGCTCGCGACCCCCACCCAGAGAGCGGGAACACCGAGCACCGCGTTATAGAAGAAGAGAATGAACAGGCCGAAGAGGGCCATCTTGGTGGTGAGAGCGATCTCTCCCACTCCGTAGAGGAGCTTTAGCGCGAGAGATACCCGGCCGATGGCGGAAGCCTGGGAGCCGTCAGTGCCGGGCACGGATCCGGTCGGCCTCGGCGCGAATCGCGGAAATGCCGAGGATTCGCGAAAGCAGCAGGTGGAGACACGCGTGGCTCAGAACAGATCCGACGAGGAGATCAGCGACAACTCCGCGAGCTCCAGGTTCCTTCTGAGCCGATAGATAAGGAGAGACACGTCGTACGCGTTGTCCTTGACGAGCTGACTGCCCGGCACCGGGTCGAGGACCTCTCTCGCCAGATCGAGATTGCGCAGCGCGTGCGGCATGTCGCCGGAAGTGGCGTAGTTCCGAGCCCATCGCACGTACTGGAGAGCGCGGAGTGGAGACCGGCGGGGCCCGAATTTCTCGTAGCTCTGGATCAGCTGATAGAGCGACCCTTCGACGATCGGAAATCCGATGGGCGGGGCCGAGGAAGCCCCCCCCACGATGTTCGAGGGCTCGGAGAGCGTTCCGTCCGCGCGCTGGGCCCGGACGAAATAGACGGACTGCATGACCGTCGGCTGGGGCTCGACGTAGAGCGGGTCGGTGGTCGCCGCCGTCCATGCGAAGGGGCCCGGAACGCTTACGGTCGTTCCGAACAGGGAAAGGAGAAAGCACAGGTCCGGCACGTTGTCGCAGAGGAAGGCGCTTCCATCGAGGAGACCCTGGAGGCCCGCGAGGTCCGAAGCGCCGCCGGGGCCCATGAGATCGAACAGGGATCTCACCGTCGATCGATAGACGTGGTAGGCGACCGCGTCCTTCACCGGCTCCCACGTCAAAACGACGTCGCTTGGCGCGAGCAGGGCGCTCGCCGCTTCCAGCCGGTAAGGGGCCTGGGGTCCATCGGCGGAAGCGAGCGCTCCTCCTCCACTCGCCCAGACCTGGGCTCCGTCGGTCCCGGTCGCCGTTCCCACGAACAGACCGAGGGGGGTCGATTTCATGCTCGAGGCGCTGTACTGGAGCGAGCTCGAGAGGCCGTTTCTCGTCACCGGATACCAGTACACGCCCTCTTCGCTCCTGAGGAGGTCGAATCCGAACTCGTGCTGGAGAAGGGGAGCGAGGAACGGAAGAAACCGGGCGAGAACGCTCGCGTCCATGGTCGAGACGTAGAGGCTTCCGTCGTAGGACTCCATCGATGCGATTTGAGCGGTCAGAGCGTTTCCGAATCCCGACGGGATTCCGCTCATGGGGGCGAACGGGAGGTCGTCGATGCTCAGCGGAGGCTGCCCCATCACCATCTGCCAGGAGCCGTCCTTGTCGATGCGGACCAGCTCCGCCGGAAAGCCGGTCCCCGCGTAGAGGCGGCCTTCGTGCTGCGCCAACTTCATCACCCGCTTAGGCCCGAACTCGTTGGTCTGGCTCATGACGGGCTCGAGGGCGAGCGGACCCGCCCCGTCCCAGCGTGTCGCTTTCACGATCGAGTAACCGCGCTCGAGACCCGAGGAACCGATGGCCAGGTAGAGTGAGCCTCGGAAGATGGCGGCGGCGCTCACGGGAAGCTCCTCAGGGATGGGCCCGAGCGGGGCCCAGTCGTTGTTGCCGGCGGCTGGACGCCCTGAAGCGATGAGCGTTCCTCCTCGCTCGGTGCGCAGGAGTGCGACCAGACGTCCGTTCAAGCTCATGAGCTCTCCGAAGCCGACGGGCGCGAGGGCGCTTTTCGGGCGCGGGCGGTCGAGGGTTCCGAGGAACGTTCCCGCTTTCTGGGGAACGGGATAGAAGTTCAAGCCATCGACGCTCCGCAGGAGTCGCGGGGCGGGGGCCTTTCCGAGCGCCGCGAAGATGGGCGCGAACACCCCCGCGGGGCTCGTCGCTCCCACATAGAGCGCGGGTCTCCCGTCCTTTTCGATGTGAACGACCATGGAGGTGTAGGCGATGTCGCGGGCGGTGAACTTGGTCGGAACGCGCGTCTGCGGGTCGAAAGCGATCGGGACGTTGCGGGGCGACGCATACATGCGGTCCCAGCTCCCGTCCTTCGGCTTGTAGCGCCAGATCTCCGCCGACAGCGGGAGGTCGCGTGGGTCGCGGCTACAATCGCTGTTCAGCGGGGGGTAGATACCCACGCCAAACCGGCCGACGAGAGTTGCCGCGAATACGCAGTGGGCCGAGCGCAGAGTGCCCACGTAGAGTTTTCCTTGGAACCACTCCATCGACGTCACCGAGGTGTTCGTGGGGTCGCCGAAGCCCGCGAGCTCGATGGGGGCAAAGCCACCGAGGTTCCCGGGGTGGTAGAGCGCTTCCTGGGCCGCGGCGGGGCCCGCAAGAACTGCGGTGAGAAGAGCGACCAGGAGGGCGGCCCGGATCGGCCGATCACACGAAAGACGTACTTCGAAACGATATGTAGTTTTCATCCGCAACCTGCATGAAAAGAAAGGTATAAATCAGCTTCGCGGGCCGCCGCAGGAACATGAGACGAAGCTGGAACGCGTCGCTAAGAACCCTGACCCCGAGCGTATTCCCGCCGCTTAACGCGAATGGTTGGGACGCGTGAATGTAGTCCAACCCCCCGAGGATTGTCAAGCCTCATCGGGCCTCGCCTTTTCCACCCCTAGGGAGAGCGGAGAGGCCAGAAACGGGCGAAGCCGATCGACGTGAGCCGGCACCGGAGTTCGCCGTTCCCCACGCTGACGATCTGGGCGCCCGGAAACCCGAAGCAATCGTCCGTGCGCTCCGACGTCCAGTAGAAGCCGGTTCGGACACCAGTGAACGCGTCGCCTTCGGTCCATTGCCCGTCGCCTCGGGCGTTCGAGAGCTGCGGGTTGACGAACCGATCGTCCAGGAGCGACGAAAACTCCTCCGGAGCAGGCAGCCGCCAATCGCCGGGGGACGAGCCGTCGGAGAGCCCGCATCGTCCGCTCGCGAGCTCCGCCGCCAGGTCGGCGGCCCCCGCCCAGCGGCGCGGCCCGAAGCAGCCGGCATTCTTGAGCCATACCCGCCCGGTCGTGTTGTCGCGCACCGTTCCATCGCCGCGATCGCAGAAACGAAAGCCCGCGCAGGGCCCGGGTGGGGGCGGGGCGGAAGGACTCTCTTCCGGGGGAACAGTGGCCTCGAGGGTGAGCGAGCGATTCCGGGCGCAGTTGCCGGTCTGGCCGATCAGAATGAGCTCGGTTCTTACCAGGAGCGTCACCGGGGCTTCGACCTCCGGGTAGACGTGCACCAGCAGCTTCTCGAGATCGAAGAAGTCGTCCCGACGGGGCTCTCCTTCCCCGAGCCGATGGTCTTCGAAAACGGCCGGTTCGTTCTCCAGGTTCCACCAGACGCGCAGGAGCTTCTCTCCGGGGGGAACGCCTTCGTATTTCACGTAAAGGCCCGCGCGGTTTCCCTGGACGAAGCCGGGGTCGCTGAAGCGGACGGCGACGTCCTCCACTCGGGAGCAGTCGAACTCCTCGCCGCTCTGAGAGGCGGTGGCCGCGAGACCGAAAGCGCGATCGGCCGATCGCGCCGAGGCATCCGGGGAAGAAGAGGTGGTCGTGGGGGTCGAGCAGGCCAGAGACGCGAGCGCGGCCCCCATCAAGAATCTGAGAGAAAGACTCTCGAACGACATAACCCGTCGGGGCGATTGCCCCCTCCGATTCGAGGTCAGGGTGTTCCTCTTGGGAGCGCGAAGTATGACCGCTCCTCGAACCGTTGTCAAAAAACCTTGAGAGCGCTTCCGTGAGCCGGTAGTATCGTCGAATGAAGATGACGGTCTGGCTCCTGGGTGTGTGCGCATTGTCAATTAGCAAATTTTCGATAGCTCAAATAGAAGAGTCGGCGGAGCCCCTGCCGGATCGCTACATCGTCGTTCTGAAGCCCGACTCCGCATCCTCCGGCGGCCGTCCCGCTCTCGCGCGACTCGCGCAAGCGCTTCTCGCGCGCCATCGAGGAACCGTCCACCGGGTCTACGGGCACGCGCTCTGGGGCTTCTCCGCCCGGATGTCGCGCCGAAGCGCCGCCCTCCTCGCCGCCGATCCGAGGGTCGCCTTCGTCGAGGAGGACGGCATCGTGCGATTGGCCGCGGACGGCGCGGCCTCCTGGGGGCTCGATCGCATCGATCAACGCGATCTCCCTCTCGACGGCATCTACGGCTCCACTTCGATCGGGGGCGGCGTCAACGTCTATGTGATCGATACCGGGATCCGGAGCTCCCACGTCGAGCTCGCGGGCCGGGTTCTGGAAGGCTTCACGGCGGTTCGCGACGGCCGCGGCACTCTCGATTGCAACGGCCATGGGACCCACGTGTCCGGCACCATCGGCGGGGCGAGCTTCGGAGTCGCACCCGGGGTGCTCCTCGTTCCCGTCCGGGTCTTGTCCTGCCGCGGCTTCGGCACCAAGTCCGGAGTCATCGCGGGCGTCGACTGGGTGACGGCGAACCACGTCAAGCCCGCGGTCGCCAACATGAGCCTCGGCGCGGTCCGGTCGCCGGCAATCGACCGCGCGGTCAAAGGCTCGATCGAAACCGGAGTGACGTACGCGGTCGCCGCCGGAAACGAGAACGCCAACGCGTGCTTCTTCTCGCCCGCGAACGTCGGCCCCGCGCTGAGGGTCGGCGCCAGCGACATCGCGGATCGGCGGGCCTCATTCTCGAACAAGGGGGCCTGCGTGGACCTGTTTGCGCCCGGGGTCAGCATCGCTTCGGCCTGGGCCACCAGCGATACCGCGACCTCGACCATCAGCGGCACGTCGATGGCTTCCCCTCACGTTGCGGGGGTCGCCGCCCTGTACATGAGCACGCATCCCGACGCCGCTCCCGCCGAAGTCACGGGAGCGGTCGTGTTGGCGGCGACGACGGGTCGGCTGAGCGGCCTGGGTTTTAGATCTCCGAACCTGTTGCTCTACTCCGAGCCCTGAATCGGTACGACAACAGGATCAAAGTCTCCGCTGGAACAGCACCAGCACGCCCGAGAAGCACACGATCGAAAGCACCCCCAGGAAGACGATGTCGTCGAGGATGGCCATCGCCCCCACCCGCTTCAGGAGCACGGCGCGGAATCCGTCCACCGCGTAGGTGAACGGATCGACGCGCGCGATCCACTGGAGCCACTCCGGGAAACTCGACCGGGGATAGACGGCTCCCGAGGGGAAAAAAAGGAGCGTGTTCAGAAAGCCAATGACCACGCGTGGCACCACCGGGTCGTCGACCCGGACCATCAGGAGGGAGATCAGGCTGACGAACGACGACGAGACCAGGAAGAGAAAGCCCAGGAGCAGGAGGATGCTCGCGACCGAGAGAACGCTCGAGAGACCGGAGAGGAGGATGCCCACGATCGTCACCACCGATCCGGCGAAGGCGCCCTTCAGCACGCCCGACAGATGCATGCCAAAGAGGAGCTGGAACTTCGAGATCGGGCTCACCAGATAAGCCTCGTGGATCCCCCGAAACTTGTCGTCGATGTAGAGGACGCCGCCTCCGATGAGAACGCAGAAGAACGTGGCGAGGGTGATCACGCCCGGGAGAAGGTACTGGATGTACTCCACGAAGGGGAAGATCTCGACCACGTCGAGGCTCACGCCACTCACGGTCCGCGGCTGCACGATGGCCCGGTTGGTGGCTTCCAGGACCTCGCCCAGCTTGTGGGTGAGCGTTGTGACCACGAAGGGATCGGTATTGTCCAACACCAGCCCGATCGTAGGCCGGCTGCCCTGGGTGACGCGGCGGGAGAAGTCCTCCGGGACGACGATGGTGGCGCCGACAACGCCCTCCCGCGTGAGCCTCAGAGCCTGGTCGAGACTCTCTTCCTCCCGTATCCGGAACGTGCGGGCGTTCGCTTGAATCGCCTCGAACTTCTCTCTCAGGCGCACCGCCTCGGGACC
>Ga0187893_10012194_pt1 | contig 12257 bp, 6 predicted proteins | sample MA1701074metaG_FD_139574 | JGI IMG/M metagenome (GOLD analysis project Ga0187893, IMG submission 139574) | White microbial mat communities from a basaltic lava cave in the Kipuka Kanohina Cave System on the Island of Hawaii, USA - MA170107-4 metaG ... | reverse complement strand
GCCGCCTACGAAGCCATGGTGCGCATGGCGCAGGACTTCTCGCTGCGCTACCCGCTGGTGCACGGCGAGGGCAACTTCGGCTCCCTCGACGGCGACGGGGCGGCCGCGTACCGCTACACCGAGGCCAAGCTGACGGCCATCGCCGAGGAGATGCTGAACGATCTCGGGGCGGATACGGTGGATTTCCGCGCCACCTTCGACGCCATGAGGGACGAGCCGGTGGTGTTGCCCGCCGCCGTGCCGCAGCTCCTCATGAACGGGTCGACGGGCATCGCCGTCGGCATGGCGACCAACATCCCGCCGCACAACCTGGGGGAGGTCGTGCAGGCGCTCACCGCCATGATCGACGACCCGGACGTCGACGTGAAGGGCCTCTTGAAGCACGTGCGGGGTCCCGACTTTCCCACGGGCGGGGAGATGCTCAACTCGAAGCGCGAGCTGCGCGAGATCTACGAGACGGGCCAGGGAGCGGTGCGCCTGCGCGGCGAGTACGAGGTCGAGCGGCTGGCACGCGGCAAGCAGCAGATCGTCGTCACGTCGATCCCCTATGCCGTCAACAAGGCCGAGCTGGTCGAGGCCATCGCCAACGAGATCATCGCCCGCCGGCTGCCGCTGATCACCGACGTACGCGACGAGTCGACGACCGACGTGCGTATCGTACTCGAGCTGCGTCCCGACGCCACGGCCGAGGCGGCGATGGCGTATCTCTACAAGCACACCGCGCTCCAGACGAACTTCAACGTCAACCTGACCTGCCTGGTCCCCACGAGCACGCCGGGCGTCGGGCAGCCTGCCCGGGTGACGCTCCGCGAGCTCTGCCGTCATTTCCTCGACCACCGCATGACGGTGGTGACGCGGCGCCTCGAGCACGAGCGCCAGAAGCTCCGGGAACGCCTCCACGTGCTGGACGCGCTCGCGACGATCTACGACGACCTCGATCGCGCGATCCGCATCATCCGTAAGGCGGCGTCGCGTCCGGACGCGGCGCAGGCCCTGATGAAGGCGTTCGACCTCGACCAGGTGCAAGCCGACGCGATCCTCGAGATCCGGCTCTACCAGCTGGCGCAGCTCGAGATCGACAAGATCCTCGACGAGCGCAAGACCAAGCGGAAGCGGTTGGCGGAGGTCGAGGCGCTGCTCCGCAGTTCCAAGGCACGTTGGGCGATCATCCGCGAGGATCTCGCGCGCATCGCCGAGCAGTACGGCGACAAGCGCCGCACGCGCATCGGCGGCGGCGAGGAGCTCGAGTACAATCCCGAAGCCTACATCGTGCACGAGGAGACGACGGTGCTGCTGTCGCGCGACGGCTGGCTGCGGCGCGTACGCGAGCTGCGCGACCCGTCGGCGGCGCGCTTGCGCGAAGGTGACGCGCTGCAGACGGTCCTGGTCGGGTCGACGCGCGACCATCTGGTGCTCTACTCGAGCCACGGATCGCTCTACGTGACGCGGGTAGCCGACGTCCCGGCGACCACCGGATACGGCGAACCCGTGCAGTCGCTGTTGAAGTTTGGGGACGGCGAGCGCGTCGTCGCGGCGCATCTCCTTTTGGGGGCGCCGGAGGGGTCCGCACCAAACGGGCAGGCGTCGCTTCCCGGGCTGGCCGGCGCGCCGCCGAGCGCGATCCTGGTCGCCACGGCCCGCGGCTACGGCTTTCGGACCGTGCCCGATCTGACGGAGACCACGCGCGCCGGGCGGCGCGTGGCGCGCGTCGGCGACGGCGACGAGATCGTGTCGGTGCAGCCCCTGGCCGGCAAGACCGTCGTGGTGGCGGCGTCGAGCGGGAAGATGCTGCGCTTTCCCGCGGCGGACGTGGCCGAGCTCTCCGGGCCGGGCCGCGGCGTGACGTTGCTCAAGCCCGATGCGGACGGCCGGGTCGTGGGCGCGCTCGCGCTCGGCGACAAGGAGACGTTCATCGCGGTGACGCCGGACGGGAACGAACGCCGGATCGCGGTCGGCGACGGTCCGGCGGGGCGCCGCGCCGGCAAGGGGCAGAAGGTCGTCAAACGGGGCGGCGTCGCGGCGATCCGACGGGTGGAGGAGTAGGGCATGGCCGAGAGTTATACCGCCAAGGACATCCTCGTCCTTGAAGGGCTCGAACCGGTGCGCCGGCGCCCCGGGATGTACATCGGCGGCGTGGACGCCGCCGGGCTCCATCATCTGGTTTGGGAGATCGTCGACAACTCCGTGGACGAAGCCATGAACGGCCATGCGGATCGCATCCGGGTCGTCCTGCACAAGGACGGTGCGTCGTGCACGATCACGGACAACGGCCGCGGCATCCCCATCGACCGGCACAAGCAGTACAAGAAGCCCGCGCTCGAGCTGATCCTCACCACGCTGCACGCCGGCGGCAAGTTCGAAGCGAAGAGCTACTACCATTCCGGCGGCCTGCACGGCGTCGGGGCGTCCGTCGTGAACGCGCTGTCGGAGAAGCTGGTGGCGCGCGTGAAGCGCGACGGCGCAGAATGGGAGCAGACCTTCAGCCGCGGCAAGCCGGCGGGGGCGTTGCGCAAGGTGGCGGCCGCGCGCGGCACCGGTACCAGCATCACGTTCAAGCCCGACGCACAGATCTTTTCGTCCGTGCGCTTCGACGCAACGCTGATCGCCGAGCGCCTGGAGGCCAAGGCGTATTTGAACGGCGGCCTCACCATCGAGTTCACCGACGAGAGCGCCGAGGCGACGGAGCGCTACCACTACGAAGACGGCTTGCGGGCGTTCCTCTCGAAGCTGGTGAACCAGGACGCGCAGCTCCCGATCGGCGGCGAGCTCTTCACGGTGCACAAGCAGCAGGACGGGCTGCACCTCGACTGCGCCTTCGCCTGGACCGAAGACACGACGGAGCGCGTCCATTCGTACGTGAACGGCATTCCGACGACGGCCGGCGGGGCGCACGAGAACGGGCTCAAGGCCGGGATCACGAAGGCGGTGCGCAACTACCTGACCACGCACAACCTGGTGCCGCGCGGCCTCACGATCACCGCGGAGGACGCGCGCGAGGGTCTGGTGGCGATTCTCGCCATCAAGATCGCGCAGCCGCAGTTCCAGGGACAGACCAAGGAGCGTCTCAACAACGCCGAGGTCACGCCCATCATCGACGGGGTCATCCGCACGGCGCTCGAGAACATGCTGAACGCCAATCGCTCCGCCGGGGACGCCATCGGCGCCCGGGTGGTGCTGGCGGCCAAGGCCCGCAGCGCCTCGCGCGCCGCGGCCCAGCAGGTGCAGCGCAAGGGTGCCATCTCCCACCGGCTGAACCTGCCCGGCAAGCTCGCCGACTGCGCGTCGACCGACCCCAGCGAGTGCGAGCTGTTCATCGTCGAGGGCGACTCGGCCGGCGGCTCGGCCAAGCAAGGGCGCGACCGCGCGTTCCAGGCCATCCTGCCGCTGCGAGGCAAGGTGCTCAACACGGAGCAGGCGTCGTCGTCGAAGATCCTCGCCAACAAGGAGCTGACCGACCTCATCTCGGCGCTCGGCTGCGGCGCCGGCAAGGACTTCGATGCCTCGAAGCTGCGGTACCACAAGATCTGTCTGCTGATGGACGCCGACTCGGACGGCAACCACATCTGCACGCTGCTGCTGACCTTCTTCTACCGGCACCTCCCCGCGCTGATCGACCAAGGCTACGTCTACATCGCGCAGCCGCCGCTCTACCGCATCGACGTCGGCAAGACGGTGCATTGGGCCCGCGACGACGCCGCCAAGGAGGCCGTGCTGAGCGCGGTCAACGGCGACCGCAGCCGCGTGCAGGTGCAGCGGTTCAAGGGGCTCGGCGAGATGAACCCCGGGACGCTCAAGGAAACCACGCTCGACCCCACGCGGCGCACGCTGCTCCAGGTACGCATCCGCAACCGGCAGGAGACCGACCGCGCCATCCAGACGCTGATGGGTCGCGACGTCGCGCCCCGCTTCGAATTCATCACGGCGCGTGCGCCGCGGGTGGGCGACATCGACGTATGAGCCGGGTCGCGCTGGCAGGATGCGTCCTGCTCGCCCTGGGTGTCGGCTGCCGCGGCCGTGAGGACGGCGCGCCCCCGGCCGAGGCGCCCGCGTCCACCGTCCCCGGCGAGACGCCCTCCGCGAGCGGCTGCCACGCGGGGCAAGTGAGCGGGCTGCGCGGCGTGCGGCGCGAGATCCAGGTCGGCGACGAAGTCCGCACCTACCTGCTCGACGTCCCGCGCGGCTCCGCGAGCGAGGCGAGGCCGCTCGTGCTCGCGTTCCACGGCTTCCGCGCGCCGCCGGGGCGGCTCCGTCGCTGGACCGGGTTCGGGCGCATCGCCCAACGCGAGGGGATGATCGTGGTGTTTCCCGAAGGGCACGACGGCGTCGAGCTGCTCGGGATGACGGGACGAGGCTGGGACATGGAGGTCGGCGAGACGCGCGACGTCGCGTTCGTGACGGCGCTGCTCGACGCGCTCGAACGGGAGTGGTGCGTCGACCGCCGTCGGATCTACGCGGCCGGCATGTCCAACGGCGGGTTCTTTGCCAGCCTGCTGGGCTGCGTGCTGGCCGACCGCCTCGCGGCCACCGCGTCCGTGGCGGGCGCGAAGCCGCTGCCCGCCTGTCCGGAGCCGCAGCCGGTGCCGACGTTGTTCATCCACGGGGCGAACGACAAGGTCGTCGACCCAGCGCTGGCGCGTAGCGCGCGCGACTGGCGGGCCGGGATCAACGGGTGCACGGGCGTCCGCAAGGAGCAGCATTGCACCGTCGCCGAGGGATGCCGCGCCGACGTCACCTATTGCGAAGCCAGCCAGGGCCACTGGTGGCCGCGGCCGGCCACGCGCCGCATCGTCGCCTTCTTTCGAGCGCACACGCGCTCGTAGGTACGCGACCGCGCCGGATGCCCGGGCGGCGGCTCAGTCGTGGTGGTGGGCGTCGCGCATCTCGAAGCCGTGCTCCAGCACGTGCCGTACGTCCGCGTCCGGGTTGCGGGCGAGCAGCTGCTGGACTGCGGGACTGTCCCGGCCGCGCGTGAGCACGAGGGTGAGCGCGGCATAGCGACGCGTCTCGGCCGAGTCACCGCGGAGTGCCAGGTCGCTGAGCGTGGCGCTGCCCGTCGCCTCGTCCAGCTCGAGGAGCGCGCGCGCCGAGGCCTGCTGCAGGGTGGGATTGGTCGAACCGAACGTTTGCCGAAGGAACGGTGCGGCCTGAGGACGCTTGGTCGCGCCCAGCGCCTCGATCGCAGCCTCCTGCACCGCTGGACCGTGATCGGTAGCCGTCGCCCAGCGGCCGACTTCCTGCAGGGCGCCAGGCTCGTCGAGCCGAGCGAGTGCCCGCACCGCTGCAGCCTGCACGGCGGGGTCCTTGCTGGCGAGGAAGGGTGCCAGATCTTCTCGCGTCGGGGGTGCGCCCAGCGCGGCGCGGGCCTCGAGCAGCGCGTCCAGGACGTCGGGCCGATCAGCCTCGACCACCTCCAGCGCCGCGAGGCCTCCCTCCCAGTCCCGTTGGCCGACGAGGCGTATCAGTCCGATCCGCGTCGAGGCGGGGAGGGTCGCCCGTCGCAGCGTGCGCCGCATGACTTCCAGCTCTTCCGACGTGAGCGACAGTACGCGCGGGAGCCGGCGGAGCTCAATCAGGCCGTCGGCGACGAGACGGGGCTGCTCGGCGCCGAGCAACGCGAACGCCAGCCGACGCAGCTCCGTGGCGCGCGTGACGGCGTCGGTGGCGGCCTGCATCCGTACCGATACCTCCAGCACGCCGACCACGGCTTCGACTTCCGCATCGCTCGCGGCCGGCACGACCCCGTCCCGTCCGCCGGCGAGCTGATGGAGGGCGGATTCGCCCGGGAGCGTCTGGCGCAGGTACGAGAACGACGGTGCGGGCTCCACCACGAAGACCGCGCGCTGCTGGTCGATCAGCAGCGGCGGCCGCTCGAGACCCGCGCGGATGTCGACGATCGCGAGCGACTGGCTGGCGAGCGTACCCTGAAGCGTTCGTTCGACGGTTACGCGATGCACGACGACCTTGCCGTCGTCGAACGCCTCGGTGCCGGTCACGGTTCCCACCAGGGTGACGCGATTGCCCGCCGTCAGCTCGCGCAGCGACTGCATCCCCGTCGCAGCGTGCGGATCGGGTTCGCCGGTCGGCGCACCCGACCGCGCGGGATGCGCCGGCCGAGCCTTGCCTGGTTGCTCATGCGCAGCGGCGGGGCCGGCGGCGCCGTGAAGCGTCACCAACCCCGCCGCCAGCAGCGACAGGAGACGGGCCTGCGTGGTCACGGGACCACGTTCACCCCCGGCGCGGACCAGCCGCCGCTGTCGACGTCGACGTAGAGCGGGTTGGCGTACGCCACGGCGACCATGCCGCCCTCGCCGACGTTGCCGTCGGTGAGGTCGCCCAGCGTGGTGTTGCTGCCTTGGCTCAAGCTGTTCGGATAGAACGGGAAGATCGGCGCGACGCTGCCGTCCGTTCCTCGCACGACCGCCAGGATCCACACGTCGTCCGTGAGGCCGGTGAGCGTGTGGGTGACGGTCGAGTTCCAGTGGCTGGCACCCGGGATCAGGGGGAAGTCGACGATCGGATCGACCGTGAAGTCGGCCGGCGCCGTCAGGGTGACGTCGGGCAACGCGCGGTAGCGGTTGGGTGTGCCCACGTCGCTGTCGTGGTCCCAGAGCTGCGTGGCGCTGTTCACGTACAGCTCCACCGTGTCGTACTCCGCCCATGCCGGGCTGTTGATCGTCAGGGTGACGTCGACGGATCCTCCCGTGATGCCTTCGCCGTCGCAGATGAGGGTGGACTCGCCGATCGCGAGACCGGCCGTCTGGACGCCGCTGCTGGCGCAGGTGGCCTCGGCGTTGACGGTGAAGAACGGTCCGTTGGTGCCGATCAGGCGACCCTCGACGACGCTGGCCGCGAGATTCTCCGCTTCGGGGACGAGCAGGCCCGGGTCGGTGACGGCCGAGGCCACGTAGCTGCGCGCGTTCACTTGCGTGTTGAGACGCTGATGCGTGTCCGAGCTGGTGGCGCCCGTGCGCAGGATGCCCTGGTTGATCATGTTGGCCCAGTCGCCCAAGTTCTGGCCGAAGAGGTCACCCTCGTATCCACCGCGGCCGTTGGTGCCGATCCACACCTCGAGCGCGTCGAACCCGCTGTCGAAGAGGTTGGCGGCCGGCGCGAGGCGCCGGGCCGCGGGGTTCGTGCTGGACTGCGGCGGCACCACCCCGGTGTCGATGTTCAGACCCTCTTCGTTGAAGTGGCTGGCCATGTGGTTGATCTGGATCAGGTTGGCGAGCGGGTCGGCGTGGGCCGCCGCGTAGATCTCGGCAGGCGAGAGGCCGTAGTTCCCGAACGACGGGAAGTCCTGGCCGGCAGGGACGCCGGCGCGTCCATGGTCGACGCTGCCGCCGTTGAGGACCGACGGGTCGACGGTGACCGGCCAGCTGTTGAAGTGCCCGTAGTCGAAGGTGGTGATCTCCGCGCTCGAAGCGGTCGAGATCAGATCCGTCAGCCCGAGGTTGGCGATCGTCTCCGAGAAGTCGACGCGGATCTCGTGATCCGACGGTGTGAAGAAGTCCATGCCCTCGCTCAGGTGCGCCAGCACGCGCTCTTCGTTGGTGACCTCGCAGTCGGCGCTGTTGATCGAGTGGACGTGCCAGTCACCCGAGATGAAGCCCGGGGTCGGAACGACCTGGGCGATCTGCGCGTTCACCGTGCTGAGCGCGCCCGCGGTGACCGTGACGTTCTGCGTGAAGGCCGAGTACCGCGGCCCATGGCTGACGGCCACCTGATACGAGCCCGGCTCGACTTCCTGCTCGCCCGTGTCGCCGTCGCGCCCCGCGAAGGACACGTGCGCGATGCCGAATGGGAGTCCGTCCTTGTCGCTGGAGTAGTCGCCGAAGACTCCGGTCTGGACGCCGATGATGAGCACGGTGTCGGTGCTGCCCGGATCGGGCGACGGATCGAAGCCGACGAGCTGCACCTTGGCGGCAATGGGATCGTCGTTCTCGTCGGTCACCAGCACGCGGACGCGGCCCGGTGCCGGGAGCGTGAAGTTCTGCGTCGTGGTGGCGCTCGCCGTGATCGTGACCGCCGCTGACGCGGGTGATGCGGCCAACCGACCGTCCTTGTTCGACAGGACGGTGTACGATCCCGGCGGGAGCTTGCCGCTGAACGTACCGTCGGCGGCGGTGCGGAAGTGTGTGACCACGTTCGTGGTGGGTCCGTTGACGATGGGGGTGCCGGTCACGACGACGTCGGCGTCATCCACGGGCTGGCCGCCCGAGGTGACGGTGCCGGCGAGCGTGCCCGTCGTGATCCCCTGGATTTCGCTGCGCATGGTCTCGAGCGACGCGATCGATCCGTCGCCGATGGCGAAGTAGCGCGTGAGGACGATGGCATCCCCCGGGTTGCCGTTGGGCTGGAGCGTGAAATTAGGACCCTGAAGGCCGACGAGCGTGAGCCCCACGGTCCGTCCGAACAGCGGCACGTTCACGCCGGAGGTCGAGAAGCTGCTCGTTGCGTTCTGGCCGTGGATATAGCCGTAGGAGATGCCCTTGGCCGTGTTCTCGCCGCTATAGCCGGTGAAGTTGCAGAGGTTGCAGGTCCCCGCCGTGCAGGACACGTCCTCGCTCGAGGGGCACGGGTCGGTGATGAGCGGCTCGCCGAAGCCGTAGGCGCGCTGGAAGAGCTCGATCTCACCCGAACCGTTGATGTACTCGCCGAAGAACGTCGTGAGCGCGCCCGCGCTCGTGTTGGTGACGGTGGTCTCGACCTCGACGTACGACGCACCCGCCGCGAGCGAGTAGTCCGTCTGGATGGTGATGGGGAGATCCATGTCGTCCTGGCCGGCGGGGAAGGGGAAGCCGAACCCCGCGACCACGCTGCTCGGGTTGATGTTGTCGAGCAGGTCATCCACACCCGTGGCGCGGATGACCGCGGGCATGTTGTTGGTGCCGTCGTTCAGCACGGTCACGCTGGTGTAGTTCACCGTGTTCTCGATGTTGATGCCGGGCGCGAAGATCTCGAAGCTGTCACGGTCGATGCCGTCGGCATGGTGCCGGTCGCCGTCGATGATGTTGCCGCCGAACGAGCCTACCGCGTTGTACGCGTGGCGGCCGGGCCGGAGGACGGCCACCTTGATCTTGTCGTTGACGAGCAGGTAGTCGCCCACCTGGCTGCGGCCGAGCGGCCCGCCGACGGTCTCGTTAGCGTTCGTGATCTGCTTGGCGCGCGCATAGCCGGTGTTGGGGGCCGGGAAGGTCGGCGACGGCAGGCAGAACAGCTTCAGGGAGTCCGCGTCCTTCGCGTTCGAGTTGCTGAAGGTGATGTGTTTCACCTTCTTCTTGCCTTTCACGAAGGTGCCGCCCTTCACGCGCAGCGGTACCGTCAGCGTCTGTGCGGACGTGCAGACCGAGTCCGTGGTCGGCAGGCCGATCGCATCGACGGCCGCCTGCAGCGCCGCGATCTGTCCGTCGAACTTGGGGCTCGTCGGCGGCTTGTTCTTCAACACGAGCGACGCGACGCCCGTCGGCGTGCACGCCGGATACCGGGAGTCGGTATTGTTGAGGCACACGCGGATCGCGGTTTCGCAGAGACCGTTCGCCACGCCGTCGGCATCACAGGTCGGATCGCCGTCGGTGCACCGGACCTGCTTCTCGTTGCCGATCGGGTAGTTCAGCACGGGTCCGTCGTACTCGACGATGCACTCGGTCGTGGTCGATCCTCTGCCGGGCACCGAGCACTCGCCCGGACATGCAGCCTGCACGTGGCTCCACGACAGCGCGATCCCGAGCGCCGCCCCCATGAACGTACGAATTCTCATTGCGTTCCTTCCTCCCGATCGGACCTGGTGAAACGTTTCCCCAAGGTTACGCCCTGGCTGTAACCGGGGCAGTCCTCTACTGCAACTAAAAACGCATAAACATTCAGGCTTGACTGTTTCTTTGAACCAGGCTACGACCTACCCATGCGCACGGCAGCGGCCGGGACAGGCCGAAGGACCCAGGCGGAGCGGAGTGCCACCACCCGCACGCAACTCCTCGATGCCACGCTAGTATGCCTCGAAGAGCTCGGGTACGCCCGCACCACGACGACCGAGATCGCGCGCCGGGCCGGCGTGTCGCGCGGCGCGCAGCTGCACCACTTCCCAGCCAGGGTCGAGCTGGTCACCCAGGCGGTCGAGCACCTGTTCGAGCGGCGCCACGCGGAGTTCCTGGCCGCCTTCGAACGGATCGGTGCGGATTCCGAAGGGCGGCTCGAGGCCGCCATCGACTTGCTCTGGAGCATGGTGAAGGGACCGACGTTCCTCGCGTGGCTCGAGCTGGCCGTCGCCGCGCGGACCGATCCGGAGCTCACGGAGCCCGTCGGCGAGCTCACGCGGCGGTTCGTTGCGACCGTCGACTCGACCTTCCAACGCCTCTTTCCGGGCGACGTGCACAATCCCTTCTTCGAAGCGGCTCCGCGGTTCGCCTTCGCGCTCCTCGACGGACTGGCGCTCGCACGCCTCCACCATCGGGACGACGCGGCGGCGGAGCGCGTGGTCGACATGCTGAAACGACTGGCCGCGCTCGTCATGCCGCTCATGACCGGCGCGACTCGAGGAGCCAAGCGATGACGTCTCTTCCCACCGAGGAACGCCTAGGTTCGCTGGACGACGCGCAGTATGCCGCGCTGGTCGAACGCCTCTCCCGGCAGTCCGTGCTGAAGCACTACGATGCCTTCGCCGACATCGCCTGGGATGCCCCTGAAATGCAGATCGATCCCGACGATCCTCGCTGGGAGCTGTCCGACGACGACGTCCTCGGCCGCACGGCCTGGTACAAGGCGCAACCGCCCGGCGTCCGCTCGCGCATCGGACTGCACATGCTCGCCACCTTCATGAAGATCGGCGTGGAGTTCGAGTCGGTGCTGCAGCGCGGGCTGCTCGACTTCGCCGACCGACTGCCGGGCGGGTCTCCCGAGTTTCGGTACGTCTACCACGAGGTGATCGAGGAGGGGCAGCACAGCCTGATGTTCACGGAGTTCGTCCGGCGTGCCGGTCTGCCGGTCCGCGGCCTCGCCTGGTGGCAGCGATTCGGTGCACGCCAGGTGATGCGCTTCGCGCGGACGTTCCCCGAGCTGTTCTTCGTGTTCGTGCTCGGCGGGGAGGATCCGATCGACCACGTGCAGCGCCGGGCGCTCGCCAGCGGGCGCGCCGCGCACCCGCTGATCCGGCGCATCATGCAGATCCACGTCACCGAGGAGGCGCGGCACCTGTGCTTCGCCCGTCACTACCTGCGTCGGCGAGTTCCGGCGTTGTCACGCGTGCGCCGCTTCATGCTGTCCCGCCGGGCGCCGGTGATCCTGGCGATCATGTCGCAGCTCATGATGCGGCCGTCCCAGACCATCATCCGGACCTATGGAATCCCCGATGAGGTCATCCGGGAGGCCTACTCCCGGAACCCGGAGCATCGCACGCGCACCCAGGAAGCGGTGGCGAAGGTCCGCGATCTCCTGGCCGAGCTGGGGCTCTACTCGGGCGGAGCAGCCCGGCTGTGGCGCGTGCTCGGCTTGACCGCGCCCAGCCACGCCGTAGCCTAGGAGCCGACCCGGACGCGGGAGCCCGCGGTTGCCGGGGTTGACCGCGGGAGGAGCTGGCGGCTATTATCAACCGATCCTGATCGATTGATGGTCATGCCGACGCTCCCCGCCACGCTCGAAGCCTTCCATCTGCTGGGCGACCCCACGCGGGTTCGCCTGCTGGCGTTGCTCGCCGAGCGGGAGCTGTCCGTTGCGGAGCTCACCCAGATCACCGAGCTGGGGCAATCGCGCGTCTCCACGCACCTCGCACGGCTGCGCGAGGCGGGCGTGCTGCGGGACCGCCGTGACGGGGCGTCGGTGCGCTATGCGCTCCACGAGGGCGGCATGCCGGACGAGGTCGAGCGCGCCTGGGCCGTGCTGTCGCGGGATCTCACGGACCCGCTCCTGGATGCGGATCGTCGGCGCTGCGAGGCGCTGCTGCGTGCCCGCGACCGCGGCACGCAGTGGGCCGACTCGGTCGCGGGCGAGATGGAGCGCCACTACTCTCCCGGCCGGACGTGGGAAGCGCTCGCGCGGGGGTTTCTCGGTCTGGTCGACCTCGGCGACGTGCTCGACGCCGGGTCCGGCGACGGGACGGTGTCGCAGCTCCTGGCGCCTCGCGCGCGCAGCGTCACCTGCCTCGACCGCAACCCGCGCATGGCGCGCGCGGCGGGTGCGCGGCTCGGCCCGCGATCGAACGTGCGGGTGCTGGTCGGCGACGTCGAAGCCGTGCCGGCCGCCGACGGCTCGTTCGACCAGGTGCT
>Ga0187893_10012193_pt1 | contig 12257 bp, 8 predicted proteins | sample MA1701074metaG_FD_139574 | JGI IMG/M metagenome (GOLD analysis project Ga0187893, IMG submission 139574) | White microbial mat communities from a basaltic lava cave in the Kipuka Kanohina Cave System on the Island of Hawaii, USA - MA170107-4 metaG ... | reverse complement strand
CCCCAAGTTTGCAGCTCGCCGTCGGTTTCGGTCACGTACTCCACGATGAATATGCGCTCGCCGTTTTCGTGAAAATTGTCGAGCGTCCAATAATTCTGGAGAAAAAGAAACACGGCAATGCAACACGCCACTGCAATGGAAAGCCCGAAAATATTGATGAGCGAAACGGTTTTGTTGGCGCGCAAATTTCGCCACGCGAGGCGGAGATAGGTGGAGAGCATGGTGTTGTTCCTCAATCCTTGCTAACTAAAAAGTTAATTCTGTGCAAAAAAATAAAGATCCGACACACGGATGAAAAGCAGCACACTGATAAAATCTGTGTGCTGCTTTTTATCCGTGTGAAAATCTGCCTGTTGGGTTCCGGCTCGTCTGGCTTATGATATAATACTTAAAACGTAACGCTTTTTACGCATCACGTTTTACGTTTTATTACTCGTATCTCAATGCTTCAACCGGATTCGCCAGCGCCGCTTTGATCGCCTGCGTGCTCACGGTGAGCAGGGCGATGAGCAACGCTATTCCGCCGGCGAGGGCGAATACCGTCCAACCCATCTCGATGCGATACGCGAAATCTTGCAGCCATTTGTTCATCACAAAATACGCGACCGGCCACGCGATCACGTTGGCCACGAGCACCAATTTGACAAACTCGCGCGAGAGCAATTGCACGATGCCGGGCGCGGTCGCTCCCAACACTTTGCGGATGCCGATCTCGCGCGTGCGCCGTCCGGCGGTGAAGGAAGCGAGGCCGAACAATCCGAGGCAGGCGATGAAGATGGCGATGCCGCCGAACGCGCCAAAAATTTTGCCCAAGCGCTGCTCGGCGCGATACTGCTTGTCAAAACTTTGATCGAGAAACAGATAATCAAAAGGCCACGCTGGCGCAAACGCGGCCCAGGCGCGCTCGACATGTTCGAGCGTGCCGCCAATGTCATGCGCAGCGATTCGCATCATGGCATAGGCATAGCGATTCGCCGCGGGCGTCAACAGCAGCGGCTGCATGCGCATGTGTTGCGTCTGGAAATTAAAATCTTTCACCACGCCGATAACGAGTCCGCTGCGATTGCCCAGCGCGTTGATGGTTTTTCCCACGGCCTCTGCCGGGGCGCTCCAACCCAAAGCGCGCGCCGCGGTTTCGTTGAGAACAACTGCGCGCGCTGCGCCGGTAGCCATTTCTTCGGAGAAACTCCGGCCCGCCAGCAATGTGATATTCAACGTTTCGATAAAATCAACATCGGTCAGCAGCACTTTCATGTCGGTTACCTGCACGTCGGGCCGATCCGGCCGCCGCGCCACCGTGCCAAACGTGCCAATGCCGGGATAACGCGAAGTAAAAGTCACGCGCGAAACCGCCGCGTTTTGCAACAGCGCCTGTTTGAAAGTTTGGCGTTGCGCGAGCAAACCCGGATTTTTGATCGGCACCACGACGACTTGCTCTTGATCATATCCGAGTTTGTTGTTGCGCATGTAATCAAGCTGGCTGTAAACGACCGCCGTACCGATCATCAAAATGATCGAAATGCCGAATTGAAATACGACCAGCGCTTTGCGCGAAAGGAAGCTGCGCAAACCAGTCGCAGCGCGGCTTTTGAACACTTCCACTGGTTTGATGGCGGCAAGAAAAAACGCCGGATAACTGCCGGCCAGCACGCCGACGAACAACGTCAGCGCCAGCAGGCCGGCCACGAACGGCCAGTTGTGGCGATAGTCGATTGCCAGCTCGCGACTCGCAACGGCATTGAAAGAAGGCAGCAGCAGCTCGATCAAAACGACGGCGATGAGTGTCGCGAGCAGCGCCATTAAAACGGATTCACCAATGAATTGCAGCACGAGCTGACGTTGCTGCGAGCCCAAAACTTTTCGCATGCCCACTTCACGGGCGCGCATTTCGGAACGCGCGGTGGCGAGGTTCATGAAGTTGATGCAGGCGATCACGAGAATGAAAAGCGCGATGGCAGAAAAAATATAAACGTAGCGAATATCGCCGGGCGTTCCGTGCTCGTTGCCGAGCGGATGCAGATGAACGTCGGTCAACGGCTGCAACATGGGCCGCAAACGCCAGCCCAGCGACTGCAATTGTTCGCCGATGTTCTTTTCAAAGAGCGGAGCAATTTTTTTATCCAGCTCGCGATAAGCATAATCACGCGGCAGCAGCAGGTAGCTGAAAAACGGGTTGAACGTCCAGCTCTGCAAGCTCTCGCCAAAGACGCTTTCGAGACTTTGAAATGAAGCCAGAAAGTCAAAATGAAGATGCGAGTTTTTGGGCACATTTTGGATGACGCCGGTGACGAGATAATCGCGCTCCATGTTCAGCTTGAGAATTTTGCCGAGCGGATCTTCTTCGCCGAAATACTTGCGGACCATTGCTTCGGTGAGAACGACCGTGTACGGCTCGGTGAGCGCAGTTTGGGGATCGCCTTTAATAAGACGTTGATAAAGGAATAGCCTTTGTGCCGCAGCAAATTGCGCCAAGCGATTTTGAGGTAGCTTTTAATCATGGCTTCTCCATCTTGGATTTCTGATTAAGGTTGTTTCACTCGCAATCAGTGATCATTAGCCTATATCCAGAAATTTGGCACCGTCTCACATTATTCGTGGGTATAATGTGATTATCATCACGTTTTTTGAATATAACTTGACAAATGCCGCACAAATGCGTAAGTTATGGATATGCAAAGAGACATTTATCAAAAGCTGTTAGATTGGAAAACTTCCCGTCGCCGGAAGCCGCTGATACTCAAAGGCGCGCGGCAGGTCGGCAAGACCTATCTTTTAAAAAATTTTGGCGCCAAGGAGTATTCACACGTTACATATCTGAATTTTGAAGAAGAGCCGTTGCTCGATGATTTCTTCAAATCCAATCTGCGTCCGGAAAAAATCATTCGAAACCTTTCCTTATATTTCAAGCACGATCTCGAGCCGGAAAAAGACTTGATCGTTTTTGACGAAATTCAAGCCTCCAATAATGCGCTGAACGCGCTAAAATATTTCAATGAAAAAGCGAATGAGTACCATATCGTCGCCGCCGGCTCTTTGTTGGGTATCAAGCTGACCAAACCCAAATCTTTTCCGGTGGGTAAAGTCAACTTTCTGAACATGTATCCTTGGACTTTTCTCGAATTTCTCGACGCCGTCAAGCGCAGCGAGCTGCGACAATTGATCGAAAGCACGGCGGCATTTACGCCTTATCCGGAGCCGTTTCATCGCGAGCTGACGGATTTGCTGCGCGCTTATTATTACGTCGGCGGCATGCCGGAAGCCGTGCATTTCTATGCGGAGACGAATGATTTGCCGGGCGTGCGCGAAATTCAAAAAGAGATTCTCAATTCCTATGCGCTTGATTTCGCCAAACACGCGCCGCCGCCGGACATTCCGAAGCTCAGCCAGATCTGGGATTCCATTCCGGGCCAACTGAGAAAGGAAAACAAAAAATTCGTTTTTTCCGCGCTCAAAAAATCAGCGCGGGCGCGTGAATATGAAAATGCGCTGCAATGGCTGCAGGATACCGGGCTCATTCTCCGCGTCAATCTAACGAAAGCCGGCAAGATACCGCTGAGCACGTATGCGGAAAAAAACTCTTTCAAGCTCTATGTCCACGACGTTGGCTTGCTGGGAGCGCTCGCCAAGACGCCGCCAGACATTCTTGCTCACAATGACCGGTTGTTTACGGAATACAAAGGCGCCTTTGCCGAAAACTACGTCGTGCAACAACTCACCTCGCATAAAGAAGCGGAGCTGTATTATTGGAAAAGCGACGGTCTCGCCGAAGTCGATTTTATTTGCGAAGAAGGCCGTCACGTCTTTCCGCTTGAAGCAAAAGCCGGCATTAACCCTCACAGTAAAAGCCTCGCGTTTTATGCCGAGAAGTATGATCCGCCAATTCTATCTCGCGCGACGTTGCTGAATTTGAAACACGATGGCAACATCGTCAATTATCCTCTCTATGCGGTTTCATTGTTTCCAGGGCTGTTTCTTTCTTCCGCCGCGCGGCGTTGATTTTTTAAATTTATCGGGCGCAATTCATCCATTCCGCCGAAATCTTCATATCGAGCGGCTATTCATATCGCAACGCTTCCACCGGATTTGCCAGCGCCGCTTTGATCGCTTGTGTGCTCACGGTGAGCAGCGCGATCAGCAGCGCCAAGCCGCCGGATAACGCGAACACCCACCAACTGATGTCGATGCGATACGCGTAATTCTGCAAAACTTTGTTCATGACGAGATAAGCGAACGGCCACGCGAGCAGATTGGCCAATAAAACCAAAAGGGCAAATTCACGTGAGAGCAGCGTGACGACGCGCGAGACCGAGGCGCCGAGGACTTTGCGGATGCCGATTTCCTTCGTGCGGCTGGTTGCGGCGAGGGTCGCTAATCCGAACAAGCCGAGACACGCGAGCATGACGGCAAATGCGGTGTTATAGGAAATAATTTTCTGCCAGCGCAAATCGGTTTCATATTGGCGCTGAATGTCTTCATTCACAAACGTGAAATCGAACGGCGCGTTCGGCGCGACGGTGCGCCATTTCTCTTCGATGAGTTTGATGGTCGCCGGAATATTCGCAGCGGTGACGCGCACGAGAATGTCGTTGATGCCGAAGTCGGAATCCATTAAAAGAACCGCAGGCTGAATGCGGCGATGCAGCGAGAGAAAATGATAATCCTTCACCACGCCGATGACGACCGGGCCGCCGGGAATTTTTTTATCGTTCCAGCCGGAAAGCCGGCGGCCAATGACCGGCTCCTGCCAGCCGTATTCTTGCACCAGCGCTTCATTGACGATCACAGAGTTCATGAGATCACTTTGCAGCACGCGCGAAAAATTTCTACCCGCGACCAACGGAATGCCGAGCATGTCGAGATAATCATAATCGACGCCAAAGATAAAAGCCGAACGCTCCACGCCTTCGTGATCGAAGCTGTTCAAATCCCAGCCTTTGTTGAAAGCGGCGCTGGTGCCGGTGACACTCAGCACCTGCTGCGGATACGCCGCCAACGTCTCGCGCAGGCGCAGCATTTTGGAGCCGCCGTCTCCGCTTGCGCCGCCGAAAGAGTTGATGGCGATGACATGTTCGGGATTGTAGCCGAGGTCACGGGAGGCGATGAATTGCTGCTGGCGCGCAATGAAAATGGCGCAGATGATAAGAAAAATGGCGAGGCCAAATTGAAAGACTACGAGCGTGCGCGTGAAGAGGCTGCGCTGGCGCAATTTCAGCGTGCCTTTCAAAACTGTGGCCGGTTGAAAACGGGAGATAAACGCGGCGGGATAGCCTCCGGCCAACAAGCCGATCAACGGCAGCAAGCCGAGCATCGCCGCAAACGCCCAGCCGCCGGCGAGTTGTTGCAACGACAAATCTTTTTGCGCGAATTGTTTGAACACCGGCAGAAATAATTCAGCCAGCACTAATCCCAACACAAACGCGAGGCCGCTCAAAAGCAAAGCTTCGCCGCCGAATTGCCGCGCGAGCTGCAGGCGAACCGCGCCGAGCACTTTGCGCATGCCGACTTCGCGGGCGCGGCTCGTCGAGCGGCCCAGCGCCAGCGTGATGAAATTGATGCAAGCAATCGCCAGCACCAAAACTGCAATGCCGGCGAGAATCATCGCGTACATCGGATTGCTCACCGGTTCGCGCGAGCTGCCGACGGAAGTATCCAGATGCATGGCGGGCATCGGCTGCAAACGGAGTTGCAACGCTTCGTCGCCTTTTGCCAGCGTGCCGCGTTCCTGATTTTCTTTGCGCATGTCGCCCCAATATTTGGTGACGAACGCCGGGAGCTTGCTCTCCAGCGTTTTGCTCTCGGCGCCTGCTTTCAGCAGAGCGTACACCGAGCCATTGAAATTCCTCCAGCGCGTGAGGTTGCGCTCATACTGCGGAAACTTCGTGATGTGCATCGCAAAGTCGAATCGAATGCTGGAATTGTCCGGCGGGTTTTCCGCAACGCCGGTGACGATCACATCGACCTGGCCGCGCCAATTTTTGGTGATGAGCTGCTTGCCGATCGGGTCTTCAGCGCCGAAATATTTTTCCGCCATGCGCCGCGTGATGACGACGGAATTGGGATCGGCGAGCGCGCGGGCGCGATCACCGCGCAGCAATGGGAAGTCAAACACTTCGAAGAAAGCCGGATCGGTAAAAATGAACCCCTCGGCAAAATGCTTGTCGCCGTAAGACACCGCGCCGCCGCCGGTGTAAATGCGAATCGTCTGTTCGATCTCCGGATATTCCGCGGCGAGCGTCGAACCGAGCGGCAGCGGTTGATAAGACATTCCTTCGACGCCGCCCTTGGCATTATGCTCGACGAGAACGGCGCGATAAAGCCGATCCGCCTTCGCATGAAATTTGTCGAATGACCATTCGTGCTCGACAAACAGCAGAATCAGCAGACAACACGCGACGCCGAGCGCGAGGCCGAAGATGTTGATGAAGGCATATAACTTTTGGCGCAAAAGATTGCGCAGGGCGATTTTGAGATAGTTCTTAAGCATGTCCATCTCCAGTATTCAGTGATCAGTATTCAGTTTAATGGCTACTGAAACCTGATTACTGCTTTAACTAAAGCCGGACCTTTTCCTTAAAATTCTCCGTCACGATGTGACCATCGAAAAGATGCACGGTGCGATGCGCAAACTCGGCATAAGACGGGGAGTGCGTGACCATCACGACGGTGGTGCCTGATTCGTTGAGGTCGGTGAGCATTTTCATCACCTCATCGCCGTGCGCCGAATCGAGATTTCCGGTAGGCTCGTCGGCGAGAATCAATTTGGGTTTGGCCACCAGCGCGCGGGCCACGGCGACGCGCTGTTGCTGGCCGCCGGAGAGCTGCTGCGGAAAATGGTTTTTGCGATGCATGATTTGCATCTGCTCCAGCACTTCGCTGACGCGCTTTTTGCGATCCGTTGCCGAGACGCCGAGATAGAACAGCGGCAGCTCGACGTTTTCATACACCGTCAATTCGTCGATGAGATTGAAGCTTTGAAACACGAAGCCGATATTGGCCTTGCGTGTGTTGGCGCGCTGGCGCTCGGAAAATTTCGAGACTTCCTGATCAAAGAAGAAATATTCGCCGTCACTCGGATTGTCAAGCAGCCCGAGCAAGTTCATCAACGTTGATTTGCCGCAACCCGACGGCCCCATGATGGCGACAAATTCGCCGCCCTTCACTTCGAGATTGATATTGTTGAGGGCCGTGGTTTCCACTTCTTCGGTGGTGTACAGCTTTTTGAGATTTTGGGTCTTGATCATGTTTGGCTCCTGGTTTAAAAACTCCTACTCCTACTCTTTCTCGTACTCCTACTCGCTTTTAGAAAAATGAAAAAACGAGTAGGAGTAAGAGTTGGAGTAAGAGTAAGAGCGAGGTTCATATTCACTATTTGAGATACACCGCCAACATCCCTTTCACCACGGTGACTTCATGGGTGAGGCGTTCACAACTGGCTGCATTGAGCAGGCCGTGGCCGCAGGCCGACAACAAATGCGCTTCCAGATCGTTGGCGGCGCGCCAGGCGGTTCTGAAAAATTCGACCACTTCCTGCGGCATAAGGTTGCCGCAAGCTTTCACAATATTTGCCACCATCGACAAGCAATCGTGGCGGATTTGATTGGTCAATTCAAAAGAGTCCGCCGTCGAAAACGTTTCGGTCGCGTTGAACAGCGCCAGCATCAACAGGCGGCTCTTTTTCCAAATCAACGATTTTCGGAGGTCACGTTCGGGCATAAAATTTCTCCCAGTGCGATAAAAAATATTTTCACACGGATGAAAAGCGGCACACGGATGGAGTGAAATCAAGCGCAAGATTATTGAAATTGATGCGTCGTTTATGTTGTCATTCCGAAGGAATCTTTTTTGAATCTAAGTTTTGTCGTAGTTGTTAAAAGGATTCCTGCTGAATGACATGTTCACTATACGACCAAAAACTATCCGTGTGTCGCTTTTTATCCGTGTGTAATAAAGCTTTTTGCTTACAATCCAAACCAATCAAAGCACCCAAACTGTCCAGACGGGCCGCCTGGGCTACTGTCACTTTTTCAACACCAGCTTATCAATATCCCCAAAACTATCATACGACGAGGTCACCACCTGCTCGCCGGTCTCGAGGCCTTCGAGTACCTCGAAAACCTGCGGATTTTGCCGGCCCAATTTGATGTTGCGCTTCGTCGCCACCGTGCCGGACTTGTCGACGACATACACCCATTGCCCGCCGGTTTTTTGATAGAAGCCGCCGCGCGGCAGCAGCGTCGCTTCGGCGAGATCGCCGAGCTCGAGCCGGATGTGCAGCGTCTGGCCGCGGCGAATGCCCTCCGGCGTTTCGTTTTGAAATTCCATATCGACGTCGAAACGCCCGTCGCGAATCTCCGGATAGATTTTTTTAGTGATGAGATTATACGTTCTGCCGGCAAAATCAAACTCCGCGGGCAGGCCGTCGCTGATGCGCGCCAGATAATGCTCGTCGATGCCGGCGCGCACTTTGAAGCCGTCGAGAATATCGACCTGGCCGAGACGCTGGCCCGAGGCTTTGGATTCGCCGATTTCCGCGTTGAGCGACGTGAGCTGGCCCGTGGCCGGCGCGCGCAGCGTCATGCTCTCCAAACGCTGTTTGGTGACGTCGAGATTGGCCTGCATGCGCTTCAAAGAGGATTCGAGCTGGTCGATTTGAATGGCGCGAAAAAGCGAATCCTGCTTGAACGATTCGACCGCAAGATTGAGTTGATTGCGGCGATAGTCATATTCATCTTTCGATTGTTCAAATTCCTGCTGCGACACCAAATTTTTTTCGCGCAATTCCGCGGCGCGCTCGTAAAGGCGTTTCAGCCGCAGCAGTTGATAGCCCTGCTCGTTGAGCTGCTGGCGCAGATTGAGGCGGCTTTGCTCCATCAACAAGCGCGTGTTGCGCAAATTGTTGCTCTGCTCGAAAAACTGCGCTTCGCGAAACATGATGTCGAGCAGCAAATTCGTGTTGGTGAGCAAAAGAATCGCATCGCCCTCTTTCACCATGCTGCCGGCTTCGATGAATTTCTTCTCGACGCGGCCGCCTTCAACGGCATCGAGATAAATCGTCTTGATCGGCAACACGTTGCCGGTGACGGGAATAAATTCCTGAAACGGCCCGCGCGCGACGGTGGCAATCGTGATCTTCTCGGTTTCAACATTGAGCTTCGAGCTGCTGTCGCCGAAAATGAAACTATAAATGACAAACAGAAAAAAGATCCCGCCACCCGCAAAGATGGCGATCTTTTTCGGCGGCCATTTCTTTTTTTGAAGTTGACGATCCATGATTTCTCTCTCGCTGTGATTGAGCGAAGACCGACTTGCGCTCGACGCGTTTTCTAATTTAGCAAAATCTCGAAACGCAAGTCGGACTTCACACTCCACAGGTTTCAACAACCATGCCGAGGCTATTTTTTTAATAGCTTAGGTCAAGTTTTTGCAGGGGGATACGGCGGGGCGCTGTCCGCTGGCATGACAGGCGGTGTTCGCTGGTGGACAGTGAAAAATTGTGCTTTGGGGAGGAAATCTGTGACTTACAGTAAAGGATGGTTGGATCAGTGGATTATTGGATTATTGGATTGATGGATTGATGGAGCGTTGGGACCCAATAATCCAGCAATCCTTTAATCCACCAATCCAAGTTTTTCAGTTCGGCAATTTCGGTTCAGTAACTTCCGCCATCTCGCCCGTCAAACTTTGCAGAAACGCGATCAAGTCGGTTTTCTCCTGCTCGGTTAATTTGAGCGGCTTCATGTCCGTGCTCAAATGCGGATTGGAAATTCCGCCCTTGTCGTAGAAATCAATGACTTCTCGCAACGTCTTCAAACTGCCGTCGTGCATGTAAGGCGCGGTGCGGGCAACGTCGCGCAACGTCGGAGTTTTGAAGGCGCCGCGATCTTCTGCGTTTTTGGAAATTTCGAACCGGCCGAGATCGGATTTTTCCTTGTCCATGCCGATGCCGGTGTTGCGATAATTCTCATCGGTAAAATTATGCCCGACATGGCACGCGATGCAATTGACGCGCTTGCTTTCAAATAGCATCAAGCCACGTTGCGCCGGCGCCGACAGCGCTTTTTTATCTCCGGCCTTGAAAAGATCATACGGCGAGTTGCCGGAAAGTATCGTGCGCTCAAACGAGGCAAGCGCTTGCGCAATTCCGGCATCTGTGATTTCCGTTCCAAACGCGCGTTGAAAGACGGCGCGATAACCTTCGATCGCATTCAGCTTTTTTACCACCGCTTCAAGCGTATTTCCCATCTCAATAGGATTTTGAATCGGGCCGAGCGCCTGGGCTTCCAAACTTTCGGCGCGGCCATCCCAGAACTGCGCGTCGCTGAACAACCGGTTGATCACCGTCGGTGCGCTGCGTCCGCCCTGCTGGCCTTTAATTCCCGTTGAAACCGGTTTGCCATCGGTAAAACCGTATTGGGGATCGTGACAGGAAGCGCAGGCCACCGAATTATCCGCCGACAAACGTTTGTCGAAATAAAGCATTTTCCCCAATGCGATTTTCTCGGCCGTGAGCGGGTTGTTTTCGGGAATGTACTGCAATTGCGGATCGAGCCCGAGGGGAATTTTGAGCTCAAAGCCGGCCGGCGATTTTTCATCAGCACTTTTAAAAAACGACGTGGTTCCGAAAATCGCCATGACGGCAAACGCGCCGCCGGTCAAAATTTGACGCCACATAGCTCCTCCAGAAGTTTGGTTGAGAATTAAAGAAATTTTCGATTTAAGCATGCCTGTCCATTGCCAGCCAAAATAGAAGCAAAATTTAGAAATTCAATACCGCCCAGAGCTCGGTTCTGCGCAAAGATTGGAAGCCATACAGATTTGATGAATCCGCGGCAGGAAAGCGGCGTGAGGCCGCCGGTTTCATATGTAATGCCTCACTGACGGATAGAGAACGTAACGCTGTCATACTGACTAATGTCACTAACTTTTGAAGAAAGACATGACAGAAAAATGGAGGGTAGAAAAATATTTAAGTTTCTTGCTGCACGACGATGAACTTTTTTTGATGAAAGCTAACCCGCATATTTCTGCCCTTCATTTTTCGTCATTGTTTTTGAATGGTTTTGCCGGCAATCGTTTTGCCTTTTTGAAAAGTTAGCAGCATTGGATAAGATATCTGCGCTACCCACCTTTAATTGAGGCGATACTCTCACAATATTTTAGCGCTTGCTTTTTTCGCGAAATCTCACAGATTGTTGCTGTACGAAAGAGCAGGAATCGGGCATATCATGATTGGAAAAACAATTTCACATTATCGGATATTGGAAAAGCTGGGTGCAGGGGGAATGGGAATCGTCTACAAAGCCGTGGATGCGAAGCTTGAACGCCTTGTCGCCATCAAGTTTTTGCCGCGCCACATTGCGGCAAATTCTGTGGAGCGTGAGCGTTTTAAAATTGAAGCGAAAGCCGCAGCCGCATTGAATCATCCCAACATCGCGACGATTCACGCCATTGAAGAAGATGATGGAGAGCTGTTCATTGTGATGGAATTCATTGAGGGAGAAGAATTGCGGAAATGGGTAGAGACGTTCGGCCCGAACGTCTCTACGTTGCCAATTGATCAAATCATCAATATCGCCACGCAAATCACCGAAGGCCTGAAAGCCGCGCATGCGAAAGGCATCACCCATCGCGACATCAAATCCAGCAACATCATGGTGACGGAATCCGGCCAGGTGAAGATCATGGATTTCGGCCTCGCGAAGATGGGCGGCGATTTACATCTCACCAAATCGGGCATAACTCTCGGCACGGCGGCGTACATGTCTCCCGAACAAGTGCGCGGCGAAATGGTGGATCACCGCACGGATATTTGGTCGTTCGGCGTGGTGTTGTATGAAATGCTCACTGGCCAATTGCCGTTTCGCGGCGAATATGAAGCGGCAATGGCATACGCCATTCTCAATGAAAACCCGCCTTCGATTGTAAATTTTCGCTCTGATGTGCCGAACGAACTACAGGGAATCGCTGGCAAGGCTTTGGCAAAAAACCGCGACAACCGTTATCCCAATGCCGAGGCGCTGCTGGCGGATTTACGCGCGGCGAAATCGCAACCGGTAAATGCCAGCTCATCAGTCGTGGCTCGTTCAAATCAAAAGCCGTCTGCACAAAACGCGCGTTTTATCAAACCGGCAGCGATTGTAGTTGCTTTGGTCTTGACAGCCGCGGCTTATTGGTTTTTTGGCAGAGCGCCTCAAAATCCGGAACGCATTCCGGTTGCCGTCGCCGACTTCATCAATTACACCGGCGAGAAGGAACTG
>Ga0187893_10012192_pt1 | contig 12258 bp, 7 predicted proteins | sample MA1701074metaG_FD_139574 | JGI IMG/M metagenome (GOLD analysis project Ga0187893, IMG submission 139574) | White microbial mat communities from a basaltic lava cave in the Kipuka Kanohina Cave System on the Island of Hawaii, USA - MA170107-4 metaG ... | reverse complement strand
TTTCGCGTGGATATTCCGAAGAATGAAAAAATCCGAAATCGGTTACTACCCAAAAATCCCGTTACTGAACTGACCTGAACGACTTGCAGACACTGCAGGTTCCAACAGTTGGACACCAGTGAACACAAATCACTAAAAGCGCTTGCAGCTTTAGAACAGCGGCTGTTCCCCAAAGTATAGCGAAACAGGCCTCGGCCCCGCTGATTCGTGGATCGGAAACTCGATACTCATGAGAAGAGAACTGGGCACCTTCTGCCTGCTTGTGGTTTTGTGTGTCATCGTTGCGATTCTGAATCCCCGCTTCCTGGCGGTTGCCAACCTCCAGAACATGGCGCGCCTGATCGGGGCCTACGGCGTCTTCAGCATTGGGCTGGGAATTGTAATCATCACCGGCGGAATCGATCTGTCGGTGGGATCGGTTTTCGCATTGCTGGGCGTGCTGTTGTCGATCATGCTCACGGAGTGGAACTGGGCCAGTCCGCTGGCGGTGTGCGCGGTCATTGCAATTGGCATGAGCCTGGGGTGGCTGCACGGCTTGTTGATCACGCGACTCCGCCTACAGCCGTTCATTGTGACACTTTGCGGCTTGCTGTTGTACCGAGGCCTGGCGCGATTTATCGCCAACGACGAAACCAAGGGTTTCGGAAACGCTGCCGGGTTCGAGCGACTCCGCAATCTGGCGACGGGCGGCTTGTTGGGAATTCCCATGCCTTTTGTTGTGTTGCTGGTCGTTGGCGGCGTGATGTGGCTGGCACTCCATCGCTCCATTTACGGTCGATATCTGTTTGCGGCAGGCCGGAACGAAGAAGCAGCGCGCTATTCCGGCGTTAACGTCCGTCGCACGATTGCAAGCGCTTATGTCCTTTCTGGAGGACTTGCTGGCCTCGCCGGTATTATCTTTGCATTCTACACAAATTCGATCTCGCCATCGTCGCACGGTAATTTCTTCGAGCTCTACGGCATTGCAGCGGCGGTTCTGGGCGGTTGCAGTTTGCGCGGGGGCGAAGGCTCGATTCTGGGTATTGTCACTGGAACAGCTCTCTTGCAAATCCTCCAAAATCTGGTCAATCTCCTGGGGGTCCCATCCTCACTGAACTTTGCAGTTATGGGTGCCGTCATTCTGGCAGGTGTCGTCGCCGATCAGGTGCTGACCCGCCGGGCTAGTCGAGTCTAATCTAGTCGCTGCCCTGGGGACTCTTGATGCGGGAAGGCGCGCTGCGCGCGGCGACCTAAGATAAAGGAGAGCTCAATGAACGTTTTGCGATCCATGCTTGTGGGCGGCTGCCTGCTGCTCTGCCTGATGGACACAGGGTGCTCAAACGCCAAGCAGTCTTCAAATAAGAAACTTGCGTTTGTGACCAACAATGCTGCGGACTTTTGGACGATTGCCCGGAAAGGGTGTGAACAGGCTGACAACGAACTGACTGATGTAGACGTCGAATTCCGAATTCCCTCAGACGGCACTGCGGCGGAGCAGCGGCGCATCGTGGACGATCTTCTGGCAAAGGGAGTTTCTGGTATGGCTATCAGCCCTGTGGACCCCGCGAACCAGACTCAGATGATCAACGAGGCCGCCAAGCAGATTGTAGTACTCACTCAGGACAGCGACGCACCCCAGAGCGATCGTGCCTGCTACCTCGGCACTGACAATGTAGCCGCCGGACGCCAGGCCGGGGAATTGATCAAGGAGGCGTTGCCGCAAGGCGGGAAGATCATGGTGTTTGTCGGAAAGAGCGACGCTCGTAACGCGCAGGAGCGCTTTCAAGGAATCAAGGAAGCACTGCAAGGTTCCAAGGTTGAGATTCTAGATCTCCGGACCGACGATACCGACCGGGTGCGCGCCAAGTCCAATGTGTCCGATACTCTGGTGAAGCACGCCGATGTGGCCGGTCTCGTCGGACTGTGGAGCTACAACGGGCCGGCCATTCTGAATGCCGTCAAAGATGCGGGAAAGATCGGGCAGGTGAAGATCATTTGCTTCGATGAGGAAGACGAGACGCTGGCTGGAGTAAAGGACGGAGCCGTTTTTGCGACCGTTGTGCAGCAGCCGTATGAATTTGGCTACCAGTCGGTTCTTCTCATGGCGAAGGTGCTTGGTGGTGATTCCTCAGTCATTCCGCTGAACAAGCAGAAGATAATTCCGACGCTCATCATCAAACAGAATAACGTTGCCGAGTTCACAACCAAAATCAATCGGCTTCGAGGTCGGAGCTGAGGTTTTGCCATGAGTGCTCCGGTGCTGGAAATGAAGGGAGTCAGCAAGCGATTCCCCGGCGTCGTCGCCCTGGATTCGGTGGATCTGGAGGTCCGGCCGGGCGAGATTGTCGCGCTTGCAGGAGAAAACGGCGCCGGGAAATCGACTTTGATGAAGATCCTCGGCGGTCTTCACCAGCCTGACAGGGGCCAGATTCGAATCGACAATCGGCCGGTCACGGTTCGCTCGGTGGCAGAGGCGATCCGTCTCGGCATTGGCTTCATTCATCAGGAGCTGAACGTCCTCGACAATCTCGATGTGGCGGGGAACGTCTTTCTGGGCCGCGAACCGGTTTGTGGAGGTCCGCTGAAGCTCATTGATCGGCGCAAAATTCATTCGCAAACCGACAGCTATCTCCAGCGGCTGGGAGTGAACATTCCCAGCGAAACGTTAGTGCGGGACCTCTCTGTCGCGCAGCAACAAATGGTTGAGATTGCGAAAGCGCTTTCCTTGCACGCTCGCATCCTGATCATGGATGAGCCCACCTCCAGCCTGACCTTGACCGAAACCACGCGGCTGCTTGAAGTCATCAAAGAGCTTCGAACGCAGGGAGTCAGCATCATCTACATCTCGCATCGTTTGTCTGAGATCGTGGATTTGGCGGATCGCGTTGTCGTATTGCGCGACGGCTGCAATGCCGACACTCTTTCGCACGATGAGATCGAACACGACAGGATCGTAAGACTCATGGTCGGTAGGGAACTCGGCAGATTCTATGTTCACTCTGGGGCTGAGAAGAAATCAAGGTTATTTGAAGTGCGAAGCTTGCGAACGAAAAGGTATCCCGCTTCCGTTGTGTCGTTCGATATTGGCGAGGGAGAGATTCTGGGTGTTGCGGGTTTGGTCGGTGCCGGCCGATCGGAGGTTGCCCAAGCCATCTTCGGTGTCGATACGCCGCTCGACGTGACCATGCTGCTGGAAGGCCAACCTCTTTCCATCCGGTCACCTCGGGACGCGGTTCGTCATGGAATCTATCTGATTCCGGAGGATCGCCGCCAGACAGGGCTGATCCTCGATTCAGTCATTCGAGAAAACATCACGTTGCCCGCATTACAGAGTCACTCGGTCATGGGATGGATCGATGCCGCCAAAGAGAGAACAACAGCTTCGGAAGTCTGCCACAAGCTCGGCGTCCGGGCGCCTTCGGTGGAGACGAAGGTGGCGAACCTGAGCGGGGGCAATCAACAGAAAGTCGTCCTTGGCAAATGGCTGTCAATGAATCCAAGGGTTTTAATTTTTGACGAGCCGACGCGAGGCATTGACGTGGGAGCTAAAGCAGAAATCTATCAACTCATGCGGAGCTTGGCGGAGCGGGGGATTGCCATTCTAATGATCAGCAGCGACATGGAGGAAATTCTCGGAACCAGCAATCGTGTTGCCGTGATGCATGAAGGGTCTGTCACGGGAATTCTCGATCGAAATCAATGCAGTGAAGAGGCGATCATGCGACTGGCTGTTGGGTGAAGGGGTTCGATGTGCCAGCAGAAGACCTCAAGAGAAATCTCACAGCAGGATCGAACGCAATGAAGCCCTACAAAATATCCACGTCCTCAGCTCTTGAGGAGCTTGGAGACGACCTCTCCGTGCACGTCGGTTAAGCGAAAATGGCGGCCCTGATACTTGAAAGTTAGTTTGGTGTGATCGATCCCGAGGCAGTGCAAAAGCGTGGCATGAAGGTCGTGAACATGCACCGGGTCTTTGGTCACGTTGTATGAGAAGTCGTCAGTCTCGCCGAATGTCATCCCGGGCTTGAATCCACCGCCCGTCATCCACATGGTGAAGCAACGCGGATGGTGGTCGCGGCCATAGTCGTCTTCGGTCAAGCGACCCTGACAATAGACCGTCCGCCCGAACTCTCCTCCCCAAATGACTAGGGTGTCGTCCAGGAGGCCTCGCTCCTTGAGATCCAACACCAAAGCAGCCGACGCTTGGTCCGTCGCCCGGCACTGGCGCGCCAAGTCGCGAGGCAGCTTGCCGTGCTGGTCCCAACCTCGGTGGAAGAGTTGAATGAATCGCACGCCCCGTTCCGTGAGGCGTCGTGCCAGAAGGCAATTGGCAGCAAACGTCCCTGGCTTGCGGGCATCTTCGCCATAGAGATTGAAGACGTGCTCCGGTTCCTTCGAAAGGTCCGCCAGTTCGGGTACTGAGGATTGCATCTTGAAGGCCATCTCGTACTGCGAGATTCTGGTAGCAATTTCCGGGTCACCAAACTCCTGCAGCTTGAGCTGATTCAATTGCTTCAGAGAATCCAGATACTCGCGCCTCATTCCCTTGTCGAAACCTTCAGGATCGGACAAATAGAGGACCGGATCTCCTACCGCCCGAAACTTCACTCCCTGATACCGGCTCGGAAGAAATCCGCTGCCCCAGAGCCGATCATACAGGGGTTGGTCGCCGCCACCCTGAGTGATCAGGACAACGAAGGCCGGAAGGTCCTGGTTCTCGCTTCCCAAGCCGTACGCGAGCCAGGCCCCAATGCTGGGCCGGCCAGCGATCTGAGCACCCGTCTGAAAAAAGGTGATGGCAGGGTCGTGATTGATGGCTTCGGTGTGCATCGAACGGATAAAACACAACTCGTCCACGATCTTCGCCGTATGCGGCATCAATTCGCTGACCCAGGCACCGGATTGTCCGTGTTGGGCGAATTTGAATAGCGAGGGCACGACCGGAAAGCGATCTTGTGTTGCTGTCATCCCTGTGAGCCGCTGCCCCTTGCGAATTGAATCGGGCAGGTCGCTGTTACGAAGCTCGTCGAGCTTTGGCTTGTAGTCAAACAGATCCATCTGAGATGGGCCGCCTGATTGGAACAGCCAAATGACCCGCTTCGCTCTTGGAGCAAAGTGAGGCAGCCCGGGAAGACCGCCGGCTGCTGCCGGGCCTGTTGCGCTCGTCTCGGCCATCAATTCTTTGCCAAGCAATGAAGCCAAAGCCGCCGTGCCGAGACCCGCTGCATTGAGGCCGAAGAAGTGCCGCCGGGTCATTAGCAAGTTCAAAGTGCTGAGTGCTGCGTGCTGGGTGCTCATTTCATTCTTTCGTGATCGTCTCATCCAGATTCAGGATCAAGCTTGCCACGGTGGTGTAGGCAGCCAATTCGTTTGGACTCAAGCTTTCATCGCGGGCCGAAGCGCCATAGTTGAGGTATTTCAACGCTGCCTTCGAGTCGTCTTGGTACCGAGCCATGAACCGTCGCAACGAATCCCGAAGGACTTTCGCTTCCTCCGCGTTTGGACGCCGTGACACAACGAGCTTGAATCCATATGCAATGCGCGCATCCTCTCCCGAGCCGCCTTCTTTCAGAATGCGTTCTGCCAGCTTGCGTGAGGCTTCCAAGTAAGTCACATCGTTCATGAGATTCAGAGCCTGCAGCGGTGTGTTGGTTCGCGTCTGTCGAACGGTGCAGCTTTCTCGATTGCTGGCGTCGAAGCTCATCATTGCAGGGGGCGCAACTGTCCGCTTCCAATAGGTGTACAGACTGCGGCGATAGAGCTTGTCGCCGCTGTCGGCGCGATAACTGTCACCAAATGACAGCTCTTCCCACAACCCTTCTGGCTGGTACGGTTTTACCGACGGCCCCCCCAGCTCTTCAACTAGAAGCCCCGAAGCGGCCAACGCCTGGTCACGAATCACTTCCGCAGGCAGGCGTAGCCGCGGACCCCGTGCCAGAAATCGGTTCTCAGGATCTCTCTCGAGCACTGAGGGACTCACCTTGGACGACTGCCGGTAAGTCGCGCTCATGACGATGGTCTTCATCAGGCTCTTTACATCCCATCCGCTCTCAACGAATCGCGTTGCGAGCCAATCCAGCAACTCCGGGTGCCGAGGCCAATCCCCTTGTGACCCAAAGTCTTCAACGGTTTTTACCAAACCCTCGCCGAAGAACATCTGCCAGAATCGATTCACGGTGACGCGCGACGTCAGGGGATTGGAGGGATCCACCAGCCATCGGGCCAGCCCCAGGCGGTTGTTCGGAAACTGCTTCGGGAGCGGTGGAAGCACGGCCGGCACACCTGGGCTCACCCGCTCGCCGGGTGCGTCGTAGGCGCCTCGCTTCAACAGAAAAGTGTCGCGAGGAGCTGCACTCTCCTGCATCACCATCACCGTCGGGATCGATGCGAAATAGTCATCGCGCTCTCGTTCCGCGTCGAGCCACTCGCAACGCGCCTCCTTGATCGCTTTCGGAGCAAATTGATCGATGAAACAAAACGCCAGCTTGTTCCTCTGCGCCTCGCTCCGGCGCTCGGTCGGCAGCGCTGCAATCTCACTGATGGTGTCCAAGAGGGGCAAAGTAGCGGTTTCCTGTGGGGACAGCGCCTTGCGATAAACGCGAACCTCGTCGATGATTCCGCGAAAACGTTTGTCAGGCCCCTCACCGGCTCCAATACGGAATGGGTCTTTGGGGTCGATGGGCCAGTTCAGATCATCGAACAGAATATCGATTTTCCGCGCTTCACCGTTGAGATAAATCCGGACACCTTCGGCTTTGCGTTTCCCGTCATAGCTCATCACTACGTGGTGCCAGCGGTTGAGTTCCAGCGGCTCAGCGGTCTCCAGTCGCATGCCGATATCGGTCCAGCGCATGGTGATGTGCAGGCGTACCTTGCCTTCTCTTAGATAAAGCCCATACCCATGCCCCTGATTGTTGTCTTCGATGCGCGACATGATGGCGCCGTTTGGGCCAGTGGGGTAAATCCAGGCCGCCAAGGTGAAGGGGTCCTGGTAATTGAACTTTCCAACATCACCTGCGTCGATGAACCGCTTGCCATCGAACATGGCACCCTTGCCCACCTTGCCTGCGACGAGGGGAAGGCTGCAGTCCGGGCTGCCACCAACCACGGGACGCCCCTCGTGACATCCTGATATAAGCAATCCCTCCAGCGGATAATGCGCCACCAGGCCGTCGTGAATTGCCCAATCGAAAGGCTCGGTCTTGCTCAGCGATTGCTCCCATTCGCGTTGAGCTGTGACAATCTCCGGTTGCAGGCTCAGATAGCGCTTCTTTGCCGCTGTGACGCGAGCATCCAGCTTGTTCAGCCGGGCTTCCTGTTTGGGCGTTGGGGCCTTGATGTAAGGTTCTTCGTTTCCAAAGTTATAAACGAGACCCTTTTCGGGGACATTATTGAAGTAAGCGAAAAGCCGATAGAACTCTTTTTGCTTGATCGGGTCGTACTTGTGGTCGTGGCAGCGCGCACAGCCCACCGTCAACCCCAGCCATACCGTCGAAGTGGTTTCCGCCCGGTCCGCCACGTACTCCACGCGAAACTCCTCAGGCACGATGCCACCTTCGGCATTGGTTCGATGGTTGCGATTAAAGCCGGAAGCAACGCGCTGGTCGGGTCTGGCGTTGGGCAGCATATCCCCGGCGAGCTGATCGACGGTGAATTGATCAAACCTCAAGTTGCGGTTAAACGCGTCGATGACCCAATCTCGCCAGCGCCACATGCTGCGGACACCATCACTTTGATAGCCGTTCGTGTCGGCATACCGCGCAGCATCCAGCCAACGCGCCGCCATGCGTTCTCCATAGCGGTTTGACGCCAACAACCGGTCCACAACCCTTTCGTACGCCTTGGGAGAGCTGTCACCCAGAAACGCATCGACTTCGGAAGGAATCGGAGGCAAGCCCGTAAGGTCCAGTGAGAGCCTGCGAATGAGCGTTGCCCTGTCAGCTTCGTCGGCCGGTGTCAGACCTTCGCGCTCCAGGCGATGGAGAACCAAAGTGTCAATTGGATTACGAGGCCACTTTTTGTTTTTAACAGATGGGAGTTCAGGCCGCTTAGGAGGAATGAACGACCAATGGCTTTGCCATTTCGCCCCCTGCTGAATCCAGTTCCGTATGAGATCGATCTCGACATCCGATAGCTTCGCGTGCCCCATGGCCGCCGGTGGCATGCGCACCGCATCATCACTGGACGCGGTACGGCGCAACACTTCGCTCTTCTCGGGATCTCCTGGCACAAGCGACTGGCGCCCTTCGCTCAGAGTGATTTTCGCTCCAGCTTCTGTATCAAACCGCAACTCAGTTACACGGTTCGCTTTGTCGGGACCGTGGCAGGTGAAGCATTTGTCCGAGAGAATAGGACGGATGTCCCGATTGAACTCGATGGTTCCGGGAGCACAGATCAGCCCGGCGGGAAGCAACAACGCCGTTAGGACAAAAAATCGGGTTGAAGACGTCAAGAGGGAAATTCGCATAGGCCAGCGACTCAATCTCAGAGCGACCTGGGCCAGCGGGGCTCGCGGCATCCACAGGTCATGCCAGAGAGGCAGATAGTAGCATCTTGATCGACTGGACGCGAGAGGGGACGACCTCCTCCGCTGCCCGGGTTCCGCGACCTCAGTCACAAGATAACTCGACAGTCACCCACGCGGCGCGTCACTCGTTCACGGTCAAGGAACTCGAGCAACGGTATCGCGTATTTTCTGGAAATGTCGGTGAGATCCTTGAACTTTCCAACATCAATCTGGGTACTCTGCTTCTTATAGTCAGTCAGCAGCTCTTTGAGGCGTGCGATCGATTCGGCGTGGTAGAGCAGGTTGTCCGAAATTTTTACTAAACGTTTTTCCTTCGCCAGCAAACTAACCAGCTGTCGAGCTTGAACGGGAGGTACTGCCACTGATGCCAACACCTCATCCAGAGCCGGCACTTTCCAGCCAGCTCGAAGAAATGCTTCTTCAATCTGAGCTTTCGCCGCTGACTCTACTCCCTTCAGAACGACAGTTCTGCCTGAAAGACTCACCAGATCATTCTGAACCTGAATCTTGTTAGCCATGGCCAACTGGCCCCAAGCCGCCTTCAAGGCAAGAGGGTGACAAGCCCTTCCCAACCCTGAGTTGAGTTGTTCCTTCGAAATTCCTGTCGAAAGCGGATTCTTACCATGAAAGGCATCCAGATGTTCGAGGGTTCGCTCCATAATCAAGGCAAAACTAGCGGGCTCCAGGACCAATAGAGGCTCCTCTGAAACCACGCGCAGACGATCCTCCTTGACGAGCGAAGCGACCAGCCCCCGAACAGCGGCTTTCTCTAAGACAGACTGCGACAGCATTTGAGCCTCAGTGATTCCGAACAGGCCATTCCGCTTGGCCCCGCTGTACAGCAACTCGCGCGGGTCGGTGGGCTGCAGCGACCCAAGCCACTCAAGTCGGCTCTTTGAGGACAACTTGAAGGCCTTCGTGGGCTCGATGTCGAGAATTGTTCCACCTCCCAACGTGACAGCGGGAGAAAGTTGCCTAAAGATAAATTTGTCCCCTGGCAAAGCGAGTATTGGATCGTCAAGGCCAATGCGGACAAGTCCGCTCTCGCCTGGTTGGATATGTTTCGATGAGATTGGCCGGAGCGTGGCGACGACTTCCAACGTTCCAAGATGAAGCCGCAAGGTTGTCTTCCGACTGATGGAAACCGGGGAAGTGCGCAACAACTGGATTCTAGCGTTACAGTCGGAAACTGGCGAAAAACGCTCGGGGACTGAGAGTTCCATACCTCGATGAATCTGACTGACTTCAAGATTGGGCAGGTTCACGGCTGTTCGTTGTCCAGCAGTGGCCTCATCAGTTGCTGCCGAATGAACCTGCAAACCCCTGACCCGGGCTCTCAATCCAGTCGGATAGATGGCGATTTCGTCGTCCTTCCTTAACCTTCCGCTGAGGAGAGTTCCAGTAACCACCGTGCCGAATCCGCGAAGCGTAAAGCACCGATCGATTGGGAGGCGAAAGGCAGCGTTTCGATTCCGGGGCTTGGCGGTGTCTGCGAGCGTGCGCAGAACATCTCTCAGATTAGCCAGACCGAGGCCAGACTTGGCACTCACGGGTACAATTGAAGACGCTTCCAGGAAGGAGCCCCTCACAAACTCCTGCACTTCAAACTTGACCAGTTCGAGCAGTTCCGAGCCGACCAAATCGGTCTTCGTAATCGCGACAATTCCCGCCGGAATCTCAAGCAGCTTGCAGATATCGAAGTGCTCGCGAGTTTGGGGCTTGATGGACTCGTCGGCGGCGACGACCAGCATGACAGCATCAATGCCGCCGACGCCCGCCAGCATGTTCTTGATAAACCGTTCGTGACCGGGGACATCAACGAATCCAACCTGACTTCCATCGGAGAATCTGAGATTGGCAAACCCGAGGTCGATCGTGATTCCGCGCAACTTCTCCTCTTTCAGCCGATCTGGGTGCGAGCCAGTCAGAGCTTCAACCAAGGAGCTCTTTCCGTGATCAATGTGACCTGCAGTTCCAACCACCAAATTGCTTGCCATCAGGAATATCGTCGAGCTACAAATTTGAGTATTTTCGCGACAAGACTATACAATTTTGTGTATTTTTCTGGATATTGACTACTATAAAATGCAGTTGGTTAAAAATACCATACGCTAGGCTTCTATGAAACGAGCGAGAACATGTGGCACCTGTCGGCTGTTTCATCAGATTAAGTCAATATCTGTAAAATAGTTGAGAATCTGATTCGACTCTATCCAGCGACTACTGAGTGCTCATTTAATAAAAGTGATTTTTTTTACTTGACTCTTCGAAAAACTGTACTAGAATACCACTCAATTGGCTCGGTAACTTAACAGCAAAGAAGACAAATGTTTTGTAGGACTTGCTGTTAAATGAGCGCGCTCTTTAAGACGCGTCTCTTAGTGTGAGCTCCCATCAATAAAAAGGGCAGTTCATTCCACTAGATCTGCTACGCAATATGTAGCCAGCCAAATTTATTAGGTACTCTTCTTAAAAAAGTCTCACCCTAAAAATTCCCCCTCTCAGGCAACTGAGAGGGGCGAACCTACCTCTGCGTTTGAGCTTCTCTGCGACTGACTAGAACTTCAAATCTCGAAGATAAGCCCCGAAGTCCCTGCCCAGGTCTTCACGCTTCAAAGCAAACTCAACGGTTGCTTTCAGAAACCCCAGTTTGTCGCCAGCGTCATATCGCTTGCCCTCGAACCGATAGGCGTGAATGGCTTGTCGTTCCCGCAGCAACCGCAAACCATTTGTTAGTTGAATTTCACCACTCTTGTCTGCTCTGGTTTTCTCCAGAACCTCAAAGATCTCGGGTGTGAGGATGTATCTTCCTATGATGGCCAGGTTTGAAGGCGCCTCCGCAAACGGTGGTTTCTCGACGAGATCCTCCACCTTGTAGGTTCGACTAGAACCAGAACCGTCATCCACTGGCTTTCCCTTGATGACTCCGTAGCGGGAGATATCCGGGCCTTCCACGATTTGTGTTGCCAGCACTGACGATTGGTGTTTATCGAAAACGGAGATCATCTGTTGGGTACAAGGGACTTCAGCGTCAATGATGTCGTCCCCCAGCAGCACCGCAAAGGGTTCGTCGCCAACCAGAGGTTTTGCGACCAGGATGGCATGACCCAGTCCCAGGGCTTCCTTCTGTCGTACGTAGGCAATAGACACCATTTTTGAGATGGCTCGAACTTGTTCGAGAAGGTCGGTCTTTCCACGGCCCTCCAGGATCTTTTCCAGTTCGTAACTGACATCGAAATGGTCCTCAATGGCGTTCTTCCCGCGTCCGGTGACGATGATGATGTTATCGATATCAGATGCCATCGCTTCTTCGATCACATACTGGATGACGGGCTTGTCGACCAGCGGCAACATCTCCTTGGGTTGAGACTTGGTTGCAGGCAAGAATCGCGTCCCCAGTCCTGCTGCAGGGAACACTGCTTTCCTGATTTTCATTTTTCGTTGCCCTTTCGCCGTATCACGGTTCATCCCGTGCCACGGGTTCGCGTCGCCGCCCGGTGAACTTAACATTCAGCCCAGAGCGGAGTCAAAAGGATATGGCATTGTCAGGGCGAGACAGCCGCGCCTCGCCTTGATCCGCAAGATAAAACTACGTGTGGCGCATGTTTAAGAGGACACCCCCACTGACGAACCTAGCAGCCTGTCGGACTTAAGTTCGGCAGCTGCGATGTGTCGGTAGAAGGAGCCGCCGAATCGAAGTAAGCTCGGCACAGCGTCTCGGCGACAAGCAACGTTTCGTTTAGGCAGCTTCA
>Ga0187893_10012190_pt1 | contig 12258 bp, 6 predicted proteins | sample MA1701074metaG_FD_139574 | JGI IMG/M metagenome (GOLD analysis project Ga0187893, IMG submission 139574) | White microbial mat communities from a basaltic lava cave in the Kipuka Kanohina Cave System on the Island of Hawaii, USA - MA170107-4 metaG ... | reverse complement strand
CGCACGCATGGCTTTGACCGCCTTTGCGTTTCGTCTGGTAGTACGCTTCTGCCCAAGGACACTCTGCGCGACTCAGGTTGGCCCACAAGTGGACGGTGTGCCGTAAGACCTTATGGCAGGCCCGCCGAAAGCGCACTTTCTTGAGTTGCCCGCTTTGATAGCTAACGGGGGCCGTGCCGGCGTAGCACTGCAATGCCTCCGCTGAATCGAACCGGTCGCGATCATCGCCCAACTCAGCCAGCAACCGCGGCGCCAGCTTTTGCCCGGCGCCGGGAAGGGATCCGAACAGGTCGTGGTCGGGATGCTGGGCGAAAAGCTTGGCGATCATGGCACGATACTGATCCAACTGCTTTTGAAGCACACGCAGCTGAATGGCCAGGGTTACGGCGAGCAAACTCTTGGCGTTTGCGGTCGCCTGGTTGCCACAGAACTCCTGGGCGTGGGCGAACATGTCCAACCGCTTGGAATAGGTCTCAGGACGATAGAGCTTGCGCGTGTGGAGGAACTTCTCCCATTTACGTTTGCCCGCTTGGGCGAGGGCCTCCGGCGTTGGGAAGGCTTCAACAAAAGCCCATGCCGCGGGCAATGTCCAGTCCTCAAAGGCGCGCAGCGCGATGGGGTAATACTCCGCCAAGGCCGCCTTCAGCTGGCAGATGAGAGCCGTACGTTGCTCAATCAAGGACATCTCATCGCGACACAGCAAACGCAGTTCGCGAGTCAACGGATCGTCGGGTTTGAGCACCCGCCACGCATGTCCATCCAGCCGCAGGGCATCGGCTAGGCTCCAGGCGTCGACATGGTCGGTCTTTGTGCCACAGGGAACTTTGCGTTCGCGATAACGCTTGGCCGCTTTAGGATTCACGGGGTACACGACATAGCCCGCCTCCAGCAATCGTTCCACGGCGGCCCCGGTGCAGGTCTCGATAGCCACGGCTGGATCGGGATGCCGACTCAACCTCTCTCGAAACCGTTGCCATCCCTCGGCCGTGTCGTCGAAGCGGAAATCCTCAACAACCTTCCCGTTGCGATCCACGACCAACACATCGTGATGATCACCAGCCCAATCGAATCCGACAAACGTCGCCCGTTGGCTCCATCCCTCCACATCTGCGCCTTGGTTCATGATAATTCCTCCCAGCCCACGCTTCCGCTTCACTGACGCCCTGCGCCTGCCAACAGTCGTTCTGGTACAAGAGCCTTCTCGAGGCGATGTTCTCTCAGACTTCAGAGCAGGCACCGACGACGTGACCGGTGATCTGACCCGACCCCTTGATGGGGGAGAATCACCTGACCGTATCGACGTCGCGGCGTCAGACAACTTGGTTCCACGAGCGGATTGTACCGAGACACAATTCACAAGGGGTGTCGCCGAGTTACTCACAGCCGCGCCTCGCCGAGCTCCTAAGGGCTGCTCGGCTCGGCTGTGACTAACGTCGGGTTTCGTACCAGAATCACCCCCGCCCCTTTGACAGTTGCACTTGCCGTTTGCTGTAGTCAAAAAGTTGTGGTCGCTGGAAGATATTCTTCGTTTCAAGCGACGACTGACTGTTTGAATCATCATCCTGCGGGGGCTTGACGGCGGTCTTGAGTTTGCCCTGACGCGCAAGTTCGTAGAAGCCGGGTACGGCCGAGACGGCGTATGAAAGCCACTCTCCAATAAGAATCTGGCCATCTTTCGGCTGATAGTCCGCAAGGTTCTCTGAAAGGCCCTTCTTGGCGAGCGCAAATGTTAATAGACCGAGCTGTATTTTTTCATCCTCGATCGCATAGTCGTCGGCCTGTGTCGATGCAAGTACGCACATTCTCTTGTCGTATGCCAGTTGGCCAAGACCTCGGTCGCCCATAGGACCTGGTTTGAAGCCTGGCTGCTTCACTGTTGCCGCCGACTGACAAGCGTCTACGATCAATACCATTTCACCGCCGTCGATCGGCCGGAACCACTGTGCTAGCTCATCCGAAGAGATACACCGATCAAGCATGTGCTGCGGAAGCGACTCTTGTTTTCGAAGACCTGAGCCTATGTCGTATGGAAAGAGGTAGAACTCTCCCGTTTTGCTGTCCGAATAGCCATGGCTTGAAAAGAACACGATTACCAAATCATCAGGAGTTACTTCCTTAGCAAGCAGTTCAAACACGCCCTTGATGTTGCTCTTCGTTGCGTCTTGCTGATTGGAATCGGCAGTTAATTGAATGGGAAGCACTTCGTACTTGGCTTTGCTGTCTTCTTCAAGAGCGTTGAGTCTCGGAAGCAAGACATTCTGCATCAATTTGGCATCGTCCGCGGCGTAGTCCAAATCCCAATCGGGACTCTCGTACTTTTCAACGCCCACAGTCACTACATAGGCTCGAGGCTTCCAACTCGCGTCTGGCTCGACCTCACCGATCGGATACACGGTGGAATCGCTGGTGGCGCTCTTCACACGATCTCTACTAAATGCATAAGCCGCAAAAGCGACCTGGTTGCCATTAGCCTGGTGCGGCAGGAGAACATTGTTGAACCGAACAGTGATCTTTCCATTCGTCGGCTTCGCATCAGTCGCCTCGCGCCAAGTGGCAAGTGTCTCCTCAGAGTTTCCCCGGCCTAATTGAGTCTCGTCTGTTTCAGGGTACTGACGAACCAACTGACCATCCCTCAACAGCCGAACATCATGCACACCCGAATGCCATTGTTTAATCTCCCCACTTTCACGCTTTACCTCATGAGCACGAGACTGGACATCAACCTCAACGTTCACGAATCCGGCCCCCTGACCGGCGTACAGACGGAGATCCGAGATCTCAGGCTGGGCGCGATTCAAATCCTGAAGCGGTCGCACCGACGGCAACTTCTGCCCTGACAGCACTCGAGTGAGGAGCTCCGGCTCATAGTAGTCACGCATGAACATTTCGGGGGACAGGGGATTGAAAGGATCATCACTCGCAATCCAGGATATACCGCGTGTACTCTGGGATAAATCCCTGTCGAATTGTCCAGAGGGAATTACGGTCATCGATCCGGACGAAAAGGCAATGGTCGTGGCAATTAAGATCCCAGTGTGATAATCGATAAGTTCCGAAACTCCGCTTGGTTTTATCACTGCTAATAGTCTTGGCCGACTAGGGTTTTCGGCTATTACACCAATTCGTTCCGCATTAGCTACGTTGTCCAGTTTTGCCTTCCGCATGAACTCGTAGCCACCATTGTTGCGGTGCAACCACGTTATTGTCTGGTGGGTGCGAGACAGAACAATAAGGTCATCGCGGTACGCCCCCAAGAGTGGTCGAAGTCTCAAGCTCTCGCCATCAGCGGATGGGATGACGGTCGAGATACTTGAGGAATCTGAAAACGTGGTCACTAAGCTACCATCGTGACGCAAACTAGTTACGTCATAGGACGGTCCTTGCTTCGCGATCCTCTCCACAGAATACAAATTCGAAGGGACGGGTAAGGAAGTCGTCCCTCCATCCTTTAGATCACTCGTAACTGCAATGACGACTGCTGCATGTTCTTTGCCACGCGCTATGGCTAGTTCACTGTCTCCCAGCCAAATCAATTTAGGAAGGGCGAGCCCTTGCATACGATGTTGGAGCAACAATTCGGCGCGGTCGGGCTGATTGATATTGGCGATATAGATGTCTGCAGAATCACGAGCGGAAATACTGCGTCCTTGCTCCGCCCAAGCAAGAATGGTTCCACTTGGATTGATTGTTGCTGCGGTGATATTGTCACTACCCGGACCAGTCTTGCGCCAAAGAAGAGTATCGAGGCGATGGTTCCATAATTGAAGTTCGTGGCGCTGGCCTATTTTGAGTCCAATCCGCCTGTCGCCAGCCGCTGACTCTCCACGAGTTATTGCAACAATAACGGCTGAGTCACTCGCAAATCGGGCTGTGACGCTTGCCGCATCAAAAAATCGCTCCGCGTAGAACGAGTTCAGAGGGGCCGTGATTATCAAGCGAGGTCCCTTCAGGCTAGTCGCGCCGTCCTGTGTGGCGTCGTGTTGGTTCCCAGGCCAGATGGAGTTGAAGACACCAAGCGTAAATTCGCCACTGTCTGAGGTGTGCCTGTTTGCAAAACGCTCCTCGCTTGCGTCAAGGACCGTCGATGCTCCTGTCAAAGGGTTCCAAATATGTAGCCCGCCGGTAGTGTGGATCGCGACGTACCCGCCTTGCACTATTCCAGCAAATGAGCCGCTGGGTGGCTTAAGTTGGAGTACTCCGTGAGTATCGTAAATACGGAGGTCGCGCTCCTCTTGCACCAAAACCAGCGGCTCTGGCATGGATAACAGCCAGCAGCTTTGACGGTAAAGCGGAGGTTGTGCAGGCCGTTCTTTCGTACCGAGAGATAATCGTTGCATCTTGGTCGGCACATTGAATAAGTGTTCGCATCTGAGCGACCTGACATCGAGCGAAGAAACTTCTGATTCGGACTCAAGAATGATTGCGTTGCCATCAGCCGTTGCATCAAACATTGTCCTGCCAACTGATGGCGTGCCAATTGTATCCGTCTGACCGGTTTTCAAACTCATGCGTGTAACTTCACCGTTCATGGATTTGGCGAATACCAGCAGGCCTTCCCCTTTAGGCGAAGTCATGATAAGGTTAGGAATATCCAGTTCCGGTCCGGCCAACCGACCACTTATACTTAACGTTGCTGTTGGTGCACTTGCCGACACTTTCCAAACTTCGAACTGAGTATCGTTCCATGCGACGATGTGAAGCGCGTCAGGAGAGGCTACGATTCCACGCGGCGAAATGGCACTTTTCGACTCCCAATAGAGCTTGGCGCGATTCATTGAATATGCGCGTATCGTGCCGTCCTCGTGGAGAGTAAAGAAAACGTCGCCATCATCGGCGAAAATGCAATCCAGGATCCTTTCATTAGCTGTGACCCATTGAATGTCCATCCCATTCACGACAGATTTGACGCGACCGAACCATTCATTTGAATTTGAGCCGTTGCTCTTTATGTAAAGAAGATGTCCTAAGGCTGATAGCCGGATGGCCTTAACAAAACGACCGTCTGCTATGACAGTCTGAATTTGTAAGCCGCGGGCATAGTTCCAAACAGAAATCCCATCTTCGGCATTACTGACCGCAATTAGAGGTGTCTGCGAAGCACTTTCGACGGATGCGCCTCTTATGGGATCGTTGACTACGATTCGGATACCCGAGAGATCTGCGGCGGGCGCGGACTGTACTGTCATTATCCCGACAAGCGATGTTGTCCAAAGATAGGAACGCATTTCGTGTGGCTACTCCTGGAGACCTATCCGCCGATCGCACGGCGCTCGCCCGCAAAATGGGAGAATAACAAACGAGAGGAGCAGTTGTCGAAGCGAAGTTGTGCCCGAATGTGAAAACAGGGGGCTTGGGTGGTTTGCGATGTTTTGACTCTACCAAAGATGCCCAATTGGCTTATGCGCGACGTGGACTCGGCGGATTGTCGGGGCATGGGTGGTCGCGTTAACATGATTTGGAAGCGAGCGTGGATCGATTTGAAGCCTTGGACCTATTGGAGATTGTACCTGAATGGGAATAGAAAAACGTCTGGGCACGATTGCATCAGCGTCTATCGTGCTAATTGCAGGATGCACGATTGCCATACCCGAATCAACGCGAGAATTGATGGCAGTGCAGAACGCGGAGGCCCGTCTTGCGGTTGGTTTGGCATCGCACGTTAAGTCGAGCAACGCAATCCGTCCCGATAAAAAACAGGAAGTTGCGGGGCTTTACAACGACTCTGTGGTTGCGAACAACGCGGTCATTGAGAATCTTCGAGGACAGTTATCGCAGCCCGGGGTTAGGTTGTTGGTTGCCACCTCCGCTGACAAGCTGTCCATGGCGGCCACGGCGCAGCTTCGAAAATTTCGAACGGTTGCCCAGCAGACGGCGAGTCTTCCCGAATTAGATCCGTCCGCTAAGAAAGCGCGTGGGACCGAGCTTCCCGAAGGAGTATCAATGGCGTTTGCTGCAGCGCACGCAGCATACGAGTGGTGGCTTTCCGATAACGCCCGTCAACGGGAGGCGCTCAAAGCGCACCTAGAAACTTATGAACTCAAGCAATGGGTGGAACTTCCATGAGTACGATGAATCAGCGGAACAAGTCTTCGTTAGATAGTTATCTCGATCTTTGCCGAAATATTGCCCCTCGTTGGGTCATTGTAGGGGTGGTGATTTTCACGGGATTGCCTGGGTGTGCAACTGCAGACCGAAGGATGGCAGCGAAGCAGGATCGCTATGCGCTACTCGTTGGAATCGATGAGTATGAGAGCGTTTCACCACTTGGAGGTTGTGTAAACGATGTGAAAGACATGTCACAGGTTCTTAGATCAAGGTTTGGATTTACGGACCGTCAGGTGAAGTTGCTTACAAACAAAGAGGCAACTCACGCTGCAATCATTCGCGAGTTACGGGCCCTTCGGGATCGCGTGCAACCGAACGGCGTAGTCGTAGTCCACTATAGCGGTCATGGCTCTCAAATGCAGGATATTTCGGGCGATGAAAAGGTGGACCACCTGGATGAAACGATTGTTCCCGTAGATAGCCGTGCAAACGATGTATTCGATATTACCGATGACGATCTATTCGGGATCCTATCTGAACTTTCAACCGTAACTACTAACGTGACGCTGATTTTCGACAGTTGTCACTCGGGCGCAATTGCCAAAGGTGGAGGAAGGGCGCGATTTGTGAAACCTGACACGCGGCCGCCCCCGCCGCCCGCGCCATACGCACGCCACTCCCCCAACGCTGGAAATGATGACGAGCTTGCGTTCGCGACAAGCCCCTATGTCTGGATTTCAGGCTGTAGGGCGGACCAAGTGTCTTATGAAGCAACGATTGTCGGTATCGATCGCGGCGCCCTTAGCTATCATCTCGTCAAGGCTCTTCGTGAATTTTCGAAAGCAACAACTACCCATCGTGATGTTTTCAAGATGGCATGGGCAAATGTTCGAAATGAGTTTCCGCAGGAGCCGCAGTTGGAGGGGGAAGGCGCAGACCGCGTAGTGTTCGGACTCGAGTCAATCGCGACCAGACCCTTCTATGTTGTCACTCCCGAGTCAGATGGCGCCGTGCGCATTGAGGCCGGAGCGGTCAACGGGATTACTATGAACAGCGAGTTCGATATCTTTCCTGATGACGAAAAGGAATTTGTGAATCAATCGCGGGCTCTGGCACGAGTCGAAGTAGTGGAGGTCACGCGGGACTCCGCTTTAGCGCGCGTCGTAACGAGGTATCAACAGCGTACGTTGCCTATAGCCGCACGTGCGGTACTGCGCAAGCGGGTTTCAGAAGCTCCATTACTTAGCGTACTTTTTGAAAACCGCATAAACCCAATATTAGGGAAAGTCGCTGAAAAACTGGCGACAGACTCCGCGTTCCAAGTTTTAGACGACGGAGAAAATAAGGCCTCCCGCGCCGATTTCTTCGTGTCGGTGCGTGGCGATCAACTCGTTATTGAAGGATTGAGCGGTCTTGCCGAGAGAAAACAGAGCGGGACGATAGAGCCGAATAAAGAGGATCAAATCATAGAATGGGCTGTACGCGAGTTACGACGGTGGTCGGTATGGTCTGAACGCTGGTCACGAAGCAACCCGCATTCGAGTTTGCAAGTTGATTTCGATGTAAGTGCTCCGATAATCAAAGGGGCAAGAGGCGCTGTTATCCAGATTGGAGCCCCGGATGTTACGATCCTAGCAGGGGAGCCGGTCGTCGTATCGGTCACTAACAAGAGCATTTCTCCACTCTTTTTCTATCTCGCTGCGGTTTCCACTGACGGAACATGGGACGTGTTGTTTCCCAAGAACGGATCGCGAGAGAGCTTGGCGGTCGGACAGACGTGGACTTCTCGGTTACCGACATCCCTCAAGAACGAAGTGCGCTTGTTTGACAAGCTCAAACTGTTTGCATCAACTGGTGAACTCGATGACTCCGACTATAGAACTGAAACTCGAAAGGGTGCTGTTGGAAAGCCAGAGGATGTGGGCCAGTGGACCGTCGTCGATCGACTCGTTGAAGTCGTCAGGAAGCGGCCTTAGAAACGGTTACAATTTCCAGGTTGAACTGTTGTCCACACAGGTATGCCGTCGTTTGGTTTGTCCTTGCAAAGGAAACATCTTTGCTCGTAATTGTGTGTTTCGCGTAATCAATCAGTTGCGCATTCATGGTTTTATTGCTCATAACAATTAGTGCAATCGGTGCGATCGTTTCGACTACGCCGTCGCCCCCTAATAACCCAAATTTGAGCTATCGAACGTGCGTCTCGACCGTTCACAAACGACTCCTTAGGGACCGCGTGTGGTCCCCAGCACGCTCAAAGGGAATAAATCACTGGCAGCATCCATTTCGTGGTTTGTCCGTACAAGTGGACAAAATAGAAAAGACGGGTGTAGGTCAACCGGAAGACAATTCGCCAGATCCACCTGACTCACTTTCGGACTTATCAAAAGACTGGCAGGCGGTACTCATCGGGTGCAGCGCTTATAAGGTGGCGACTCCTCTAATGTTTTGCGACAACGATGTCCTGCTGGTCGAAAACGTCTTGCACCACGTCGTTGGAATTCCGCGCGACCAAATAGCAATTCTTGTCGATCAGAATGCTCCCGATAGACGGCCTACGAGAAAGGGAATTACTGCGGCCCTGACCAAGCTAGCGCACGGAGCCATGCCTGCAAGTGCAAACCGCAACCTGCTCGTATATTTTTCAGGCCATGGTTTCGTTGAACAAGGTAAAGGAATGTTGCGTGTTCTCGGCGAACCCGGTGAGGCCGGAGACGACGCCATTTCTCTAGAATGGTTGAGAGAAACGCTCAATGCGATCCAGCCGCGCCGTGCGTTCCTCATCATTGATGCCTGCCATGCGGGGGCCGAAAAGAATACAACGGCCTCCAGTGCAATGACAAAGGAATTTGAGGCAGATCTAACTGATCCGAAGATTATCACTTTCGCTAGCTGCCAAAGCGACCAGAGTTCCTGGGGCGGTTGGTTCGAGACTGCACTCAACAGGCAGGAACAGCACAGCGTTTTCACATGGTTTTTCGCGCAAGGACTTCGCGGTCATGCCGACCAATCTGGTGCGGGGACATCCGGAAATGGCGACCACAAGATCGAGATTAGGGAGTTACGTGACTACACGTATGATCGTGTGTCAAAGTGGGTGTGGGCTAAATATAAACAGGATCAGGCCCCAAAGCTATTCGAACCCCCTAAGCATCTGTTCTTCTTAGCGGACTTAGTGAGAATCGCGCCGCCACTGGCCTCGGCAATAGACAAGCTCATTGAAGAGAGCCTTGTGTACTATGAGCCGGTATGGGTGTCGGGTGCTTCCCCGCAGGCTGTCGTTCAGCGCGTATCAGATCTTGCTTGGCGTAGGATCAAGATCGGGGATACTGTTGGAGGAACACGTACCTATGAAACCCTCTCGCGATGGCTACTATTAATTGCTCCCGGCACGAATGGTCGGACGGCCGCGATGAGGCAGCTTTTGGAATCTCGCCTCCAGTCCGGGGATATTGCAGGAGAGGCGATGGAAAACTTTGCGCGTGATCTTATCGCCGCAGGCCGCGAGTCTATCAAGAAAGTGACTACTCTGACCCACAAGTCCGATGAGACCCTTCATCTGGCTGCGATGCTTCACTCTATGAGTTTGGGTGACGAGCTTGCCATCGCAGCTGATGAAGCCGTCCGGTTGGTTGAACAAGAATCTAATGTCAAGAATCGTGAGATTGGGATTCGCGCGGTGATCAAGTCGTATGCTATTTGGGGCATGTACGCAAAGGCCGCGGCACTTGCGGAGGGTCTGTCGCAACAACACAAGAACTTTGCGTTTCAATCTATAGCCGAGACGCAGGCGAAGAACGGAGATTTTGCGGAAGCAGAGGACACTGTACAAAAGATTCCAGACAAACCCTATCAGATTCGAGCTCTAAACACGATTGGAGCGTTGGAGCTGGCCTCTGGGAGCGGACGGGCAAGGGAGACGCTGGATCGCGCTGCAAGGGTTGCAAACGAGGCACGTTCGCGCAACGATACCAATTTCAACGCAATGATCTTTGAATGCGTTGAGGCTCAACTGAAGGCCGGGAACGTTGTCGTTGCACTGCGCCTTGCCGGTGAAATTACAGGTGATTCCGAAAATGATAGGGTTGCGCGAGCGGCCGCCGTTCATGCGATTGCCCGCCATCAAGCTCAAATACGGCGCGATCCCCTGGCCGCTAAGTTAACGATAGGCCGCGCTCCCGAGGTCACCATAATCGGAGCTGTGGCGGAAGCGTGGGACGCAGTTGCCCTGTCTTACATGCAGGCTGGTGCGTGGGAAGACGCGTTATTGGCTACTTCATCCCTGAGAGACCCAGCGGCTCGCGTCAAGTCTTACCTGGAGTTAGCCTTGGTTGCTACAGATCAAGTCCATGCAGGTGAATTGGTGCGAAAAGCTAAGGAAACTTTGCCCCGTTGTTTTGATGTCGGAAAGTGCGTGGCGGAGTGTGCGAGAGCCGAGTTGCGGCTGGGGCGTATCGAAGACGCCCTGAAGACTATCGGCGCAGTGAACAATTCTCGAGATTATCCGGATGTGGATTCCGAGTCGGACGTGTTAATCGAGGCTGCCGAAGCATACGGCCGCGCCGGCAATCTCAATGAGGGGCGGCGCATCGTCGAACGACTTTCAGGAGGACAAAATCGCGCGAACGCAACAATTGCCCTCTGCCGCGGAATAGTTGATCGCGCTGCTGCTGGGGAGACTGTACTAGCACCCAGCATTGCCGGCCTCGAATTGAACGAACCAGATTTGGGTGAGGTTGAGAAGGCGATAGCGGAACGATGGTCAGCGGTCACGTCGTTGAGCGCCAAGGGAGAGGACCGTTCATTTGAATTGCGTAAGGACACGAAAGGCGATCTGGTGCGAATGGAGGGAATAGTCCGCCAAGGCGGGACCGAATACAAAATGCTAAGACTATTGAATCATGAAGGACACTTTCAGGTCATGGAACCGCCAAACGGTCAAGTGAAGGCGGCGAAACTCTCGGCGAGACAAACGCTCGATTGGGCTAATCAGGGCCTTCAGCAAATTCAACTCATGCGACGATTTGGGAACTTAGTTCTTAAAGGAGACTTACAAGTAGATGGTGAGGATTGCTGGGTAATAAGTGGGCCGCCAATGATTAATCCTCTGGAGCGCGATGTTTACTCCGAACAGTGGAACTTTTTTCGTAAGAAGGACGGATTCCTCGTCCGAGTGGAGTTGATCGACAGACAAAGTGGTACTCACTCACCTGTGACGTATTACCGTGAGGTGGCGACCAATGTGATGATCGATGAAGTGCGATTCAAATTTGTGCCTTCTGCTGAAATGGAATTTGTCGACCAAACTCACACCCCAAAGTAGGCGACACGTCTTGCCAATCGGCGCCAAAATCGAGGTGGTCTCTGCCTGGATCGATGCCTGAGAAGATAAACGATACTCTTCTAAGTTTGGTGAGAGCGAAGGGCAGAGAAGGTATCCGTCCGGCCAAGCCCACCTTTAATCTTCTGAGCTAATCCCACAAGATGCCCTTCCGTTGAAAGGAGGCGTTTGTCATGGCGCGTGATTCGCGAAGGAGTGCGGAGAGGGAATCATTTTGGCGGCGGATGGTGGAAGGACGAACGAGCAGCAGGCTTTCCGTTCGCGCCTGGTGCGGGCGGCACAATGTGCGAGAGTCGGCGTTTAATGGTGGCAAAGGGAACTGGCGCGGCGGGATGTCGGGAGGACCAAGCGTGTGTCACCGCCGAGCGTGCTTCGAGGGCCGGCGTTCGTGCCGGTGCGGATCAGGGCGGATGGATTGTCGACTGATGCATTCGAGCCATCCGCGGTCGCGGTGTCGCGGAGTGGCATCGAAATTCTTTTGCCGAATGAGCACAGAGTGCGTTTCACGGGCCCCATCGCGATGGAAGACCCCTTCGGCTGCTGACGATCGTGGATGAATACACGCGGGAGTGTTTGAGCATTGATTCGGAGGATGTCTTGGAGCGGCTGGCCTGGTTGTTCGCAACACGGGGAGTTCCCGAGTACCTGCGAAGCGACAACGGCTCAGAAACAATCGAGTCCGTCCACACAGCGCATTGGGGTATCGACCACCGGCGCCGGAGGCCATCGTCATCGAACCGCGGCGGGCTGCGCTACGTTCAGCAATGGCTTCGCTCCGCCCGCCGCTACGTGACGAAATCGGCACGGCGGACTAACATAGAACGTGGTACAACGTTTCGGGGGCAGGTCAGTTTGGAAAATCGGAATAGCATTTG
>Ga0187893_10012188_pt1 | contig 12259 bp, 4 predicted proteins | sample MA1701074metaG_FD_139574 | JGI IMG/M metagenome (GOLD analysis project Ga0187893, IMG submission 139574) | White microbial mat communities from a basaltic lava cave in the Kipuka Kanohina Cave System on the Island of Hawaii, USA - MA170107-4 metaG ... | reverse complement strand
TTGGGGTTGCCCCGACGACACATGTAGTGTCGTCTCCTTGCTTGCCTTCCGGCAATCCTTCTTTGCTTTGCTCCGCTGCGACCGGCTCCTCGCCGCTCTTGCTTCGCTTCTTGCTGGACATAGTTTCTAACCTGGTGGGCTTTTGTCCCGTTCCTGGGATGAAAAACACCAGAAAAAAAAGACCTCCTGCGAGGCGTCCAGTTAAGTATATCCAAACTTCGAAAAATATGTCAATTGAAGATCCTTGTATATTGCTAAGCCTTATGAAAAATGAATAATTGACGCTAAAATTAAGCCTGATGAAGTTCCTCTTACCAATTTTTGCTGTCCTTTTGGTCCTTGTTCTAGTAGGGGCTGGTTGGAGCCCGAAGTCGATATCGCCGGAGGCGGGTTGTCTTCGCATTAATCTGGGCACCGAACCACCTAGTTTGGACTGGACAGTTACTGTCGATAACTATTCCTTTGATGTAATTGCCAACTTGATGGTTGGCTTGACGCAATACCGTAACAATCTCACTTGCAAGCCATCGGTTGCTTCCAGTTGGGATGTGCTCGATGGTGGTAAGCGCTATGTTTTTCATCTACGGAAGGACGTGGTTTGGTCGGATGGTAAGCCGGTGACCGCGCATGATTTTGTTTACGCTTGGCGTCGCATGCTAACACCAGCAACTGCAGCACAAAATGCATTTCTCTTTTACGATGTTATCAATGCCTATGAATTCAATATCGGTAAGATAAAAGACTTTCAGCAAGTGGGTGTGAAGGCAAAAGATAATTACACGCTGGAAGTAAATCTGCGCAGGCCGGTTGCTTATTTCATCAACATCACAGCCTTGTCTCCCGCATTTCCTTTGCGGCAAGATGTGGTTGAACGCTATGGCGATAGCTGGTGTGAGCCGGAACATATTGTCACCAATGGACCATTTCTTTTGACCAAGTGGCAGCACGAATACAAAATTGAATTGACAGCAAACCCAAGATTTTTTGAAGGGCAGCCGAAACTCAAGAAAGTAAAATACTTCATGGTGCCTGAGCCTTCAACAGCTTTGGCGCTCTATGAAAATGGCGAATTGGATTTTATCGATAATCGCAGTTTTCCAACGCCGGATGTTGAACGCTACAGAAAGTCACCGGAATATCACAACTATCCATTGCTGAGAAATAACTATGTTGGTTTCAATGTCACTAAGAAGCCATTTGATAACAAGTTAGTGCGTCAAGCATTCTCTGCCGCAATTGATCGTGAGGTATTTCCGAAAATACTGAGACGCAAGGAATTTCCCAGCTCTTGCTGGATACCGCCAAGCTTAATGGGTTACGACAAAAATTCAGGACCAGCATTTTCCCCAGAACGTGCGCGTCAACTGCTTGCGCAAGCAGGATTTCCCAATGGGAAGGGTTTGCCGCCGATTACCTTTCTCTATCCACAAAGAGAAGATGTACGTTTGGTAGTGGAAGCCATGCAAGATCAATTCAAGCGTAATCTGAATGTAAATGTTGATCTTATTAATCAAGAATGGAAAGTATTCCTTGCTACTTGCCGCAATGATGCTCCACAGATGTATCGTTCGTCCTGGGGCGCAGATTATCCGGATCCGGAAACATTCATGAGCAATTTCACCAGCCGTAACGGCAATAATCACACGCGGTGGAAGAACAAAGCTTATGACGATTTGGTGGAGAGAGCTGGTGGCGAGCCGGACCAGAAGAAGCGTGCCGATTTGTACCAACAAGCAGACACACTTCTTTGCAAGGATGAATCGCCACTTATCTGTACCTACCTTGCTAGTCAAAACATTCTTGTTCGTCCATGGGTAAAAGGACTCGAATTCAACGCCATGGACTTGCAGTTCTTTAAGACTGCGTACATCGAAACCAAAGGATATTAGTTATGTTGTCGCTTGTTCTAAAAAGAATAGTTTGGGCGATACCGGTTTTGTTTATCGTTGCTACCATTTCCTTTGGCTTGATGCGCATAGTGCCCGGTGGCCCTTTTGACGAAGAAAAGTCATTGCCGCCGGAAATTGTTGCCAACATCAAAGCAAAATACAATTTGGACAAACCAATTCCGGAACAGTACTTTCTTTATATGAGCCGTTTGGTCAAAGGCGACCTCGGTGTTTCTTACAAGTATGTTCACCGGACGGTCAACGATATTCTGGCTGATGCTTTTCCTGTTTCGCTGCAATTAGGCATTCTTGGCTTGGTTCTAGCTATAGGAATCGGCGTGCCATTAGGCACAATTGCGGCTGTGAATAGAGGCAGAAAATTAGATTTTCTGGCAATGCTTGTGGCAACAGTTGGTATATCAGTGCCTGGATTTGTAACCGGCGCACTCTTGATCTTTGTATTTGGTTTGTGGCTAAAACTGGCACCAGTTGCTCTTTGGGAATCTTTCCGCCACATGATTCTTCCGGCTTTTACGCTAAGCCTTTCACCTGCTGCTTATCTTGCTCGACTTACCCGAGCATCGGTCTTGGAAGTAATGGAAAAGGATTATGTTCGCACAGCTCGCTCAAAAGGATTGTCCTCAGCAAAGACGATCATCAAACATGTTTTGCGAAATGCGCTTGTGCCGGTGCTTACAGTATTGGGACCGCTGACGGCCATCATCATTACCGGCTCTTTTGTTGTTGAATACATGTATGCCATTCCAGGAATGGGACGCTTTTTCATTACGGCGGTATCCAATCGTGATTACGATTTGATTATGGCAACCACGCTTGTATTTGCAGTCTTGCTTGTTATAGCCAATACGATTGTTGATGTTCTTTATACGGTGCTTGATCCACGCATACAGGTGAAGAACTAAATGTCGATAGAGCAATTATCAATGGAGCCTGTAGGTGACGAAGTCGTGCGCCAAATTGAAAGCTCCGGACCGATAAGAACCGCCTGGAATAGGCTGGGCAAAATTCCTACTGCTCTTGTAGCTTTGGTAATTATTTCCTTCATGGTTACTTTGGCTATTGCGTCCTTGGTTGGTCTGTCGTTAACCCCATACAGTTTTGATCAAACCAGCACTGATCTCTTAGCCGATCCAAGTTGGCAACACTGGATGGGTACCGATGAATTAGGTCGCGACTTGATGACACGCGTTATCTTTGGCTCTCGCTTATCGATAAGCATAGGTCTAACAACAGCTGCGGTCGCACTTATTATGGGGACCATTTATGGATCTATTGCCGGATATTGCGGCGGCAAAGTTGATTCACTGCTAATGCGGGGAGTGGATATTGCTTATTCATTGCCTGACCTGTTGGTGATGATTTTGGTTGGTGTTCTTGTTGGACGCGGCACACAAGGCATATTGATGGCGCTGGCCTTAGTAAGCTGGATGGGCACAGCCAGGCTAGTCCGCGCACAATTCATGCAACTTAAGAATGAGGAATTCATAGAAGCTGCTCGTGCTTGTGGTCAGCCCACACTGCCGATGATTTGCAGACATTTTCTTCCTAATGCTATGGGGCCAATTATTGTTGCCCTGACATTTATCGTGCCTTCTGCAATTCTCAGCGAATCAACACTCAGCTTCATCGGTCTTGGACTTTCTCCGCCAGCTTGTAGCTGGGGTACACTCGCTGCCGATGGCTGGCGATCACTGAGAACTCATCCGCACCTGATTCTTTACCCGAGCTTGTTCATATTTTTGACGGTCTTGTCCTTCAATTTTCTCGGTGACGGACTGCGTGATGCACTTGATCCCAGAACCAGGCTTAAACGCTAGTTTTCCTTTGGCAGTGGCAAGACTTGTGCAGCATGTCCGCGGGCTCTAATCAATTCATCAGGGCTTATCATGAGGAAATCGTCTACGTGTTGCCAGTTAAACCGATTTTTCCAACGGCAGTGCATTAATTCGTAGATATCACCATCTCGCAAATCGACCATCGTCTTTCGCCAGACTGAATCATTATCGTATTTGCCCTTTTCTCGAAATTTGCTGATATCGGCAAAATTGGCAATCTCAATTGGCTTTCCGTTCTGGTATTCAGACAGATTGGCATTGGTATGCAGAAAATGCAGAAGTTCTGCTGGCTTTTCTCTTTCGTTTGCTGATAACTGTCGATTGTAATCATGTAGAAGAGATTTGAGTATTGGTCGGCTATTTTCAGGCAAGATGGCAGCTATTTTGCAAGCAATTGCGTTTTGATTGAAGACGATATCTCCTGGCTTATAGGGCGTCGATCTGTCGATGCCATCAATTACTTGCAGAGAACGATGAGGAAAATCGCCGCCTGTCTTTTCTTGCAATTGCAATTTGAAGGTGCTGCCAATCTGCACGGTGGCATTGCCGGCTAGAGGCGTGTGGGCAAAAGCTGGCAGGTTTGTGGAATCGGCCCATACTTTGTCGCCGGATGTGCAATATAAGTAGGATTTTCCAAATTCGTCTCTATATATGACAGCGCCATCGAAGGAGGATCCGGGAAGATCAATATGGTGATCGACATAATCACGTATTGATTTGGGCAGTGTTTTTGGTTGAAAACCTATAGATACTCCGCTGCCTGGAGCCAGCGCATGATCATTGAATAAAAGATAAGAGAGCCCATCATGAATTTGAGCAGGTGTTTTTCTTGGATGTTTTAAAAGAGGACCATCATAAGCGGCAGAATTGCGCTCATAAATAGTCAGGCGATCGTTAATGCCGAACCATTGCGGTATGGCAATTTCCTCAATTGGTTTCCAATGGTTGTCGAGAATTTCATGATAAATGTTATCACCGGTGCAGCCACCATACCCTTCGCCTACATAACAAACCTTTTTGCCTTCGTAGTTTATTAAGGTACGTGCTGCGAAGTCGGTATCATAGTCTGGCCAGCATTGTAACAATGTTGCTCCTGGATGTAGTGTGACTGACTGCTCTGTTCCAGGAATAATTGCAGTCCAACTCTTGGAGCACCGCTCGAAGTAATGATTTTTTTTTGTCTCTACAGGATGCTTGTCGTAAGCATGTAATTGCAATCCGTGCTGTCTGAGCAAATGCGACCAATAACCGTTGCCCGGTCCAATTTCTACCAGTCCGCCCTCTTTGGAGTGCTCAAATATGGCACTCAATGCTTCTTTCGATGGTATGGCCCACGCGTATTCCATGACCAAGTTACGACGGCTGCGCAATTCATCGAATCTGTCTTCTTGATTGCGCAGTTTTGCAAATTTTTCAAGATAAGGGTTTAGAACGTCGTCTTTCCAGATACTAGGAGCCGAATTGTGTAATTCATCTGGTGTAGCAGATACTAACTTATCTTCTGCGATACTGGTTTGCTTCTCATTGGCGTGTTTTACTTGAGACGGATTTTCTAGCTGCGTCTTTATCCATTGCAGTTTTTTTCGCCAAGGTGTTGCGGGCAAATTTTCATTGTTAGAACCGTGGGCATGACCCATGTTAAACACTACATGAATAGCCTCTGTCCGATCAGGTCTGTTGAAACTGGGACTATTGGGACGGTATTGAATATTGGTGCCAGCTGCTTGCAGATGCAATTGCTTAGGTCCTGTCCGACTAATGAGTTTGTTGGCTACGTGTTCGCCGGCAAATCCCAAAGGAGCACTTAAGACTCCAATTGCTCCATCAGCTATAAACCGACCGGCAATTTTCTGCGCTTCTAATTTGTTTGTATCTTTGAGCTGCCAGACTTTACCGATTGTTTGTCCGGTGTCCCAGGTAAACATGAGACCCATGCCGGTATTGATGGCCGCTCCTATGAGCCTGACCGGAGTCGGGCGGTTCTGGTTAATCATCCAGCTTAAGCCAATACCGAAACAGGCACCCTGTGCTAGAGCATTCCAAGCTTGCCCAGTACGAAACTCTTCTTGTATGGTCTCCATTGCTTGTGGCACAGCAAAAATTCCCGTTGCCAGCAATGAATGAGCTTCACGGCAAAGTTCTAATGGCTCATCAATACTGGATTGAAAGCCGCCAGTGTCGTTGTATTTGCGCAACGAGTCTTGCATGCGCAAATCATATTATTTTTGATTGCTTGTATGTAGAGTATCACTACGCTTTCATGGGTAGTATTCCCATCTGGATTAACCTGGAAAGCCAATTAATCCTTTCGGGATTTCAACCGTAAGACGGGTAGTCTCCCCTAATTTCACCAATTTAGATATAAACGGATAAATTTAGGGTATAGATGTCAATAGGTTGATAACGGACTCACCTTATGACCGGGCGGGGTCATTTAGACTGTGACCAATTGGTCCTCAGCACTTATTGGGTGCGCCTTTCGGGCGTTGGAGGGCAAGTGAGACGATTACTAGTTGCCGCCATGGTATGGTCTTTGATTTGGGCGCAGTGCCCGGTCTTTTCGCAGTCTGTACCTGCTGAACCGGTCCCCGATGTTAATACTGCTAATCAAGAAGCGGCAAATACTGCGGCTTCTCAGACCGCAGTTAATCTTAATTTGAGTTCGACGGTAGCTTCTCTGACAGCACCTACTACTATGACCTCACCTGTGAATGTGAATTTGGGTGGGGTTATAACGCCGGTTAATCCAGGCAGCGCTATAACGCCTGCCCAGATGGTTGCCTTGCAGCAAGTAATGCAAACGGGCGTGCAGACTCTTGTTCTCGATAATCTGGGAGCCGCTCAGTCGGGAACTTTCAGTCTGAACAATATCGGTCAGGCGCTTGGAAGTTTGACTATTCCGCAGGGAGTGACGGTTTTAGCTCATGCCTCAGAGTTGGGACCGCTGAATATGTCCGGTAACCTGGTTAATTCCGGCAGTTTTTATTTGTATTCAACAAATCCTGCTGTTGCAGCGGCGTCAGTCAGTGCGTTCAATATTTTAAATAATCAGGGAGCTGTTTTATCGACGGTCCTACCATCTGTGCTTCAGGCAGCCCTGCCTTCAGCCCTTAGTAGTCTCAGCCTTAACTTGAGCGCAGTCAACAATATCGTCAATGCCGGGACAATCAGCAGCTCCGGCAATTTGAGCTTGTCTGCAGGAGGTTCAATTACAAACGTTGGGGCAAGTTCAGTAATGCAGGCTATGCAGTCTTTATCTCTAACATCAATGATGGGAAGTATTACAAACTCAGGACTGATCGCTGCTAACTTTGGCAATATCAATGTGAACGCCGCACAAGTGGCCAATTTGACCGTGAATAATCTTAGTGGTGTCATGCGAGCCTTGAACGGCAGCATAAATTTCCGCGAGCAGGCTTATGCCGGTGCTGCCAATATCTCACTCATGGGTGGTGACTATTTATCGCAGGTCTTGAACTTGCATGGTGGACAGGGCACGGTCGATTTAAACATCAACAATGTAACCGGCGTCGTCAACGCTTGGGCTGAGTGTGCGCGGATTGCCGCCGATTCACCATTTTTGCAATTGGGTGTTATCGATGCAAGCGGTGATCCCTATGTAACAGTGACCGGCAATTTAGACATAAGCTCGACTACATACTCGCCTTATCTTGTGGCTATTGCTGGACAAAGCATATTTACCTCGCAATCAAATACGTCGCTTGTAACCGGCGGCGGCAATCTTGTTTTGATAGCCGGTGCAACGCCAGTAGATGCATCAGGGACCTGTGCATCCTGCATAACTGTCGATCGATCGGAGTTGGGTGGTGACATTTATTTGACGTCCGGTAGTAGTTTTGTGACGTCAGGTTTGGTAAACAGTCAGAACATCATTGCTCTTGATACTAGTAGCGCAGGCAATGCCGGTAATTTAACTCTTGTTGCATTTGCTGATACCGAGACAGCGCAGACAGTTGGCGGGCGTGTCTTTTTGCCAACCGGTGTACAAATTAACACCGATGGTGGTGGTAACGGTATCAACGGCAATTTGACTATCATTGCTGAATCTGCCTCTGGTTCTTCCAATGCCATAAGCATCGGCAATGTTAATAGCCAGTCGACAGTCTTTGGTGCCGGTGGTGGCGGCCGTGTGACATTGAGTGTGGCAACACCTAATGCAGGACCAACCGGACCAATTATTAATACTACAAATGGAAGCTCTACTGGATCATTCGATAGCGGGCTTGTTGCCAATCGACAAAACGGGGCACTTTCTGTTGGCAATATTGTTACTGGTGGTGCGCGGAACGATTTTACTCATGCAACGGGAAGCATAACCTTATCGACTGCCGGTGACATAACAGCAGCAACTCTTAATGCTGTTGGTATCAGTGGTAATGGCGGTGGTAGTAACGGTGGTGGTCAGAATGGTGGCAACGGCAGCAATATTTCAGTATTTGCCGGTGGAGTAATTACCGCAGGAAGTGTTCTCTCCTTCGGTGCCGGTGGTGGTGGTGGCGGTGGTGCCTCAACTGTTTCTTCTTTAGTTGGTGGAGCCGGCGGCGCTGGTGGTGAAGGTGGCGATATTTCTATCAATACAACAAGCGTACTGCCCAATGCAATTTCCATCACCGGTGATGTTAATTCGTCAGGCGGTGGCGGCGGTGGTGGCGGCGGTGGTGCTGCTGCCGGTGGCATAAATCGTCCAACCGGACCTGGTGGTAGCGGCGGCGCCGGCGGTGCCGCAGGTTCGATAGGATTAGCTGCACCCTCAACAATTCTACTCAGTGGGAATTTGTACGCAGCTGGTGGTGGAGCCGGTGGGGCTGGTGGCGCAGGACAAATAGCTGGTTCGTTCGACAACGCTGGTGGCGGTGGCGGTGGTGGTGGTGGCAGCTTCGGCGGCAGTGGCGGTGGCGGTGGCGGCGGCGTAGGATATCGTTCCAATGGCGGACTCCCTTCACAATCAGGCGTTGGAGGGGGAAGTGGCTTTGGCTATTCTACCGGTTCATGGGGCTTCAATGGCAATTGGTCCTTTCCTGCTTCTGATTCAGGAGGCGGCGGTGGAGGCGGCGGTGGTTTTGATCAAGCTTTCACGAACGTTGGCATAGGTCTAGGCGGTTTTGGTGGTTCTGGTGGTGCGCTCTTTTCTGCTAATGCGCAAAATGGCTTTAATGCAGGGGCTTTCGGGAATTCCGGCTTTAGCGATACCATTTCCCTGTCCTCCCGCGGTGTCATGATCGGTGGTGTCATTAATGCCATTGGTAGCACGGTTTCTTTCATGCCCAATGCTGTTTCCGACATTTATTTGGGTGCAACAGGAACTACCCCCGGTATCTTGTACGTTGATAATGCGCTAATTGCCAAAGTCACAGCTAAGAGCATAGCAATAGGCTCGTTTTCTTTTTCCGGTAATATCTTGGTGCAAGGCCCAGTTAACTCCATGCCCGAACTGAAACTTTTAACAGGACCTGCCGGTGGCATTGAGACAATTTCAGGTGTTCTTTCGGCGAATTTTCTGGCATTCGACGCAGGTTTTGTTGGCGGAGCCTTGCAGCCGCTTTTAATTTCAGCTCCTAACCTGAGCGCAAAATCATCTATGGGTGACGTCTATATAGAAGACGACATCAGCGTTAACTTATTTAACTCTGGTGGAGCGCCGGGAATAGTGATCGACTACATTATAATCGTTCCCGTCAGCAGTTCAATCACAATTCAGTCTCCAGTAATTATCGATGGTGCTGGAGGGCGAATTCAATTATCCGCTGGTGGCGACATCTTAGATCCTTCTGGTTCGCCCTTACAAGCAGACAATATCCATCTATCCGGTAATAACATTGGTAGCATGGATTATCCCATCTTTGTCGCCGCTGGCTCATCTGGAAATGTTGTTAATTTGTCACTTGATTCTGCGGATGATTTCATTGTAGATGCAAACCCTGGCGAAAATATTATTCTTGGTCCTATTAATTCGACTGGTTCCGTGTCGATTTTGGAAAACGGTTCGATCACAGTAGCGGCAGCAATTTCGGTTGCTGGCGCGTTGACATTGACTTCGGCACCAGGAAGTAACGGTTCAATTCAAATTGACGCTCCGGTAAATGCTTTTGGACCTGTTGCTCTCACCGCTGATGGAAATGGAATAATTGGAATTGGCAATATGCTAAATTCTCACAACCATGACATTGTTCTTACCGCAAGCAATATAGTAGCGACAGCACCGATTGACGCTGCTTCTGCAACGGTTAGCTTGATTCCGAATTCTAACGAGCCAATTATCGTTAATGGTACAACGGCAACTCCACCAGGTACGTTTTACGTCACTGGTGGTGGTGCGGGATTACTTAATCGAATTACGGCTGGCAAAGTTATTGTGGGCGCATCACACTTAACAGGCAGTACAACTTTAGCCAATCCGCTCAATCTAGGCGGAGTCGGCAATTATGCGTTTGATATGGTATTTGCCAATAATGGACCTTTCTTTGCTAACAACAATGCCATTAATACTTTTGGTCAGTCTGTGTCTATAACTTCCGGTGATAGCATTCAAGTAGCTTCAGTTCGAGCCATTGATGGTTCGGTGATTTTGATTGCAGGGCGTGACGTCAATTTCAAAAATATTGACACCTCTTCCATAACAAGCAATGGCGGCAATATTGTGATCATCGCTGGAGCAAACTTTGATTACAGCGGCACAATAATTTCTGTTGATGGTTCTTCTACTTTAGGTGGTTCAATTCTGCAAGTTGCCGGTGGTACTACCTTGCAATCATTTAGTGGTTACGCAGGAGGTGCAGGCGGCAAAATTGTTATGGTGGCTAATGAAAGCTCTGTTGGCTCCGATGGAACAGGCACCGTTCTCTTGAGTCCGGGAACTGTGATCAAAAGCCACGGCAATGGCGCTGCTAGCGGCGATGTGGTGGTGATTGCCGGAGGCAATACCGGAGCCGGTGCAGCTATCAATATCGATGGCATCAATACTTTAGGCGGTAGTGCCGGCACGGGAAATATTACTCTTGTATCGGCTAGTTCTACCGCCACTACAAATGACCCTGTAGGTGTTAATAGTGATACGGGCGTTATAACTGGCGACTTCTGTTGTGGTCCAATTCAAAACGGCTCAGTGTTTGTAAATTCGGTCATTGGCAATGGGGAGAGTACTGCGACATTGAAATCAGGCAACACCATGCAAGTTTCTTCAATTTCTCTTGATGGCGGTCCTGGTCAAAATGGCGGTGCGCTAATTTTTGTTTCAGGCTTTGCGCCAGGTATTCCTGCCCAGACTTTCTCGGTTGGTGGTGCTACACCAAATAGAATCGGGTTTTTGTCTTTGGCTCCAGGAAGTGGTGGAACTACTTATGGTGATGTGGTCATTAGCAATAACGGTGCAATTAGTTTGGCACAAGTTCTTTGGGCTGAATTCGTCGACTTAAAGACGACTAATCCTGGCGGTCTGGCAACGGGTCCAATTTTCGATGCCGGAGCCGGTACGGGCTCGACGCCATCAATTATGGCCAATAAGGTAACGCTGACAACGCTAGGCACAGGACCGGTAGATAACAGTATTGGTGTCACGATTACCAACAATGGCAATCCGACAGTTGATCTGATTGCCAAAAGCAGTAACGGCAGTGTGACGATTAAGGTAGTTGGTGACGTGAGTATTGTGGATGCTTCTGGAACCGGCACGGATAAGATATTCGATTTGCGCACCGCCAGTGGGGGCGGAGGCTCGATTCAAATCAACCACGACATAATTGTCGACGGCACGTCCGGTTCAATTTATCTGAATGCAGATGGTGCCGGCACAATTACACGTCCGAATGGTTTGGGCACACTATTTGCTAATACGGTCGATCTTGTAACTGGCAGTGGGGATATCGGAAGTGATCCAAATCCTATAGATATGCAAGCGCCAAATGTAACCTTCAGCACAACAGGTAGCATCTATTTGCAAACGATAGGCGCACATGTGCTACCGGTAATCAGCATGGGTCCGTCGCAAACCTTCTCGTTTAGGACTTCGGCAGACAGCAGTGGTAATGCCTCAATTACCCTGGCTAATAATGGCAGTAATCCGACAATTAGCGCCGGCACAGTTAAACTGTTCGTTTCCTCGAGCAATCCAGGATCTATCCTTCAACAAGCTGGGCTTGGTATTGCTTCCATTTCGGCGCATAACCTCACGCTAGAGGCTGGTGGTCCGTCGGGAACTGTTAGCCTAACCATGAGAAACAATTTCGACCCAACTGGTGTTCATCTAAGTTATGGTGGCACCAATTACACAACGAATATTATAAATATTGGCAATCTGGAATTTGTTTCTGCCGGCGGATCTGGTGGCAGTTTTAACCTTACTGCTACTCCCGATATTAATGGCAACGCTGATATTACGGCAGCGTCAGGAGTATATATATTTTTGAATAAAACAAGTCTGACCTTTACTACTCTTGGTGCATTGTCGGCAATTTCAATTGGTAATATTGGAACATCTAGTGGCAACGGTGGTGGCAA
>Ga0187893_10012187_pt1 | contig 12259 bp, 14 predicted proteins | sample MA1701074metaG_FD_139574 | JGI IMG/M metagenome (GOLD analysis project Ga0187893, IMG submission 139574) | White microbial mat communities from a basaltic lava cave in the Kipuka Kanohina Cave System on the Island of Hawaii, USA - MA170107-4 metaG ... | reverse complement strand
CGCTTCCGCACCAGGCTCAAGGCCACGATCGCGAAGATCGAGGTCCGCTGCCGCGGTGGGGGCAGCGAGCTGGTGCTCGCCTTCGACATGCCCTTCGCAGCACTCGGGCGGGCGGTCCTGGCACAGCCCGAAGTCGGCCTCGGCATCATTCCGGGCGGCAGTGGTACGCAGCGGCTCCCCCGGCTCGTCGGACGCGCCCGTGCCCTCGAGATCATCCTCGGCTGCGACGACGTCCCGGCCGATCTGGCCGAACGGTGGGGATACCTGAACCGCGCGCTCCCCCCGGCCGAGCTGGGCCCGTTCGTCGAGCGGCTGGCGCGCCGCATCGCCTCGTTTCCCGCCGAGGCCATCGCGCTGGCAAAAGCCTGTGTCGACACGAGCTTGGGGCCGGTCGAGGAGGGCCTTCTCTCCGAGGACTGGGCGTTCACCAAGTCGATCGGGACCCAGGCGGCCAAGGAGCGCATGGCGGCCTTCATGGGGGGTGGTGGCCAGACGCCGGACGTCGAGCGGGACCTCGGACAGCTCGTCGGTCTGCTGGGAGGGCCCGGGCGCCGCTGAGCAACCTCCGTCGGTGCGCGGTGTTGAGGGGCCAGCACCATTCCGACCAGGAGGGACTCAAGATGCGGACGAAGGCGATCGTTGGAGCAATGGCACTGGGCGCGATCGTGGCGCTCGGGGCACCGGGAAGGGCAGAGGCTGGGGGGTTCCATCTTTCGATCGGCATCCCGTTTCCGTTTCCGGTCTTTCCGGCGCCCGTGGTCGTGGCCCCGCCCCCGGTCGTGGCGTACCCCGGCTACTACGCGGCTCCCTACCCGTACTATGCCGCCCCGGTCGTGAACTTCGGGTATCGGTCGTACGGGGGGTATGGGGGCTACTACGGTGGTGGCTACGGCGGGTACGGTGGGTATCACCGCCACTACAAGAACTGCGGTCACGGATACGGTGGCGGGCACGGCGGCGGGCACGGCCGCAAGCACGGCCACTATCGCTAGCCCCATCCGTCGCCGCCGTTCCGCTTCCAGCCCTTGACGCGGGGCACTGCTCCACGGAGTCTAGGGGAGCGGTCTGGGTCGGCACCCGTTGCCGGCTCGTTGGGAGGGGAGCGGTATGGCGGAAGCGCGGGTGGGGGGAGGAGCGAGGGCGGCCGTCCTGGTCGCGCTGCTCGTCGCGGCGATGGGATGCGCAGCCTCCGCCCCGACGGCGGCGGTCGTGCCGCTACCGGACGTCGATGCCGGCGCGCTGCTCGAGAGCATGCCCGCGGATGCCGGCAAGGACAACATGGACGTCGCGCTCCGGTTCGCCTGGCCGGCCCCCGCCACGGGGCGATGCGCCACCGTGGCGCGGCGCATCGAGGCGAGTGGCAGCCAGACCGTGCGCACCGCGCAGTCGATGCGCATCGAGCGCGACGGTGATCAGCTCCGCGTCGAGTCCTACGATCCCGAGATTCCGCCCGATGCGCCGCGCTCCGTCGTGCCCCTGGCCGAGACTTGGTACGCCGAGCGGCTGATCGGCCCGGAAGGGCGGCTCCTGCGAGCCGGCTCGCTCGACGGCGCCCTCGGGGCCACCGAGCGCACCATGGTCTCGACGCGCTTGGCCCAACGCTGGCAATTCCTCGTGAGCGCGTGGGCGGGGCGCACGCTGCCGATGGGCGTCACGTACAAGGCCACGGCCCCCGAGCAGACTGCGGAAGGTCCCGTGCGGTTGCAGCTCGCCGTCCGCGCCGACGGCTACGTACCGTGTGAGCCCGGCGAGGTGCCGCCTCGTTGCGTGCGGCTGCGCATCCTCTCGCAACCCTCGCCGTCGGACGCGCCCGTCGTGGCTCGTTTGGCGGCGCGCGATCTGCTGTCGGCCGACGAGTTCATGCTCTACGAGTCGAGCCGCGTGAAGGCGTTCACGGCGCAGACCATGATCGTGCTCGTCACGGAACCGGACACGTTGCTCCCGCACCGCGTGAGCGAGCGGCGCGTGCTGCGGCTGCAGATCGACCCGCTGGTCGGCGACGACGGCGTCGACCTCGACCGCCGCGACGAGGTGACGCAGGTCTGCTCCTGGAAGGCCTCGCGGTAGCTAGGTACGACTGCGCACGCGGCCGTCGCGCCAGAGCCAGATCACCGGGAGCACGGCCAGGCACATGAGCAGCGTGTGTCCCCGCCAGGCCGGGACGTACGTCCCGTACGTGTCGAAGATCCAGGCCGTCCACTGGTTGGCGAGCAGCGTCGACGTCATGCAGAAGAACATGGCGGCGCCGAGCAGGCTGCCGATGCGCGCGCCGCCGAAGCACTCCTCCAGGACGAGCACGAGCACGGCCACGGCGCCGCTGTTCACCAGCCCGTAGCCCACCGCCCAAGCGGTGAGGTGCTGCACGTCGTGGATGTTCCAGAGGAGTGCTGCGGCGACCGCCAGACCGATGGTGACGACGAGCAGCGCCGTGCGCGCGCTGGTGCGTTGCGCCAGCCAGCCGAAGAACGGTGCCCCCACCGCACCGACGAGGATCTGGATGCTGAGCAGGTTGGCGGCCGTGACGTCGCTGCGTCCGATGTCCGTCTGATACGCGTGGAAATGGAGCTGCAGCGACGTGACCCACGCATAGATCGCGACGTACGTGGCCAACACCGCCCAGAGCCGCGGGTCTCGCCACGGAAGCGGCGCCGTCCGCGTGACGGCGTGCCCGGGTGATGAGGCGCGCCCGTCGTCGTTGGCGAGCACGAAGCGGATCAACAGCCCGAGCAGGAGATACACGGTCCCCATGGTCGCGACGGCGGGTCGCCAGCCGAACTCGCCGAGCAGCGCCGTCGACGCCCGGGGCACGCCGGCGTTGATGACGTTGTCGCCGCCGTTCAAGATGCCGATGGCGAGGCCGCGGTGCCGGTGAAAGAGGCGCAGCACGAGGGCCGAGGCTGCGACGCTGCCGATGCAGGCTTGGCCCGGACCCATGAACACGCTCACACCCGCCAGCCCCGTGAACGAGTCGATCTGCGACACGGACAGCAGCGACAGCCCGACGACGACTGCGCCGACGCTCATGACGGTGCGGGCGCCCAGCGCGTCGGTGGCGCGGCCGGCGAGCGGCATCACCAGGACGAGCGCGATCAGGCGGAGCGTGGTGGCGAACGCGTACTCGCTGCGGCTCCACCCGAACTCGGCCAATATCGACTTCATCAGCACCGACAGGTTCACCGACGAGGCCGAGTGCGCGCTGACGGCGAGCACGCCCACGCCGAGCGCCGCCCAGGCGCGCCACGACTCGCCAAACGGTCCGCGCGCAGCGCTCAAGGGAGGCCGGCCAAGAAGTCGACGACCGCGCGCGTGAACGCGTCGTTGCGGTCGCCGGCGACCATGTGGCCTGCGCCGGAGACGTCGGCGTACCGGGCGTGCGGCACCAGAGCCAGGAACGCCTGCGCGCCGCGCTCGGAGAGCAGATCGCTCACGCGCCCGCGCACGAGCAGCGTGGGCACGCGCAGCCGGCGGGCGGCGTCCTCCTGCCGCTCGGGGTTCTGCGTCGCGTTCGGACGCCTGCCGCCGCTGATCACGGCTGGATCCCAGTGCCAGCGGTAGCGGCCGTCGGACCCCTTGCGCAGGTTCTTCCGCAGCCCGGAGACGTCCTTCGGCCGCGGGCGGTGCGGGTTGTACGCGGCTACGGCGTCCGCCGCCTCCTCCAGCGTCGCGAAACCCTCCGGCTTGCCGGTCATGAAGCTGATGATGCGGTGGACGCCGAGCTGCTCCACCCGGGGTGCCACGTCGACCAGCACGATCGCGCAGGTGATCGGCGTCGGCGACTCGCCTTCCGCGACCAGCGCCGTGATGCCGCCGAGCGACGCGCCGACCACGGCCGGCGGCGTGCCGAGCGCCGCGACGACGCAGCGGAGATCCGCAGCGAGAGCGTCCACCGAATAGTCGCCGTCGTCTGCCCATTCGCTGTCGCCGTGCCCGCGGAGGTCGAGGGCGACCGCATACCAGCCGGCGCGCGCGAGCGCGGCGGCCGTGCCGCCCCAGGCGTGTCGCGTCTGCCCGCCGCCGTGCAGCAGGACGACGGGCCGAGCGGTCGGGTCGCCGTAGGCATCGCTCTCGAGCCGGATGCCGTCGCGGCCTGCGAACGTGACGGCCCGGGACGCTGGCGGCGAGGAGGGCTCGCCGCTCGCCCTCACCCGATTCTCCGCAGGACGTCGAGGCCTACGGGCGGATCGGGATCGATGTCCGAGACCACCATGAGCCGGGCGAGCGTTACGTAGAATCCGACCGCCAGCACCAGCTCGACGATCTCGCGGGTCGAGAGCAGGCGCTGGAGCGTCGCGAAGCGGCCTTCGGGCACGCGGCCGTCGCGCACGAGGTCGTCGGTGACGGCCAGGACCGTCTGCTCGACTTCGCTGAGCACGGGCGCGTCGAGCCGGTCGGCCGCCAGCGCGTCGATCTGCTCGTCCGTCACGCCCACGGCCTTGGCGATGGCGACGTGCTGGACCCACTCGTAGTCCGCGCCGCAGCGCCGCGCCGTGCGCAGGATGGCCAGCTCGCGGAGCGACGCGGGGAGCTTCTGCTCCAAAAGGATGCTCGTCCCGAGTCGCAGGAGCGGGCGGAAGTTCGTCTCCGCATGCGCCATCAGCTTGAAGATGTTGAGCGGGCGCCCCAGCCGCTCGAGCACCTTGCGGACGTCTTCGGGCGCCGTCTCCGGCTGCACGTACGGCAGGCGGGCCATGCGTTCAGCGGCTCGCGGCGCGCCCGAGCACGGCCAGGTAGCCGTGCGTGACACAGGCTTCGGCGAGCACACCGCGTTCGATCAGCATGCGGTGCATGCGGCGCAACCGGTAGTGGGGGACCGTCATGGCCAGGTGATGCTCCAGGTGGAAGTTGACGCAGTTGGGGGCCACGAGCAGCCGCTCCCACCAGCGCGCGATCGTCGTGCGCGTGTTGCGCAGCGGATCGGCCGGGTCGTCGATCATGGCGTGCTCCGCGATCGAGCGGATACGCATCACCAGGCTGTAGGTCGTGAGCCACGCGCCGACCCACAGGAGGTAGAGCGCGGGGTGGCCGATCGCCGTGAGGATCCCGAGCAGAATCAGGTTGGTCAGGACGACGCCTTGGAGATTGCGGGTGCCGGTGAAGTCGAGCCGTTGCACGCGCCCGGCCGACTTGCCGAGGTCGCGCTTGAACGTCGCCTTGGCGCGCTTCCATCCGGTCTGGCCGGAGAGATCGCGCCAGATCTTTCGCGCCAGGCTCCGCCGGGTGATCGGGAAGGGCCTGGCCAGGGCGTAGTCGGGGTCTTCCTTCGTCCACGTCTTGTTGTGGTGCTGCAGGTGATACGGCCGGTACGGGTAGAGGTCGCTCCACACCGGGTAGGCGCAGAGCCAGTTCCCGACCCAGTCGTTGACGCGCCGGTCGCTGAACAGCGAGCGGTGCGACGCCTCGTGCATGAGCACGGCGAGGCCGAGCTGGCGCGCGCCGATCACGAACAGCGAGAACACGACCGTGAGCGGGTTCGGCCACACGGCGACCAGCGCCATGGCGGCGGCCACGAGCGCCCAGTTGATCGCGATCGAGAGCCACGAGCGCCAGTCCACCATGGCGAGCAGATCGCTCAGCTCGTCGCGGGAGATCACTTCTTGCCAGGGGCGCGCCATGGCTCGTCCCCCCGAGGGTGACACAGGCCCAGGGCCGATGCCAAGCGGGGTGTCGCCGGGCGGCGACTTTCCGGAATGTCGCCGATCGACGACTTTCCGATTTGTCGCCGATCGGCGACATGCTAGAAGGCCCCGGTGATTCGCACCGCGGCGGACGTCGGGGCCATCATCCGCGATCGGCGCCACAAGCTGCGCCTCGACCAGGGCGCGCTCGCCAAGCGCGTCGGGGTCGGCCGGCAGTGGATCGTCGACATCGAGAAGGGCAAGCCCCGCGCCGGCATCGAGCTGGTGCTGCGCACGCTCACCGCCCTCGGGCTGTCGCTCACGCTGTCGGAAAAGGGTGCGGCCCGCAGCACCGAGGCGGCGCCCGCCGTCGACCTCGACCGCATCATCGACGCCGCGCGCCGGACCAAGCGGTGACCAAAGAGCTGATCGCCATCCTCGGCGACCGGGAAATGGGCCGTGTCCACCAGGACCAGCGCGGGCGGCTGACGTTCACCTACGACGACGGCTGGCGCCGGGCCCCGAACGCCCACCCGCTCTCGCTCTCGATGCCGCTCGCCGCCTCCGAGCACGGCCACGCGGTGGTCGAGGCCTTCGTGTGGGGGCTCCTCCCGGACAACTCGCACATCCTCGACCGCTGGGGCCGCCGCTTCCGTGTCTCGGCCCGCAACGCGTTCGCGCTGATCGCGCACGTGGGCGAGGAGTGCGCCGGCGCGGTGCAGTTCGTGCGCCCCGAGCGCGTGAAGCTGCTCGGCAAAGGGCCCAAGGCCGTGCGCTGGCTGGACACGGCCGGCGTGGGAGAGCGCCTGCGCGCGCTGCGAGCCGACCAGTCGGCGTGGCGCCGGCCCGGCGACACCGGGCAGTTCAGCCTCGCCGGCGCGCAGCCGAAGACGGCGCTCTTCTTCGAGCGGGGACGCTGGGGCGTGCCGTCCGGACGGACGCCGACGACGCACATCTTGAAGCCGCCCACGGGCGAGCTCGACGGGCACGTCGAGAACGAGCATTTCTGTCTGGCGCTGGCCCGCGAGCTGGGGCTGTCGGCCGCCGCGTCGACCGTGACGCGCTTCGGGGACGAGATCGCGATCGTGGTCGAACGCTACGACCGGCTACGGACCCGCGGCGGCGTGCTCCGTGTCCACCAGGAGGACGTCTGCCAGGCGCTCGGCGTCATGCCGACGAAGAAGTACGAGAGCGAAGGCGGGCCGGGCGTGCGTGACATCACCGAGCTGCTGCGCGCGCATTCGAGCGCGCGCGCCGAAGACCTCGACCGGTTCGTCGATGCCGTCGCGCTGAATTGGCTGATCGGCGGCCCCGACGCACACGCCAAGAACTACTCGATTCTGATCGGCGGAGGAGGCCAGACCCGGCTCGCACCGCTCTACGATCTCGCGAGCGCGCTGCCGTATCCCAAGCTCGATCTGCACAAGACGACGCTCGCCATGAAGCTCGGCGGCGAGTACCGCCTGCGGGCGATCGGCCCGCGCCAGTGGCACAAGCTGGCGGCCGAGCTGCGCCTCGATCCCGGGGCCGTGCGCGACCGCGTGCGCGCGCTGGCGGCGCGCATACCGGACGGCGCCGCGACCGTGCGTCGCCATGCGGTCGCGTCCGGGCTCCGCCACCCGGTCGTTGAGCAGCTGCCGGCGCTGCTCGCGAAGCGCGCGGCCCAGTGCGCCGAGCTGCTCGGGTAGCCCGATACGGAGGGATACGTCTCGGGTCGGTCCCTTAGGCGTGTACCTTGGGTCGGCGCTCCGCCCAGGGGCGCGCCTGCTCGAGCTCGCTCGCGATCGAGAGCAGGAGGTCCTCGCCGCCGTACGGTGCCACGAGCTGCATGCCGACGGGAAGCCCGCCGGGCGTCCAGGAGAGCGGCAGCGAGATGGCGGGCTGCCCGCTCATGTTGAAGGGCAGGGTGAAGCTGGCGAACATCCCGGCGCGCAGGCCTGCTACCACGGGGTTGTCCTTGTCGGGCTTGAACGTGCCAAGCGGCGGTGGCGGTTCGGGGAGCGTCGGCGTCAGCAGGAGATCGAACCCGGAGGCCCACCAGGTAGAGAGCCGGCGCGTGAAGGCCTGGATCCAGTCGACGGTGGCGAGATACTGCGGCGCCGAAAGCGTGCGGCCGATCTCGGCCATCGTCCAGTTGAGCGGGTCGACGTCCTCGGCGCCGAGCGTGCGGCCGACGAACTCGCCGAGCCCATCGAGCAGGCGGGCGGCGTTGGCGGCGTACACGACCGTGAAGTGCTGCCCGCAGGCGGGATCGTCGAGCGCTTCGGGGTGTGCCTGCTCGACGCGATGGCCGAGCGATTCGAGCAGTTTCGCGGTCTCGCGCACGCCACGCTCGCACTCGGCGTCGAGGGTGCCCTGGTGCGCCGGCATGCGGTCGAGGAGGCCGATGCGCAGCCGCGCAGGCTTCGTCGCGGCGGCGTCGGCATAGGGTCGGGCCGGCGGCGGCGCCGTGTAGGGGTCGCCCGGCATGGCACCCGCGATCGCATCCAGCATCGTCGCCGAGTCGCGGACGGAGCGCGACACGACGCCCTCGACGGCGAGGCCGTAGACGCCTTCACCCAGGTCGGGCCCGAACGACGTTCGCCCGCGCGAGGGCTTCAAGCCGACCAGGCCGCACTCGCTGGCCGGGATGCGGATGGAGCCGCCGCCGTCGTTGGCGTGCGCGACCGGCACCATGCCCGAAGCGACGGCCGCCGCCGAGCCGCCACTCGATCCACCGGTCGAGCGCGTCGTGTCCCAGGGGTTGCGCGACGCTCCGTACGCGTCGGGCTCGGTGGCAGGGAGCGTGCCCAGCTCGGGCGTATTGGTGCGGCCGAGATAGACGATGCCCGTCTGCCGGAACTTCTGTGCCAGGTACGAATCGTGCGGTGTGCGGAAGTCCGCGTCGCGCAGGAAGCGCGTCCCCATGTGCATGGGGTCGCCGGCCGTGTAGCACATCAGATCCTTCATCAAGAACGGTACGCCGGCGAACGGCCCGCCGTTGACCGGCCTCCGCGCCTCGCCGCGAGCGCGCTCGAAGAACGGGTGAATCACCGCGTTCAGTGTCGGGTTCAGGCGCTCGATGCGTGCGATCGCCGCGTCGGTCAGCTCGGCGGGCGACGCTTTGCGGCGGCGCACCAGATCGGCCTGGGCGGTCGCGTCGAGGAAGGCCAGCTCGTCACTCATGAGGACGGGCTTACGACGCCGGACCGGCGGCGTCCAGCGGCGGCGGCCACGCTCGCGCGTTCCCCCGGGTCAGCGCCGGCTGCGTGATCCGGCGGCGACGAACGCGGTGGCGACGAAGATGGCGACGACCGCCACCATGAACAGCAGGTAGACGGTCATGTTGGCGGCGTTGCCGCCGGGCTCGAGCCCGCGCTCGCCCGCCGCGGCGCCCAGGATCGAGGCGATGGTGTTCCCGTAGGCGACGACGACGAGCGCCCAGACGAGAACCTTCTGCGACCGCTGAGAAAGGCGCAGGACCGGCGCCCCGCCGGCCGCGGCCCAGAGCAGCATCCCGTTCAGCACGCCTTCGAGGTGCGCCATGCGCCAGGCGCGGAGATCGCCGGCCATCTGGCCGAGAATGACGAGTGCTAGCGGAAACCCCGCCACCAGCCCGAGGAAGATGGAAACGGCACCGTGGAAGACCAGCTGACGCCGGCGCCGCTCATCCATGCGGCGCATCTAGCATCGCAAGCCCGGCTCGTCGAGTTCGAGTGCGCTGCGGCTATCGGACCTCGAACGGGAAGTCGAACGCGAGCTCGCCCTCTATCGCGGCTGGCGCCGTCGGCGGGATGTTCTCACCGACGAACGGGGGAGGCAGGCCCAGGTCGTCGAATGTACCGGTGATGACGCCGCGCAGGCTCGTGCCGTCGAACGCGTCGATGCGCATACGCACGCTGCTCGTGACAGGGGGGCCGAAGTCGTAGGTCGTGCCCCACTGGGTCGCCCCGGTCGGGATGCCGTATCGGCCCGTACGCCACTCGCCATAGATGGAGGCGATGCATGGGATCTCGTAGGGCGGGGTCGTGGTGTCGACCTCCTCGTCGAAGTTGCTGCAGGACATCACCAGCGTCTTGTACATCTTCTTCTTGATCTTGATGGCCGTACCCTGGCGCCGGCGCTTGCCCTTGCACTCGAGCGCGGCGAACGTGACGATTCCCGAGCTGGGGTTGTAGATGCCGCTCACGCAGGGATCGTCGGCGCCGTTCAGGTTCGTGGCCTTGAACTTCCGGCCGTTGATGAGGCCGAAGATGCCGTCCTTCGGCTTGCGCTTGGCCGCGACCGACTCCCCGAGCATGGCGGTGCCCAGCAGTGCGGCGACGAGCGTGAGCGCAGCGCCCCTTGCAATCCACGCGTGTGTCATGGACCAGGATTGATACAAGATGCGCGGCACATATGGAACCACTAATCATGACAGCCTGCGCCTCGACGAGCGCGTGCGGCTCGGGCTCATGGTCCCCGGCGGCGAGCCCGCACCCCTGATCCGCTTTGCCCGGCGGGCTGACAGCGCCGGCCTGGACGCGCTCTGGGTGGGCGACCACGTGGCGTTCCACGTCCCGATCCCGGACTCGCTCTCCGTGCTGTCGTTCCTCGCCGCCGCCACCGAGCGCGTGCTCCTCGGCACGGCCGTGTACCTGCTGCCGCTGCGGCACCCCGCGCATGCCGCCAAGGCCGCGGCGACCATCGACCGGCTCTCGCACGGCCGGCTCGTGTTCGGAGTCGGCGTCGGGGGCGAGTATCCTCCCGAGTTCGAGGCAAGCGGCGTCCCCATGGGCGAGCGCGGCGCGCGCACGGACGAGGCGATCCCACTCGTGCGCCGGCTCTGGACCGAGGATGCGGTGACCCATCGCGGGCGATTCTTCCGCTTCGGTCCCGTGACGATCGCTCCCAAGCCGGAGACGTCGGCGGGGCCACCCATCTGGATCGGCGGGCGCGCGCCGGCAGCCATGCGACGCGCGGGCCGTCTCGGTGACGGCTACGTCTCGACCATGACGTCGCCCGAGCGCTACCGGGCCAACTTGGCCAGCATCGCCTCGCACGCCGCCGCGGCGGGCCGTCCCGGCCGACCGTTCGGCACCGGCGCCTTGCTCTTCACCGCGCTCGACGATTCCTACGACGCCGCACTCGATCGGGCGGCCACCTTGCTCGGACGGCTCTACGCGCGGCCGTTTCGCGAGGCGGCGGCCAAGTACTGCCTCCTGGGACGGCCCGAGGAGTGCCTGGCGCAGATCCGGCGCTTCGTCGAGGCCGGGGTGCGGCACGTGATTCTCGCGCCCCTCGGCGACCCCGACGAGTTGCTCGAGGCTGCGGCGGGCGACCTGCTGCCCGCGGTGCGGCAGCTTGCACCCGTCTCGCCGCCCGGGGCATGAGGGGCGCATGCTCGTCCGCCGCGTGAGCCATGCATCGTTCGCCATCCGCGATCTCGAACGTTCGCTGCACTTCTATCGTGACCTGCTCGGGCTCACGCCCATCGCCCGCCCCGACTTTCCGTTTGCGGGCGCATGGCTCGCCTCGGGCGACTTCCAGGTGCACCTCATCGTGGTGCCGGAGCGGATGGCGGTGGGAACACCGCCGCCCAAGCTGACGCCGCTGGCCAACCACACGGCGTTCGTGGTCCCGAGCTACGCCGAGACGGCTGCTGCGCTGCGTGCCCACGGGCTCGACGTGATGGAAGCCGAGTCCATGGGGCAGATGTGGGTCAGCGACCCGGACGGCAACGTGATCGAGTTCATCGTCGACGGCGCGCGCTGAACGACTGTCCAGTCTCCTGCACAACGAGGCAGCACCGTTCCACGATCCTGGACGGTGCTCTGACGCACTGGGCCAACTTCCGTGGGTTTCTCGTGCGCGATGCGACGCAGACGTCCGGCACGTCGATTGCACTTGGGAAAGTGCGCGTTTCCGATCTCCCGTAAGGGGCGGCCTGGAGGCAGTCGGGGGGCTGACTTCCGGGCCGTTCCCTTTCCCCTGCTAGGCGGAAACGGGAGGCCGCCGTCCGCGCCACGGTACGGCCTCTTCGAGCTGTGCGGCCACCCGCACGAGCACGTCTTCGCGTCCGTACGCCGCCACCAGCTGCACGCCGATCGGTAGGCCGGCCGCGCTCCAGGAGAGCGGCAACGAGACCGCAGGCTGGCCCGAGATGTTGAAGGGCGAGGTGAAGATCGCGAACGGGATCGAGCGCGTGAAGCCTCGCGCCGGATCCTCGGCGGTGGGGGCGAAGTCGCCGAGCCGCGCGGGCGGCTCCGCCATGGTCGGGGTGAGCAGCAGGTCGTGGCCCGACTCCCACCACCCGAGCAGCGCGCGGGCATGCTGCTGCAACCGCTCGACGGCCTGGATGTAGCCGTGCGCGGTGTGGACGCGGCCCATCTCGTAGAGCGTCAGGTTGTGCTGCTCGACCGTCTCGAGCCCGATCGGCCGGCCGCTGCGGTGGCTCCAGTATTCGAGGTCGCGGACGATCCAGCTCGTGACGATCACCGCGAAGTCGATGACCGCGTCGGGGTCGTCGAGCGCCGGGCTTGCGTCGGAGGCGTTTGCGTCAACACCGGCACCATCCCCTCAAAGACCCTACGCGAGACCGCGCTCTACTTCTCCGGCCTGCGGCAGCGCGGCCTGTACGGCGTCGATTACCGGATCAAACGCGACCTCGAGGTGCGGGATTTCAT
>Ga0187893_10012183_pt1 | contig 12261 bp, 10 predicted proteins | sample MA1701074metaG_FD_139574 | JGI IMG/M metagenome (GOLD analysis project Ga0187893, IMG submission 139574) | White microbial mat communities from a basaltic lava cave in the Kipuka Kanohina Cave System on the Island of Hawaii, USA - MA170107-4 metaG ... | reverse complement strand
CTCGAGCGTCCGAAAGGCGTGCTGGTGCAGTTCGGGGGTCAGACGCCGCTCAAATTGTCGCGGGCCCTGGCGGCCGCCGGACATCGCATTCTGGGGACCAGCGCCGAGGACATCGACGTAGCCGAGGATCGAGGTCGCTTCGCGGCTCTCCTCGACGAGTTGCACATCGCTCGACCCGAATACGGCAGCGTTCACGATTCGAGCGAGGCGCTCGCGATCGCACGCCGTATCGGATTCCCCGTTCTCGTGCGACCGTCGTACGTCTTGGGTGGCCGCGCCATGGAGATCGTCTACGACGAAAGGGCGCTCGTCGGCTTCGTCGAACGTGCCTTCGCGGCCATGCCCGATGCACCGGTGCTCATCGACCGCTTTCTCGAGGATGCGTTCGAGTTCGACGTGGATGCGCTCGCCGACGGAGACGATTGCTACATCGCCGGCATCATGCAGCACATCGAGGAAGCGGGGGTACATTCCGGCGACAGCGAATGCCACCTGCCGCCCTACCAGATCAGCGCCGAGGTGGCTTCGGAACTCGCCGCGACGACACGGCGCATCGCTGCCGCGCTGCACGTCCGCGGTCTGCTGAACATGCAGTACGCGCTGTTCGAGAATCGAGTCCACGTCATCGAGGCCAATCCCCGCGCCTCGCGCACCGTCCCTTTCGTCAGCAAGGCGACCGGGGTGCCGCTGGCGAAGCTCGCGGCGGACATCGCGCTGGGAGCGCGCATTCGCGCGCTGGGCCTGCCTCCGGAAGGCAGCATGGCCGGATTCGCGGTCAAGAAACCGGTGTTTCCGTTCGCGAAGTTTCCCAACGCGAGCGTCTATCTGGGACCCGAGATGCGCTCGACCGGCGAAGTGATGAGTTGGGCGCCGGCGATCGGAACCGCGACCTTGAAGGCTTGGGTCGCAGCCGGATGCAATCTGCCGCAAGCCGGCGCCGCGTACTTGAGTCTCAACGATCATGACAAGCGGCGCGCCCCCGAGATCGGTCGCGCTTTCCATGAACTCGGATTCGGGCTGCTGGCTACCGGAGGCACGGCGCAAGCGCTGGCCGCGGCCGGCCTCGAGGCGCGGCGAGTCTTCAAGGTCCACGAAGGGACTCCCGACGTCACCGACGAGATCGCCGCCGGGCGAATCCAGCTCATCGTCAACACGCCGCTCGGACGCGTCTCGCGTTTCGACGAGAACGCAGTCGGACGCACGGCCTTGCGGTTCGGCGTGCCGATGGTGACGACACTCTCCGGTGCGCAGGCATTGGCACGTGCGATCCGAGCGCAGCGCGGTGGGCAAGTGCATGTGCTGTCGCTGCAAGAACGGTTGCCGCAATCGGCGGCGGCGCAAGCCTCGACGGGCGGCGGCGCGTGAAGTGCGCCGCCGCACCTTGCGTCCTGCTCGTGATCGCGCTGGGCTGCGGCGAAGCCGAGATGTCGCCTCCTCCATCTCCGGATGGCGCCCGCGCGTTCGCGGATCTCGAAACGCAGGTGCGCTGCGGTCCGCGCGTCCCCAATAGCGCCGGCGCCGCTTGCGCGCGCCGGTTTCTCCTGGCGGAGTTCGGCCGGCACGCGGCGCGGGTGGCGTTGCAGGAGTTCGCGGTTGCCGATCCCTACGGCGGCGACACCCTCCGACTCGCGAACGTCTTGGCGCATTTCCGGCCGGAGATTCCGGCGCGGGTGCTGATCGGCGCGCACTACGACAGTCGGCCGTGGGCCGATCGCGACACCGGCAGCGCGCGCGACCACGCGGTTCCGGGAGCGAACGACGGTGCGAGCGGCGTCGCCGTCCTGCTCGAAGTGGCGCGCATCCTGTCGGGGTGGAATCCCGGCGTCGGCGTCGACCTGGTCTGCTTCGACGGCGAAGACTACGGGCGCGAGGGCGATCTCGATTTCTACCTGCTGGGCTCGAAGCATTTCGTGCGCACGTTGGGCGCCTACCGGCCGCGCGCGATGCTGCTGCTCGACATGGTGGGCGAACGCGACGCGCGCTTCCCGATCGAGGGCACATCGGCCACGCACGCCCCCGAACTCACCCGGCTGGTGCACGCGGTCGCCGAATCGATCGGGGCGCGGCGTTTCGTCCAGGCCCGGGGACCGGCGATCATGGACGACCATGTTCCCTTCTTGATGGCGGGGATTCCGGCCGTGGACATCATCGACATCGAGTACCCGGAATGGCATACGACGCGGGACCTGCCGGACCGGTGCGATCCGGAGACCCTGGCCGAGGTCGCCCGAGTCGTCCTGCATGTGCTGGCTCGACTCCGCCCCACGGAGTAGACTGCGGGCGCAACCCTTCCTTCTCGGTTGCCCGCGCCCGCCGGTGTGCAGGGGCCCCTTGCCGGTTTCCGAGGTCGCGGTGTAGCGTGCGGGATGAGTGGGTTCGACGGACCCACTTTTTTTTGGATCGTGGGGCGTGCCATGTCCCTGGATGGGCTTGAGAACAAGCTCCAAGATCTTCTAGAGCCGCATGTTGCGGCGGCCGGTTACGAGTGTGTCGAGGCGAGATTCGTGGTCGAGGCCGGGCGACGGATCCTGCGGGTCCTGCTGGACGGCCCGGACGGCGTGCCGTTGGACGCCTGCGCCGCCGTCAGCCGGAAGCTGAGTCCGGTGCTCGACGCGAGCCCCGAGGTACAGGGTCGTTACGTCCTCGAGGTCTCGTCACCCGGGATCAATCGACCCCTGACGAGGCCGGAGCACTACATTCGATTCGCCGGCGAACGGGTGAAGATTCGGCTGCACGAAAAGCTGGACGGCGGCGCGACGATTTCCGGCGTTCTGGTGGGATTGCAGGACGGCGTGTTGACCGTGCGCACGAGCCTCGGAGACAAGCAGGTGCCCCTCGCGAACGTCGCGCGGGCGCTCTTGCACCGCGACCTGGATGCGTTGTTTCGTCCGGCGCGATAGGGCATCCGCCCGCGGCGAGCGGGGATGAGGTGGAGAGCATGGAAACCCAAGGCATCATGGAGGCCCTCAACCAGATCACGCGCGAGCGGCGCGTGGACAAGCAGCTCTTGTTCGAGACGCTGGAGTTGGGGCTGACGACTGCGGTCAAGAAGAAGTACGGCAACAACGCGGTTGTCTTCGTCGAGATCGACGAGGAAAACGGCCAGCTGCGTCCCTATTTGCTGAAGACCGTCGTCGAGGACGAGAACGAAATCGAGGATCCGGTCTGCCAGCTGACGCTTGAGGAAGCACAGGAGATCGATCCGAAGCTCAAGCTCGGCGATGAAGTCCGCCAGCTACTCAAGTTCTCGGACTTCGGCCGCAACGCCATCGCGCTCGCGAAGCAGGTCCTGGTGCAGCGCGTTCGCGAGGTCGAGCGCGGCAAGGTCTTCGACGAGTACAAGAGCCGCGTCGGGGAGATCCTCACCGGCACCGTCCAGCAGCAAGACCGCACTGGAGTGTTGGTGTCGCTGGGCAAGGCCGAGGCGTTTCTTCCCAAGAAAGAAACCATTCGCCGCGAACGCTGGCACCAGGGCCTGCCGATCAAGGCCTATGTGGTCGAAGTGTTGGATGTCGGCAAGGGACCCCAGGTCATCCTGTCGCGCACTCATCCCGGATTGGTCGAGAAGTTGTTCGAGTCGGAAGTGCCCGAGATCTACGACGGCATCGTCGAGATCAAGAACGTGGCGCGTGATGCCGGCGGGCGGTCGAAGATCGCGGTGTATTCCAACGACGATCGCGTCGACGCCGTCGGCGCGTGCGTCGGCATGAAGGGCTCGCGCGTGCAAGCGGTGGTCAAGGAACTGTCCGGCGAGCGGGTCGACATCGTTCCCTGGAGCGAGGATGCCCAGCAATTCGTCACCAAGGCGCTGTCGCCGGCGCGGGTTTCGAGCATGCGCATCGATCGCGACAAACAAGAGATGACCGTCGTGGTCGAAGATGATCAGTTGTCGCTCGCCATCGGTCGCGAAGGCCAAAACGTACGGCTCGCGGTCAAACTCACCGGCTGGAAGATCGATCTCGTCAGCACCTCGGAGATGGTGCAGCGCGAACGCCTGGAGAAGGAGTTGCGCGTCGCCATCGACGAAGTCGCTGGCTTCTCCGACGAGGACATCGCGGCGCTCAATGCTCTTGGATTGCACTCGCTGAAGGACTTGAACACCGTCGACGAACAGAGTCTGCTGGCGAAGGGCGCCGACACGGAATCGCTGGCGCGCTGGCGCGCGTTGGGCCAGCTGCGGGCCAGCGAGATCCAGGCGGCCTTCGCCGAAAAGGTCGAAGCCGAGCAGCACCTCTTCGACGAAGCGATGTTCGATCGCGTCGGCGAGGAGGCCGACGACGCGGCTCGACCGGCAACCCTGACGTTCCGCGACGAATCGGAGCTGGCCCCCGGCGCCGAATCCGAAGTCGATGCGACGGTGGAGACGAACGACGAGGGCGTCGCCGGCGAGGCGGGCGATGTCGCCGCTGCGAGGGAGGAAGGGACGGATCCGGAGGCGGAGCCCAGCTGACGTGGAGGCGTCGAGCGAGTCGGTTCGAGCGTTGGTCGGGCAAGCGCAGCGGTGCCGCGCCACCGCGATCGGTCGCGAAGCATGCCGGCGAGCGGCGCGGCGCGGAAACCTCCATGCGCTGCTGCTGGCGAGCGACGCGGGCCGCAGTGCGGCGCGGGACTGCGGTTGGCGCCCGCCGGTGCCGCTCTTGCAGTCGGGACTCGACAAGAGGGAGCTGGGAGCGTTGGTTGGCCGCGCGACGCTGGCGGCACTCGGGATCACGGCCCCTGCACTCGCGACTGGCCTGGTGCGCATCGCGATCCGAGTGCGGATTCCACCCGATGTTCGAACGTCCGACGACGACACGAGGAGGTGAGTGGGCATGACGACGCAGAAACGCCGCATCTACGAGGTCGCGCGCGAGTTCAACGTCTCGAGCGACGCAGTGATTCGAGTGCTCCGGGAGCTCCACTTCGAGGTCAAGAATCACATGAGCACCGTGACGCCCGAAATGGCGACCGCCATCGAGGCGAGGTTTTCCCAAGCGCAGGCACAGGCCAAGGTCGAGGACACCAAACGCCGCGAGCTGCAAGCCGCGATCGAGCAGCATCGCGTCGAGGAAGCGCGCGCCCAGGCGGCCGCCGCGGCGCCAGCGCCGCGGGTCAGCAAGCCCGAGCCGGCACGCCCTGGACAAAGTGCCCGGGCCGGAACGCCCGCCGGTTCGCCGCCGGGCACGCGCCCGCAGGCGCCGGGGACTCGCCCCGGAATTCCACCGCGTCCCGGCTCAGGAAGCGCCGCTCGAACCGGGCCATCTCCTGCAGCGCCACCGTCTCGTCATGGACCGCCATCCGGCCAGCACCCCGGCGCGCATGGCGGTGGTGGGCCGGGTGGGGGCCCTCGCGGGCGCTTCAAGCAACGCAAGAAGCCACAAGTCGATCAGCGCGCTGCCCTCGAGTCTTACCAGAAGACGATGGCGGAACTGGAAGGCCCTGGGCGTATTCGCCGTCGCCGTCGCACCCAGGGGAGCGGCGTCGCCATCGAGGAAAACGAGAACGTCGTTCAGGCGATCGAGATGATGCCGTTGCACGACCTGGCCACCGAGCTCGGAGTGCGACCGCAGGAACTCATCACCAAGTGCATGAAGAACGGCGTCATGGCGACGATGAACTCGCGTCTCGATCGCGACACGATCGAGTTCCTGGTGACCGACTACGGCTACGAAGTCGAGTTCGTCACCGAGTTCGAGGTGGAAGAATCGGCCGCGGCGGAAGCACCGGCCGAATCCCTGCCGCGCCCTCCGGTGGTCACCATCATGGGGCACGTGGATCACGGCAAGACATCCATCTTGGACTACATCCGCAAGGCCAACGTGATCGCGGGCGAATCCGGCGGCATCACCCAGCACATCGGTGCCTACGAAGTGACCACGGCCTCGAATCACCAGATCACGTTCCTGGATACACCGGGTCACGAAGCCTTCACGGCGATGCGTGCCCGCGGCGCACAGGTCACCGATCTGGTCGTGATCGTCATCGCCGCGAACGACGGCATCATGCCGCAGACCGTCGAAGCCATCAATCATGCTCGCGCCGCCGGTGTCCCGTTCATGATCGCGGTCAACAAGGTGGATCTTCCGGATTCGAACGTCGGCCGTGTCAAGCAACAGCTCACCCAGCACACCATCGTCGTCGAAGAATTCGGCGGGACCACCGTCGTGTCGGAGGTCTCGGCCAAGACCGGCCGTGGGATCGATCACCTTCTCGAGATGATCAACATCCAGGCGGAGTTGCTCGAGCTGCGCGCCCCCCGCGCCGGGCGCGCCCGCGGTGTGGTGCTGGAAGCGCGCAAGAGCGCGCAGCACGGCGTCGTGGTCAACCTGCTGGTGCGCAACGGCACGCTGCGTGTCGGTGACGTGTTCGTCGCCGGGCGCTTCGCCGGGCGCGTGCGGGCGCTGCTCAACGAACGCGGGCGCCGCGTCGAGGAAGTCTTGCCGGGGACGCCGGTTCAGGTCTTGGGATGCGACGGCGTGCCGCAGGCCGGTGATCCGCTCATGGTCGTCGAGGACGATCGCGAAGCGCGCGACATCGCCGCCCGCCGGCAGCAATACGAACGCGCGCGCGAAGCCAAGGCGGCGACCCGGGTCACGCTCGAAGAGCTGTACAAGCAGATCCAGCAGGGCGAACTGAAGGAACTCAAGCTGATCCTCAAGGCCGACGTCGACGGCAGCATCGAGGCGTTGTCGGAATCGCTGGAGAAACTTTCCAATCAGGAGGTCGCGGTGCGCGTCATCCACCGCGGCGTCGGTGGGATCAACGAATCCGACGTGTCATTGGCGGTGGCTTCGAACGCGGTCATCCTTGGATTCCACGTGCGGCCGACACCGGCGGCCCGCGACCTCGCCAAGCGCGAGCAGGTCGACATCCAGCTCTACGAGATCATCTACGAAGCCGTGGAGTCGGTGCGGAAGGCGCTCGAAGGGATGCTGGAGCCGGAAAAGCGCGAAGTTGTCGAAGGCAACGCCGAAGTCCGCAACGTCTTCCGGATCCCCAAGGCGGGGACCGTCGCCGGCTGCTACATCACCTCGGGGTCCTTCGCTCGCAACGGCAAAGTGCGAGTGCTGCGCGAACATGTCGTCGTGTACGACAGCACGATCAGCTCCCTGCGACGCTTCAAGGACGACGTCAAGGAAGTGGCGAGCGGGTTCGAGTGCGGCATCGGGGTCGCAAACTTCGACGACCTCAAAGTGGGCGACGTGCTGGAGACCTATCGCGTCGACCAGGTGACCCGCACGCTTTGAAGGCTTGGAAGCGTGGGCACGGCATGGTCGTCGGTGCGTTGAGGCTCGAGTTTCACATCCCCGCCAGCGCATCGCTGAAGGAGAAGCGCTTCGTCGTTCGCAGCCTCACGGATCGGCTGCGCCGGCGGTTGAACGTGGCCGTGAGCGAAGTGGATCATCACGACCTCTGGCAGCGCGCGACGTTGGGCGTGGTTGCGGTCTCGAACGAGGCTGCCGTGGTCCATTCGATCCTCTCGCATGCACAGGATCTCGTCGAGCGCGAGCCGCGGATCGCGCTCCTCGACGTCGACGTCGAGCTGCGCTAACCTCGATCCTGGTCGTGGCGGAGGAGTCGCTTTGGATCCCATCACCCGCGGGCGCATCAACTCCATGGTGCAAGAGTGCTTGGCGGAGCTGCTGGATCGCGACGTGCGCGATCCGCGGGTGGACGGCGTCACGATCACCGGCGTCGAGGTGGCGGGCGATCTCGCCATCGCCAAGGTCCATTACAGCATTCTGGGCGGCGCCGAAAAGCAGCGCATTGCGGCCCGGGGGCTGCAACAAGCGGCGGCGTACCTGCGCCGCGAGGTCGGTCACCGGCTCCGACTGCGCACGTCTCCCGAACTGCGTTTCCACTTCGACGCATCGCTCGAAACCGGCGAACGGATCGACACGCTGTTGCGCAAGCTGCACGATGGGGAAGCTCTGGATCCAACCGCCGCTCCCGACGGAGAATGAACGTGGAACGGTTTTCGTTGCCCGAGGCGATCAGCACCCTGCGCGCGTGGTTCGATGCCAGCGAGCGCATCTGGGTGAGCGTCCACGAGTCCCCCGACGGCGACTCGATCGGATCGGCGCTGGCGCTGGCGAGCGTGCTGTCGCGACGCGGCAAGAAAGTGGCTGCGATCCGGCAGCCGCCGTTTCCGGCCGCTTACGAAAGGTTGCCGTTCGCTGCCGGCATGGTGGACGTGTCGGAGCTGGGGTCGCTCTTCGTTCCCGATCTCATCGTCGCGGTGGATGTCGGAAGCTTCGCGCGCGTCGGTCCGGTGCAGGACTCGATTCGTCCGGAAACCCGCGTGGTGAACATCGACCATCATGCCGGCAACGTCGGCCCGGATCGCCCCTGCATCTTGCTGAACCTGGTGGATGCCAGCGTCGCCTCCACCACGATGCTGACCTACCTGCTGTTGCGCGACATCTATCCGGGTTGCATCGGGCCGCAGGAGGCGACCTGCCTCTACCTCGGACTCATCACCGACACCGGATGCTTCCGTCATTCCAACACCGATGCGCGCGCGTTGCGGGTCGCGGCCGAATTGGCGGAGTTGGGAGCCGATGCCGGAACGCTGCCCGAGGACTTCATGTTCCGGCGCCGGCCGCAGGCGCTGCGGCTCCTGGGTGAAGTGCTGAGTTCGATCGAATTCCATGGCGACGGCGCGTTCGCGACCATGATCCTGACCCAGGACATGCTGCGGCGGACGGGTGCGCGCCCCGACGAGACCGAGGGCTTCGTGAACTACGCATCCTCTCTCGAAGGCGTTCAGGCGGCGGCGTTGCTGCGCGAGCTGGAGCCCGGACGGACGCGGCTCAGCCTGCGATCGTCGGGACATCTCGATGTCGCGTGCTTGGCGCGCGAATGGGATGGCGGCGGCCATCGCAACGCCGCCGGAGCGACGCTGGCGGCCGACGTTTCCACCGCGCGCCGGACCCTGACCGCTGCGGCGCTGCGACATTTGGAAGCCACTCGAGTCGCTGGAGGGTCCTGAACTACCGATGTCCCTCGACGATCGCGTGGTGTTCGTGGACAAGCCGCGAGGCGTGACCTCCTTCGGAGTCGTACGCCAGATTCGCAAGGCGACCGGGATCCGAAAGATCGGCCACTGCGGCAGCCTCGACCCGCTCGCGACCGGACTCCTCGCCGTCTGCACCGGGATGGCGACGCGCGTCACCGGTGTGCTCATGAATCAGCCGAAGGTGTACCTGGGCCGCGTCCGGTTCGGTCGTGCGACCGATACGTATGACGCCGACGGGCGCGTCGTCGCGGAAGCGCCGGTGCCGTCGCTGTCACCGGCCGACTTGAAGGCGGCACTGCGCGCCTTCGAGGGAGAGATCGAGCAACGGCCGCCGATGGTGTCGGCGGTGAAGCACGGCGGCGAAAGACTGTACGAGATCGCACGCCGCGGCGAAGAGGTCGAGCGGTTGCCGCGTCGGGTCATGGTGTACGCGATCGAGCTGGTGGATTACGGCGCCGAACATGCCGATGTACGCATCCGTTGCGGCCGTGGCTGCTACGTGCGCAGCATCGCGCACGAACTCGGCGAACGCCTCGGCGTGCCGGCGCATCTCGAAACGCTGCGGCGCACCTCCCTCGGCGCGATCCAGGTGGAGTCCGCGGTTCGTCTCGACGACTTGCTGTCAGCGCTCGCGAGCGGCAATCCGATTGCGCGCGGCGTGCGCCCGCTCGCGTCGGTCCTCGACTTCCTGCCGGCGTTGTTCGTCCGGCCCGGATTCGAAACGCCGTTGCGGCATGGAACCCAGCCCAGTCCGCAGCACTTGCGCGATGCGCCGCGGCAGGGCGGGCTGCATCGGATCTTCGATGCCGGAGGCCGCTCGCTGCTCGCCCTGGCGCGAGTGGCGGGGCGCGATGGCAGTGGTCCGGTGCGACTCGAATGTGTCTTCGCACGGCCGCTCGATGCGCAGGTCGAAACGGATCCGCCGTGAAGCTCTACGCGAACTTTCCGCACCAGAGTCCAGAGGCGATCTACCCGGTGGTGACGCTGGGCGTATTCGATGGCTTGCATCTCGGCCATCGCGCCCTTTTGGAAGCGGCGTTCGAGCGAGCGGCCGGGAAGCCGCTCGCCGTCGTGACCTTCGATCCGCACCCGCGAGCGGTGCTGGGCCCGCCGAAGCGACATCGGCTGCTGGCCCCGCTCGCGGAGCGCTTGCAGCTCTTCTCGCACTGGCCTGTCGCCGCGGTCGCCGTCCTGCGCTTCGACCGCGATCTCGCCTCGATGCACTACCGCGACTTCGTCCGCGAACTGCTGGTGCGCGCATTCGGCGCCGAACACCTGATCATCGGCTTCAACCTGCATGTCGGCTTCCAGCGCCAGGGGACTCCGGAGCGCATCATCGCGCTGGGCGAGGAATTCGGGTTCGAGGTGACCCGCGTACCCGCGGTCGAGGTGGATGGCGAAACCGTCAGCAGCACTCGCATTCGTCATCTGCTCGACGAGGGGAAAGTCGAATCCGCCTGGCGCCTGCTGGGTCGACCCTACGATCTGGCCGGCACCGTGATCCGCGGTGCCGGTCGCGGTCGAGCCCACGGCATCCCGACCGCGAACCTCGAAGTAGCGGAAGAAAAGCTGATCCCGGCCAACGGCGTTTACGCGATCGGGGCGCGCGTCGGAGATCGTCTTCTTCGAGGGGCCCTGAACATCGGTGTGGCTCCCACCTTCGGGTCTGCGGCCGCCCGGGGGGTCGAAGCCCATCTGCTCGACTTCGACGGCGACCTCTATGGGCATCGCCTGCACGTTCACGTTCTGCGCCGGCTGCGCGCCGAGCAGGCGTTTTCGAATCCGAGCCGGCTCGTGGCTCAGATCCATCGCGATCTCGACGCGGCGCGGAAGCTTCCGGAATGGGACGAGTGGGCTGCTCAACTATAGGCAATGAACCCGGTTGTTCGATTCAGTTCGCTCCACACACGAGGCTGCCGGGTGGCTAGACAGGTTCGGGGGCGCTCTGCTATTTTGCACCGTTCGAATTCTCAGCGGGTGGGGTCCGTCCGGCCACGCCTGCAGCCATCGCGAAAAAAAGCGAAGTAGTGGTTCGAAGGAGGTTTCGTCGACGATGGCTCTCACGAAGGACATCAAGAAAACGATCATCGACAAGTATCGATTGCACGAGCACGATTCCGGCTCTCCGGAGGTTCAGATCGCCTTACTCACGGAGCGGATTCGTACTTTGACCGACCACTTCAAGGTCCACAAAAACGATCATCACTCCCGCCGAGGTCTGCTCAAGCTCGTCGGCCAGCGGCGTCGTCTCCTGGACTATTTGAAGAACAAGAACGCCGATCATTACAAGTCGATCATCAAGGAGCTCGAGCTCCGTCGTTGACCCCCGCAAGGTGCGGGACGCACCGGCGGCGAGTGCCGCCGCGTGCCGCGTTCGCGGCCGCCCTTTTCCGCCCGCCCGGGCGGTTGCAAGCGTTTCTGGCGGCCGCCTGAGGAAAAGGGAAAGCGCAATGCAGAAGATCGTCAGCATGGAAGTCGGTGGCCGGACCCTCAGCCTGGAGACCGGCCGGATCGCCAGGCAAGCGAGCGGTGCGGTTCTGGTGCGATATGGGGACAGCGTCATCCTGGTGACCGCGGTCGGGAACCCGAACGAGGACCCCAACAAGAATTTCTTGCCGCTCTTCGTCGAATACCGCGAAAAGGCGTACGCCGCCGGCAAGATCCCCGGCGGCTTTTTCAAGCGTGAAGGCCGCCCCCACGAGATGGAGACGCTGTCTTCGCGCCTGATCGATCGGCCCTTGCGGCCGCTGTTCCCGGACGGCTACCGGCGCGAGACGCAGATCATCGCCACCGTCCTGTCCTTCGATCAGGAGAACGCCACCGACATCCTCGGCATTACCGGCGCCTCGGCGGCGCTGGCGCTTTCCGACGTTCCGTTCGGTGCCATCGTCTCGGGAGTGCGCGTCGGGCGCATCGAGGGTCGTTTGATCGTCAACCCCACCCGCGCGCAGCTCGAAGAGAGCGACATGGACGTCGTGATCGCGGGCAGCGACGAGAACCTGGTGATGGTCGAAGGCGGGTGCAATGAAATCACCGAGGTCGACTTGATCGGCGTCATGGAATTCGCGCATGCCGAGATTCGTTTATCGAACGGCCTGCAGCGGCGCCTGGTGCAGGAATTCGGGGGACGCGAGAAGAAACCGGTGGTCGTCAAGGCGCGCCCGGCGGACATCGACAATCGAGTTCGCGCCCTGGCGGAGCAGAGGCTGCGCGACATCAACCGCATGCGCGGCAAGGCCGAGCGATACACCGCGGTGGACGTT
>Ga0187893_10012182_pt1 | contig 12261 bp, 18 predicted proteins | sample MA1701074metaG_FD_139574 | JGI IMG/M metagenome (GOLD analysis project Ga0187893, IMG submission 139574) | White microbial mat communities from a basaltic lava cave in the Kipuka Kanohina Cave System on the Island of Hawaii, USA - MA170107-4 metaG ... | reverse complement strand
GGCCGGCCAGCCGCGCCCTCAAGCTCTTCGCCACTTCCGGGGTCCCGACGGCGGCCACGCGTGGCGAGAACCGCCTGATTTGGCGTTCGAGGAGGTCGAAGTTACGTCCGCCGGCGAGCGCGACCACCTCGAACGATTCGGGATGGGTCTGGATCATCTCCAGTGCCTTGACCCCGATGCTCCCCGTGGAGCCGAGAATACTCACACGCTTCACTGGGCGTTGGTCCTCGCTGACCCCGTCACGGTCTCGGATGCCGATCAACGCGCCGCCTGATCAAACGACGATGGAGTATAGTCAGGATGCGCGCCTTTGGCAAGAGATTTCGCCCCTCTAGGAGGGCGAGGACCGCGGCGCGCCAAGGTGGCTGGGCGGGACTCCGTCCGATTTCCCTTGGGGGTATGTCGTCGTCAAGCCGCTGGCGCACGTCTTGAGACGTCTCCCGCGGATCGGTATAAATGAGCTGCTCAACCTGAAGCGCAAGAAGATCTGAACAAGAGTTACAGTTCGCCCTTGAACGCCCCGTCGAGAACGGAGTGCGGTATTTGTTTCATGCTTTGGTCGCTCGATCCTTGACTGGCCGAGGGATTCCCAAGGCCTTGGCGATCAATTCGAATCCCCGCTCATTCCTATACGGTTCGATCTCACTTTCCAGATTCTTGAGGTGAACCTTCTGCCATGAAGAGCTTAGGTCATGGTGTCCTCGGATGAACTGGTTTGGCAGAGTATAAATCTGGGGATCCTGAAGCCCAGTAGATCCGTCATTCTTTCCGAAGAATTGTCCGATGTTAAGAAATGCTACGATAAGGAAATCGAATGCATCTAGAGAGGCGACCTTCACCGGGAACCCGCGGTCGCAGTCGGTGGCATAGCGGCTCTTCACCTGCACCCTTATCTGCGCCGATAGCTTGGGCACCGTCCACCGCCAGGGGGCGCTCTCTGTCCACCAGTTCGAGCTGCTTCCCCGTCCCCCCGACAAGCGCGCGCCCGACAACCCGTGGCCGCAATGGCCGATCATTCTCCGCACCTCCGCGGCGCACGACGAAGGAGGCATCCGGGAATACTCGATCTCCACGACCCGATTCTCCGGTACAAACGGCCGCGTCCAGAAGCTCCATGCCCACCGGGTCGAGATGGTGCGGTACGAAGGCAGGATCAACTTCAGGCCGGTCCCCGGCACCGTACTCGAGATGCAGGTGGACCTGGTCCTCCTGGCCATGGGATTCCTGGGCCCGGAGCGGAACGGGATGCTCAGCCAGCTCGGCGTGAAGATGACCGACCGTGGCAACGTCTGGCGGGACGAGAACTGGATGACCAGCGTTCCAGGGGTCTTCACCGCAGGCGATATGCAGCGCGGCAAGTCGCTGATCGTGTGGGCCATCGCCGAGGGCCGCAGCGCCGCCCGCGGCCTCGACCTCTACCTCATGGGCCGTTCCGACCTCCCCGCCCCCCCTTCTCTAAACTCCTCTTTGATTCTCCCCCTGCCCTAATTTCTTTTCTCCCCCACCGGGGGAGAGGATCAAGGTGAGGGGGGACCGCTCCTGAAGGCCTTCTGACCAGCACTCGCCAGAACCCGCACCTTGGCGCTTTTCTTCCAAGAAAATCAAAACCCCTCGAACCAAATCTAAGGGGTCACTCTGTTGTAGTGCCCCCTGAAAGTCACCAAGGGCTTATGCAGCCTGAGGGACTTGATAGAACTGTTCACGCCTTGACGCTAAGGAACGCCTATGATACAAGAGGACGCACCAACACAGAATGCACCATGATGATGCAGTCGTGCGGACGAACGAAATAGCACGCCGGGCCTCAGAAGCACTGCGAGCGCCGAACCGCCAGCGTAGCCCAATTTTATCGGCGACAAGACAGGCTCAGGGGATGCTGCAATGAGTGCGTCGGGACCTATTGCGGCCATTAAGAGGCACAACGAAGTCTTGCGCGGCAATATTCCGCAGGTCTTGACATTTTATATAGCCTCGTCCCTGAAAAATAAGGAACTGAACCTACGAATTGAACGCGTCTTAGTGAAGCTTGGTCATAGGTGCTTTCTCCCCCAGAGAGATGCTATGCAGCCGGATGATTGTAGTGACTCAAAAAGGTCGAAGCGAACGAGCGAGCAAAACATTTATGGGATTACCACCGCAGATGCGATAGTAGTCGTTGCGCGGAACGCGGGCAATGATACCTCGTGGGAGGCTGGATTCGGCAGAGCGATTGGGAAGTGCGTTGTGATTGTGAACTCACGAGAAGATCGTGCTGAGAGCCACCCGATGCTCTGGCACGGTGCGCACGCGTGCGTAAGAACAAAGGCATACACGGATGTGGAAGAAGTAATGAAGAAGGTGGTCGAATTGTTACTTGGGGTTCGGAAAAGAATGTCTTAAGATGTCCGAATGGCGTTTAAGGAAGCAGTATGACGTAGCCTTCGGTGGCTCGGTATCAAGACATGAGAGGCACTAACGCTCACGAGAGAATTTTTGCTGAACTGGTGGAGGCATTGCACCACTACAGATGTGTTCCATTTGTTGGTGCCGGAATGTCGAAGCCATCGGGTACGCCAAGCTGGTCTGATTTAATAGAAGCGCTTTCGCGGCGTTTACAACTGTCGAAACGCAGGGGGTCACCTCTTAGCGGTTTTAACGTGTTGCAAGTCCCAGGTTATTATGAGCAGATTCATGGGTTGGGAACAGCAAGGCGATTTATTGCTGAACAATTTAGCTCCCTCAATTTGCGACCAAATGAATATCATGCCATCCTTCGGACGCTACCATTCCGTACATATGTTACGACCAATTGGGACACGCTGATCGAGGATTCCTTACGCGAAATCGGGATTGTTCCGAATGTAATACGTCAGGAGAGCGAAGTATCAACGTTCAACGATTATTCATCGACTAATGTTGTGAAGCTTCATGGTTGTATTACGGACTTACAAAACATTGTTGTTGCAGAGCTCGATTACTTGGATTATGCGAATAGACATACTTTGTTATCGGGCTTAATTCGCCACCTTTTTATTACACGTTCGATGCTGTTCCTGGGTTTTAGCTTCTCAGATCCGAACGTAAGACTCATTTTTCACGAAATTGTTAGGCAGTTAAAGAACACGAACCTGCCATCATATGTCGTGTTTGCGGGAGAGGATAGGGATTGGGCGAAGTACTGCGAGGTGCTGGGCTTACGGGTCATTAATCTGCCGCTTAAGAGAGGGAGTTCAAAGAAAGAGGTGCTTTTGGGTTTCCTGAAAGAGATTAAAGATGAGGCGCAAGTGTTGACAGAGAACAAGACGGATCGCGCCGATCTGCTTGTGCGCGAGACGAAGCGGGCCATCCGGGACAGTACGAGGAAACTAACGCTGAGAGTGAGGGCGTCTTTGGGTCCCTTGGCGTCACCAAAGCCGGAAAAAGGGATAAGCGTGTTTGGAGATGAACGGTTGGGCCAACTAGAATGGGAACTGAACAGAGTGTGCCGGGACCTAATTAAGCGCGGCAAGGGACATATGAAATGTATGTTGTCTTTAAAGTCAGATTATTTATTGCGAAAGAACTACAGCGTAATTGAAGCCCAGGCGAGGCTGAGGGAGCTGCTATCAGCATACCGGGATTTGGGCGATGGCTTTGAAGTGGCGGAAATAGAGGAGCCAATTGAGTTGAATCAGTTTTTTATTGACGATAAAGTATGTATTGAAAGCATCAAAACCGTAAAAGGCAAATTGTACAATCATGCAGTGATTATTCGAGATCGCAACGAGCTGCGAGGTAGAGTGAAGCGGTTTGACGAGTATTTCGGAGAGCTCGGTCGGCTAAGTAATGACCGAGCAAATGACAGGGGGCTAGCTGGCAAAGACCGCGCTCGCGCGGACATCGAAAAGCGGCTATCCGATGAACTCCAGATCTTGGTGGGCAAGCAGTGAAGCTGACCTGCCCCCAAATGTCTTACCACTCCCTATGTTAGTCATGCACACATCGTTTGCGGCACGATTGTCTCTGGGGCAGGCGGCCGGTAGCCCAGCCCGCTCATGCGGGCGGATCTGTTTGTAGGTCTGCCGCCAGCGGGAGCACGTCTGCGCCGTCACGCTGAACTCCCGGCACACCTGAGCCACCGGCTGTCCTTTAGCTAGGGCCACCTCAGGCCCACGCAGCTTGCCAACGATCTGTTCTGTCGTGTGTTGTTGACGACCCATGCGACCCTCCCTTCGCAGATCCCTGTCCGAACCATTTACTAACATATACTCTGGACCGGTTCAAGGGGGGCAGGTCACGCACTGATAGGGATATCATTCTTTCTTACTCGGAGCAGCTGGGTTTATATCAATCCCCACAATACTAATTGTTCCAGAAGGCGTGCTGGTCGAAGCAGGGATGGTATTCCTCTTAGCTGCGTGGCGAGCATCGAAATAGAGAAGCCATCCGTGTCTGCGATTCTCTGTCTTCATGTATGTTTCAAGCTGACTCACGCCCGTGAAACTAGAGCTCATAAGTTTCATTTCTATCAAGTGAATCGAGTTCGCAATTACGATGGCGATATCGACGAATCCGACTCCGGAAAGCAATTCTCGCAGAACTAGCCCGGGCCTACGATCACTAAGGACACCTTTAGCAAAGACAGCAAAAAGTGCCTGCCCGATCTTCTCTGGTCGATTTGCAAGCTTCCCTTTTTTCCTTGTTTGCCAGAACGCATCCACGGCACGTGCTTCAACTGCATGAACAAACCCATTGATGATGGATTTGATTGTCACTCGTGGCAGTCGATGCAAACGGCGGCGTTCACTATTTACGCCGCCCGGGAATTCGTCGAACTGGTCTTTTTTTTTAAACCGAGAACGTAGCACTCGAATGAGGTCTGATTCGAAGTCGTTGCGATTCAGATGGAAATTGTTTTGAAAGAAGACCGTGCGGATGCGATGTACTGACTTGAGAATCTGCGTGTCGGTTGGCTGGTGCATTAACTCTGAAAAGGAGTTTGCAACTCGTACGGCATACTGGTCAACGTCGGACAGATTGCGCCGTTGAAAGTAGTCCTCAATATGGCGTTGGATAGAGAAGATCATCTGGACGCTCGCTAGTCCTTTTTCTTCTTCGTCCTAGTTGGTAATCCGTTTGGACTCAGCCCAAATTCCTGTTGCAAGAACTTCGTGATCCGTAGCGTCCGGTCGACCGGCTTCTTTCCCCAGATGTCTTTTCCTCCTTGATTGTCAATGATCTCAAGGAGACCCTCTTCTGCAAGGGATTTCAACTCAGGACCAACGTTTTGCCTTTGCATCTTAAGGTGTTGTGCAAGCTCTTGAACCCCCTTTTGACCATTTACGGCCAAGTAAACCTGTGCCTTGCGTTTGCTCGTCCCAAAAATCTCTTTGACCGAATTGAAATGTTTGTCCGAATCTGCTCTCAAAGCAAAAGCCGTGGTTTGCTCTAACGAATCAACCTTGTGTTCAATACGAGCAAGGCGGTTCAGTATTTGTTGATCACGATCCAGGCTTTCGTTCGACGGTTTTCGCATAAGCCTCCTCCGAAGTTAGGTCTTTGATTTCTTGGCGTTGTGCTGCCGAGCGTTTCGCACTGATTGAATAGCACAGTTGCAGATCGTAGCGATGTCAGCATCGGCTAATCCAAAGCGATCCAGTACGCTGACCTTCTCGTTGATGCTGTCAGTACCTTTGATACATAGGAAGCCGAGCATCAGTATCTCCGGGCTAGTTTCAGAGGTTCGAGGGGGAATCTTCTTGCCCATGTTCATTCTGCTTTCTTGACCTTGGATTTGAGCGTTCGGATCACTTTCGCGTTGGTTGCGCATATCTTTGCCATATCAGAATTTGAGAAGCCAAGTTTCGCCAGTACTGCAACCTTCTTCTCTGTGGTCTGTAAATCTTTAGTGGCAATATAGCCAAGGACTAGAGAAATGTCGACAGATGAACCCTTATTGTTTTCCTTCATTGGATTCTCCTTGCGAAAAATAATTTGATTGTCCCTCCGCGCTTTCTTAGCACTATTCCGCTGCCTGAGGTTTGACACCTTTCCGGATCATCTTAACAAGTCTATTCGGCTCTGCGTTGATTGCTTCTGGAGCTAAGTGCCGATAGCCCAGGACGCTCGCCGGGCGAACCGGATTATACGCCTGCCGCCAGCGCTCGATCACCACCTGCGGTTCCCAGAGCGTGTCGAAGAGTTCTCCGTTGAGCAATTCGTCCCGCAACTTCCCATTGAAGCTCTCGACGTGGCCGTTCTCCCACGGGCTTCCTGGCTCGATGTACAGCGTCTGCACCGGCACCCGGCTGAGCCCTACTGCCGCACGGCCTTGGCGGTCAACTCCGGCCCGTTATCCGACTGGATGAGCTCGGACACCCCACGATGGACAAAGAGCGCCGCAAGTCGGTGGAGCACATCATCCGCTCGGAGTTGGCGTGCGACATTCATCGCCACGCATTCCCGCGTATATTCATCCACGATCGTCAGCAGCCGGATCGGTCGCCCACGGGCAGGAGGAAGACACTGTCGTAAACACCACACAGCATGGCACACAGACACCCGGAGCGACCGGGCACTATGCGCGCTCTCCTGATTTTTTAGGGAATCAGGCTTCGTTGTGTCGTGATGAGCCTCTGCCAATCCCCAAAGTAAACCTTGATCCTCTGCTTATCATCTATGCCTAGAGGATTCATGTGCGCTACAGGGTTCCGAGAATGACCTATCTCTTCAACGCGTTGCGTCAACCATTGGGGTGTTGGCAGAATTGGTTTGAAGTCCACCCAGTTGTTTTGCACGATGCGCCCAAGGTGCTCTAGGTCAGTATAATAGATGGAATGAACGCCCCGTTTTCCATGCCAAGGATTCTGGTCTTCTTTCGCCTTCCTCTTCTGGACTTCTTCACGAATTTCCCTTGGAGCCTTCGTGTCCCACCAATCGGCGCCATGAGCGTTCTGCATAACCCGAATGATCATTTCACGGACTGAGTTTTCGAAGACGAACAAGATAGGATACACTTCCTCTGCCATCTCCTTTGCTTCGGCGAGTAGCTTGACCCCGAGAAGTGGATCAGTAAGTGTAAACGTCCTTCCGACTGTCACAGAGACTGCCTTGGTGGCGGTTTTCTTGGATGCGGGCTTCGCTATTTGAGATGGCTGAGGATGCGGTTTGAGCTGGAAGAAAAGATGCCGGATCTGGCCGACCTTCTCGCTGGGCAGGTACTCATTGAGGTTTATCCCGCTTTGCACTGCCAAAAGGTAGATGCCATCCTCTGTCCTTGTCTGGGCTTGGGTTGCCAGAATGTTGGCCTTCGCATAAATCCGGCTTCTTCTAATGCCGAGCCTTTTCGCGATCACTTCCCGAAGCGCCTTCACGTGCGGTTTCTTCGGCACCTCTTCCCTCTGCTGGTAATGAGTTACCGCTGATGGGCAGTTTATCGGCCTTCCGCTGGCGATCCTTTGCCTTTCTTCTTGCCCCTCTTGACCGGGAACATTCCTCTGATATTGGCTGCCCCCATACCGGTCGCAAAATCGACCTCTTCCGAGTTCGCACCTGCCTTAAGCAACGAAAGAATCAAGAGGTTTTTAATCTGCCTCAGCTCCTTCAGAGCTTTGTCAAGTTCTTTATTTTTCCGTTCCTTCTCAACCATGTGTTACCTCTCCTTTTCCTTCTTGCGATGCAGTCCCTTGCCCCCTTGCTTTCTCAAATTGAAAAGCGCGACGCGTACAGTATTGGGTGTAGTGCCAATGGTCCCGGCGATCTCTTTAGGCTGGAATCCTGCTGCCGACAGCAACTGAATCCTTTCCATCTGGCTCTTTCCATCCGTCATGCCGAATACCATCAATTTAATGATGGTGTCGAGCTTTGCCGAAACTAGTTGAACAGCCTTCTCATCCATTGGCCTTCGCCTTCTTCCTGGACTTTCGTTGTGAACGTGAGGCCGTTACGTAGTTCAATGGCTTGCCGAGAATTCTTGCAATGTCTGCTGAGGGAACGCCGATGTCAGCGAGTTTGCCAATCTTATCACTCATCGAAAGCGTCGTTTCAGCGGATGACTGGTCAAGAAGAAGCCCAATCAGGATGTCCAGCCTCTTAATCATATCTTCCGAGAATTTGTTGTTTGACTCCATAGGTTCCTCCTTGCTGTACTAATGCTATCATGGCTCTATCTGCTTGTCAATACGTCATACTTCTGAGCTACATTAGACTATACTTACAAGGTTAGCGGATGGTGTTCTGCTAGAAGTCGTTCAGCAAGCGCCGATGCAGTTGTTCTCCTGCCCGTTCCTCGCCCTGCCAGTACCCGCCCATGGCCAGGGAGCGGCTGATTCACTACGGCTTGCTGTTCTTCAGTGAAAGTCAAGGTCATTGCTCGGGAAATCCGTGCTCATGCAGGACCCTATCAGTCGTTGGGCGACAAGGAATCAATAAGGGAGGGGCCCGCTACCTGAAGTTCGGAGTTCTTCCCTGAAGGCGCTGTCAAGGATGAAGGGAAGCATCTACCTCACACCTTGACTCCTCGATTCTTGACCGGCCGGGGGATTCCTAAGGCGTCTGCGATCAATTCAAACCCTCGCTCATTCTTAAAAGGCTCGATCTCGCCTTCCAGATTCTTGAGGTGAACCTTCTGCCAAGAAGAGCTTAGGTCGTGGTGCCCTCGGATGAACTGGTTTGGCAGAGTGTAGAACTCAGGATCTTGAAGCCCAAAGGATCCATCATGCTTTCCGAAGAATCTTCCGATATTCAGAAATGCGATGATTAGGAAATCGAACGTATCTAAGGAGGCAACCTTTACCGGGAACCCACGGTCGCAGTCGGTGGCGTAGCGGCTTTTCACCTGTACCCTGATCTGCGCCAATAGCCCGGGCCCTGGAACGTGTCTTGGGTTCGGGTGAATACAGATAAGATCGTACCCCTCGTTGTTTGGTGGCGCTTTGTAAGCGAGGATGTTGCGCCTCATAAGGTAGCCCATGACCAGGTATTCGGCCCCTGCGGAGACCACCGGGAGCCGAAGCCATTCGCGTTCAGCCATCACAGTTCTCCCTTGAAGGCTTTGTCAAGGACGGAGGGCAGCATAGCATCGAGTTCGGCGGCGGTCTCGGCCTGGAGGCGCTTTAGCGCATCTATTTTAGTCCGTATACTGTCCAGGTAAAGGACCATCCGGCCTTGTTCAGAAAGAGATGGCAGTAAGAACCGAAGCCTTCGCAGGACGCCGATATTGAGGTGAGGAGATGCTGATCCCTTAAGAAGGGGAACGACCTGTTCCTCACGGATAGCTGGTGACAAGAATTGCTGAAGAAGGAATTTGGGTTGGACTAGATTCTTGTCGGGGCGAAGGAGCATAACACGCTGACCCAGACTGAATCGCTGGCCTTCCTTGACAATCGCTGCTTTGCCAGTTCCTCCACCTTCTCGAACTAGAACAATGTCATCTGGCCGAGGTTCGCCTCGCACAGTTCGCTGGATGTATTCCTCTTCGCTAGTTCTGAGTGCCTTGTCGAGCCACAGTTCGCCCCACCCAACGTCCGGTGAGCGAACACACGGAATACCTTCATCAGCATACACAGGATTAGAGTGCAAGTTATCGATAATATCAGCACACACGCTCTCGAGAGGCACCTCTCGATATTCGCCACCGGATCTTAAGACTTCGCGTGTAACCGACCTAGCTAGAGCGTCTGCTTCCTCCACCGCCTGCCGTCGGAGGCCGCGGGCCCCCTCGATCCTGGAGGCCAATTCCTCGATCCGCGCCACAATCTTCCGCTGCTCGTCGAGCGAGGGAAGGGGGATTTTCATGGCAAGCAACTTCTCTTCTTTTAGCCGATTTCGGCTCGTGGGCGTTCCACCACTGCTTAGGCTGAGCGCTTCGTCCCACGCTGAGGCACGACTGAAGTATCTCCATAAATATTTACCCTCGGCGCGATCCCGGTTAATGGTAAAGACCGGAAACTCGTTCGAGACATAACAGCTGTGATTTTCTTCAGTTGCGATCGCAAACGAGCCCTTCCAAGCGAAGAGACGGTTGTATACGAAGTCGCCGTGTTCCACGCGGTAGACCTTGTCGGCCTGAATCTCCGAGCCGCGTTTGATATGCTTGATATACAGGCCCTTGGCGTACCAGTGGGCTCCCAAGATGCGGTACGTTATTCCAGGGTCGACAGATTCAGGTCGACTGACAGGACTCAATACCTCGCCTAGCGGCACGATCGGGAATCCGCCTGTCATCACCCTGCCCTCGCAAGCGTCTGCTTGATTTCCGCCATGATCTCGGTGATCCGCTGCTCTTTCTTCAAAATGTCATCGGCCAGTTGTTCCGGGGGCAGGTATTCGAAGTCCTGCTTCGCGCTAGGATTCTTGATGTCGAGGTTAGCGGAGACAAGGTTGCCGCTTTCGTCATGTTTGAGGACATCGTCGACTGACACTTTCCAGGCGCGATCATTCTCCTCACGGTTCTTCCACCAGGCCATGCAAGGAGCAAACTCCTCAAACTGGAGCGGTTGAGTTTTGGTGTAGTTCTTTCGGCCCTCCGGGAGGGGATGCTCGTAGTACCAGATCTCCTTCGTCGGCCCGGCGCGGTTGAAGAAGAGGAGGTTGGTCGGGATGCTGGTATACGGGGCGAAGACGCCGTTGGGCAGACGCACGATGGTGTGCAGGTTGAAGTTCTCGAGGAGTTCCTTCTTGACGCGGGCACAGACACCATCACCAAAGAGAGTGCCATTGGGAACAACCATGCCGCAGCGGCCGCCGCGCTTGAGGCTCCGCATGATGAATTGCAGGAAGAGGAGAGCCGTTTCAGAGGTCCGGGTGGCCTCTGGAAAGTTGTCCTGGATACCCCTCTCCTCCTCGCCCCCAAACGGCGGATTCGTTATGATCACGTTGTGCCGAGCCCTGTCGGTAATCTGGACCAATGGGTTCTTCAAGGTATTATCGCGAAGAAGGTTCGGTCGGTCGAGTCCGTGTAGGAGCAGATTCATCATTCCCAAGAGATAGGGCATCGGCTTCTTTTCGATTCCGAAGAGTGTCTGCTCCTGCAAGCGCCGCCGGTCCTCGACGCTTTTGACCTGAGACTTCAGGTGCTCGTATGCCTCCACGAGGAAACCCCCGGTCCCTGCTGCCGGGTCAAGCACCGTCTCCCCCAACCGGGGGTGTACTTGCTGGACGATGACCCGGATAACGGGCCGGGGTGTGTAGAACTCGCCGGAGTCTCCGGCGGCGTCTCTCATCTCACGGAGCATGGACTCGTACAGGTGGGCGAGGGTGTGAATGTCGTCGGAAGAGTTGAAATTGAACCGATTGACCAGGTTGGCGACATCCCGGAGGAGGTACCCGGAGAGCATGCGATTGTAGGTCTCTTTGAATACGGTTGCCAGGATGTCCCGCGGGTCCGCCGCGCCAGTACCCGTAAGGTTCCGCAAATGTGCGAGCAAGTCGTCATTGACGAACTTGAGCAGCGCTTCCCCCGTAAGCCCTCTGTCTGGATCGCTGGCCCAGTCGCGCCAACGGTGAGGCCATTCGATGGCAGGTCGATACTTCTTCTCCGTCAACTCGCGCCGCTGTTCAAGATCATCGAAGCATTTCAGGAACATCATCCAGGATAGCTGGGGAATACGGTCCAGGTCGCCGTTGAGCCCCGCATCCTTCCGCATGATGTCCCGGGCCCTCTTGATGGTCGCCGACAGTTGCGCTTTCGCGGTCAATGGTACCTGGGAGTCCTCTTTCCTCCGTCGCGCCATCCCCTCACCTCACGGAGAGATCTTCAACCAAAACTCACGAAGGAGACCAATAGCATCTTCGACGCTGGTGTGAGCGAGATTGAGGTCCTTTGAAGTCGCAGTGAACGATGCTGTCCACGAGGCCGGCGCCTCGGGGATTTCGCGTGGGATGGCATGCGTCCCGCTCCTCTCGAACACGGCCTCGAGTGCGGTCCGAGACGATACCGGGTCCACTTCCTTGAGTTCAAGCATCAGGGTGATGTCCACAAGATCTTTCACTCTCGTGTTCTCGCGATCCGCCCGGGGCAGGGTGTATGCGTGAACCTTTTCAGCAAAATGCTGCGACCGCGAGATCGTTCGGAATCGCGCTGGAACGATGCCCGCAAAGGCAAGCATGTCGCTCTCTGGGACCTCCTCCGCCGGGGCGACGAGTTGCATGCCTGCACCTACGTCAACCCTAAAGTCTTCGAAGCGTCGAGCAGCCAGAGATGCTCCAACGGTGAATCGATAGGCGCGTGCGGCTGGCTCTTGCAGAATGTCCTGCCCTTCACCCGGAATACCGAAGACAAAGAAATCCTGTAGGGGGTAGGCG
>Ga0187893_10012181_pt1 | contig 12263 bp, 12 predicted proteins | sample MA1701074metaG_FD_139574 | JGI IMG/M metagenome (GOLD analysis project Ga0187893, IMG submission 139574) | White microbial mat communities from a basaltic lava cave in the Kipuka Kanohina Cave System on the Island of Hawaii, USA - MA170107-4 metaG ... | reverse complement strand
CTCTCCCTCGATCGCGAACGTAAGGCCGCGCTGTATGCGCGAGCCGGCATCCAGGAGTACTGGCTGCTCAACCTGACGGATCGCTGCCTGGAAGTCTTTCGGGCCCCGCAGGCCATCGGCTCAGCCGACATCCGCTACCACAGCCGGCGCGTCGCAAGAGCCGGCGAGTCGGTCGCCCCCCTTGGGTGTCCGACCGCATCCCTGTCTGTGACGGATCTCCTACCCTGAGCGCACTCTTCGCTCCGCCACACTCTGCTCCAACTGATCGTCAGATTGACGCTTCCGCAGCCAGTTGCTCATTCACCCGCCCGCACACCCACAACAGGCTACTGTCCTGACTGAGCAGCTTCGCTTGGCTGATTTCAGATCAAGAAATGACTCCCGACCCCTTTGTCCTGGCCCTATGCTCAGGCCAGCCAGGCAAGGTAGTCGCGCTCCGCTTCCTGGAGACATCCCAGCGCAGCGGCGAACTCCCGGGGATAGTGGGCTTTCAGGTAGCCAGCCCAGTACGTCTGCAGGGCCGGGCCAACGAGAAGGTCCTTGCTGCGCAGAAAATGAACTCGTGAGCGCAGGTGCTCGAACAGGTCATCTGACTCCCTGCGTGGGATTGGGACGGGGGCAGACACCCTTCCGGCCCGGTGTCTGACCCCGTGGGGGCGCCGAGAGGGAATTGGCAGCGAGGTGTTGGAACTGTCATGGCCCAGGCCCAGGCTGTTTGACACGAGGTATAACCGCGGTTATGCTCGCCGACATGAAGACAGCCATTTCCATTCCGGATGCTGAGTTTGAGGCTGCGGAGAAGCTCGCGAAGCGGTTGAACATGGGCCGTAGCGAGGTGTACCGCAGAGCGATTGCGGACTTTGTAAACCGCCACGCCGAGAGTCGAGTGACGGAACGCCTCAACGCGATCTATGCCACCGAGGATCCCCGCTCCACGCTGGAGGAAGACCTACGGTGCCTGCAAGCCGACTCGATCCCCAAAGAACGCTGGTAATCAAATACTACGTGCAAGCCGATCCAATGTCCCCGTTTCCCCTGGGTGAGGGCCTCTGGCATCTCGACATCTCAGGATGTTTAACGTCACGTGGAATCTGACTTGCGGGAGGGGCGGGGACAGGACCCGGGGCCGGCCGCAGGATTTACCGCTGCGGCCGGCTGGTACCGTCGGCACCGCTGCCGATCCGGAACTCGGAGACAGGGTCAGAGCGGGCGGTGCGGGCGGTGACGCTGCGCGGCGTGACGCTCGACCGGGCCGAGGTGGCCGTCATGATTGCGGTCGGCCCCGTTGAACGCGCGTTCGCGCGGGCCGATATGCCCATCGTTGTTCTTGTCGATGCGGCTGAGGTGTTCTTTGCGGGCGGCCTTCTCCGCATCATCAAGCGCCCCGTCGTGGTTCCGGTCCGCGCGGGCGAAGCCACGCTCAGCGCGATCTATTCTGCCGTCGTGGTTCCGGTCTGTTTGTTCCAGCATCTGCTGTCGGGTCGGAGGACTGTCTTCTGCGTGCACGACCGGCGGCACCATCATCAAGACCCAGGCCGACGCGAACATGAGTCGTGCAATGAGTCGTCCCGAGTTGTCTCTCTTTTTCATGACCTCTCCCTCCTTGCGAATGGTTGCCCACCCCTTTCATCGATTGCGACTTGTACCGGGAGAAACGCAGGGCCCTCCGCTCCGTTGACAGAGGGCCTTCGGGTCTTCAATTCCAGCTTTTGCGTCAGATACTTAGCGGCCTATCGGAAGGAGTGAACAGGGGGCGCAGCAGCCTCGCGAATGGGTTGGGACCGAAAGGGGAGATCAGGGGGCTACGTTGCTATGACCTCAAGCCAGAGACGGCCGTCGGGCAGTCGCCAGTGAATTCTCTTGTGGTCGAGTTGTTCGTGCGTGCAGTGAAAGAAGGTGTCGAACAAAACGCCGTGGGCCTGCACGAGGTGATCGTGCATGCGGCTGAGATCCAGATGGCTGCGGGCGATCATCTCGCCATGGCCATCGGGACAGAGGAGACACCGGAGATTCCATTCCTTCGCTTCGGCCCAACCTGTAACATCGGTCATGACGGAAGTAGGTTCGGCCACGTGATGCTCCTCTTCGTGAATGTGATCTCATGACTCTCTCCAATGTCTTCGGATGAAAGTCACCCATCTTGAGCCAGAAGAGATGAATGGGCTCCACTTCGCATACTTAGCTATACACTATGCCTCTGCAGAGATGCAATCTGGTCAATAATGCTCACTGGTGAAGAAAGGCTAGCAGGTGCGCCGGGATTTTTGCCTGTTGTGCGGATCACTCGCAATTGTTCAAAAGTGTGCGGACTGACCGATGTCCGGTTGCATATTTCTAGGAGTCGAGAAGGGGGCAACCCCCATTCCTGATTGCCAACGATCTTCACGTCTTAGGCCTCGCTCTCGCGGTCGCTCCCCCCACCTGTCCCTCTGCCCCGTACTATTGGTATTGAGTTTGCGTTGTTCCTGACTCCGCCTACCTCGACCCATGGAAGGGTTAGCTACTGTGAGACCCCAGGCACCCCCATCACGCGGAGTTCCGTCTTCCCGATCGCTTTCCTTGGTGGATCGGGGCACCAGCCTGACAGAGGTTATCGTGGTGACAGGGCTGATCGGCCTGACGGTGGCGCTGGGCGTCGAAAGTTTCGGCTCCATGCTGGCGCGGTCGCAGGGCCGTACGGTGGCTACAGAGTTGGCCGGGGAACTGCGGGCCGCCAGGTCCCATGCAACGATGCGTCGCGAACGCGTACGCGTGAGCTTCGATGCCGCAAATTCAACCGTCCGTCTGGAACTGGCGGACGGACCCGGTGGTCTACTTCGTGAGTTCAGTTTTCGCGAGAGGAGCGTGACGATTGAAGACTTGTCAAACGGGCCGTCCATCTTGTTTTACCCGAGCGGACGGGCGGCAACGCCGACCACGATCACGCTCCAAAACCGCCGGGGCGAGCGTTGGCACCTCACGGTCACCATCACGGGCAGGGTGACAATTCAGTGAGATCTGGCAATAGGCAATAAACAATGGGCAAGGGGCGATGGGCAATAGGCAAGAGCCGGGAAGCGGGCTTCGGGCTCATCGAGGTGATGGTGGCCATCCTGATCCTGTCCTGTGCCCTGCTCGGAGTCATGGGATTATTCGAGTGGGCCGACTTCGGACTTCGGGAAGGCCTGCGGGCGACACGGGCGTTGGCGATGGCCGAGTCGAGACTGGAAGCGAAGCGAACGAGTCCCTGGTCAGGCCTGCTGACGGATGACGTGGACGCCGACGGCACCGCGGAGATTCAGATGCGGGATGACGGGGTCCACCCGGATGAGCAGGCGGGAGACGGCGTGTACACCGCAGCTCTGGAGCAAGACGGCATCAGGCTGATCTGGACCGTACAGCCGGATCGGGCAGACTTGCTTCGCCCCGGCTCGCTCGCCCGCGTCGGGTCGGTCGTCATCGCGGCCCGCGCCGGCTATGCGACGAGGCGGGGCCAGTGGCGGGAAGTCCGGGTCGCCACGCTGCGGGCGAATCCGAATTATGTCGGGCCGCGGTAGGCGCGAGACGCGCGGGAAGCGCGAGACGTGCGAGAAGCGCGAGACGTGCGGGAAGCGCGAGACGTGCGGGAAGCGCGAGACGTGCGGGAAGCGCGAGACGCGCGGGAGGCGCGGGACGGGCGAGAGGGGGGAGACGTTCGGGAAAGGCTGGGAAAGGAAGACGTGTGGGGAATGCGAGGATACGGCTCAGGCGCGTTTCGCTCGTCGCGCACCTCTCGCGCCTCTCGCCTCCGCGAGTGCGCCGGCTTCAGTCTGACGGAGGCGATGATTTCTTTGGCCGCCGGGCTGGCGGTGCTGGGAGCGGCATTTCAGGGGCTGACGCATTTTCAAAAAAGGCTCTTGGTCCAACAGCAGACGATCGGGTGGAGCCAGGACCTGCGCCTCGGGATGCAAGTCCTGGAGGCCGAACTGCGGCTGGCGGGGACCGGCGCGCCGAGGTCAACGTCGCCCGTGCTCAAAGCCGAGGGAGAAGAGATTGAATTTCGCGCTAATCTCGCCGGCCTGACCACCACCTTGACGGAAGCCGGCGCGGCTGGGCAACTCGATCTCGCCGTCGGGAGCGGCTCGGGCTGGTCGAAAGGGAAGCTCATTGTGATCTGTGGGGTTGACCAATGCGCCACCCATCATCTGGCTCGCGACGGCCGGAACCATGGTCTTAGCCTGACGAGCCCTCTCACCGAGGCGTTTCCGGTCGGTAGCGTTGTGTCCGTGTCGAATCAAGTTCGGTACTACCTGCGGCCCGACCAACAAGGGAAGACGACCGTCATGCGAATGGTTGACGGCGGGGCCAATGCCCTGATGGGCGAGATCGGACTTTTCCGCCTGACGTATCTCGCGAAAGATGGAAGGCCGACGCGCGACCCTGCTTTTGTCGCTCGCGTGCGGATCGAGGTGGGCGCTGAGGGGGGCGGATGGGTCCTCACGCGGGATGTCGGACTTCGTGGCGCATGACTCGGAGTGGAATCACACGGGAAAGCGGGGCGGCGCTGATCGGCGCCATCCTGGTGGCGGTGGTTCTCTCGATGCTGGGGACGGTCTCCTTCCATCTGGCCTCCCAGGAGGTCGAGCGTGTGAAGGTTGCCAGGGAGGAGGCCGCCGTCCAGCATCTTGCGGAGGCGGGGGTCGAACTGGCAGTACAGTTCTTTCATGATCCCCTTGCCCCCCCGGCCGATTCAGCCGGCGGTCTGTTCCAGAAACGCTACGACCTGGGCGAGGCCGGCCCCTCTTTCTTCGATGCAAACGGAGTCTCCCAGTTCCGAGGCACGGCCGCGAGCCCGGATCTGGTCTATGACGCCGCGATGTCCTCCCATGATCGCCTGCTCAACGACCCCGGCGTCGGCTGGTTCCGGTCGTTGCGCGGGCTCGGCCGCATCCTCAGGTTCAAGGTGTACGGTCCGATCATGCCCGGCCTCCTCTGTACGGTCGACGTGACGGCTGCCGGCGGGACCGGCCTGACGCGGACCATTGCCGTGCAGTTGGGAACGCGCACGATTCCACCGCTCCGGGCGGGTGCGCAGATCACGGGCAGCACGGTGGATCCGACTTCGAATCGGGCGCTGCCCCTGTGGGTACACTGGGGCGATCTCAAGGTGAAAGGGGATGCACGCCTCGCCAAGATTGAAGAACTTCCGATCAAGACCTCACTGGCGGCGGTCAATGCGTTATCGTATGCGGACATGAACCGACGGGAGGACCGGTGGTTGGGTGTTTACGTAGGTGGCCAGGTGTCCTTCCTCCCCTCCACAACCAGCCCGGCTCCTCCGCTCCCCTCCAACATCCATGGCCTCCAGGAGCCTCTCCCCGGCATCAAAGAGGACCGGTGGACTTACGACAACCTGAAGAGGCATGCGATGGTCTATGGCGCTTATTATGTCCGAAGTGGGGATGGGCTTCTCTATCGAAACGGAAGGATCGAGCCGGGCCTGGGTGTCAGCGTTGATACAGTATTTCGCTCCGCCGAGGTCGGTGATCATCAGGGCCTGGTCTTCGTCGATACGCTGGACCAGCAGGCGCCCCGCGCCGATAATCTCGGGAACCTCACGGTCGAAATCGATTACGCGGAAGGGCTGTTCATCGTGAACGCCAATCTACGTCTGAAGCCCAAGGGGATCGGCAGAGCGGTGCCGGCGCTGAGCCCGCCCCCCGAGGGGTCCACGGCGCTGGGTGGGCGCGTGCCGCTGGAACTGAACGGCGTGCATCTGCGCGGCGTGCTCTCGGTGGCGGGTGATCTGATCCTCGAGGGCAGACCCCGCACCTACGGCGCGGTGATGACCGCGGGACAGGTGGCGGCGGAGGGCGCCGCTGCCGGTTTCATGGAAGTGTGGGCCGACTACGAACTGCGTCACGGGTTGGTTCGCGGAATGCCGCTCGTCTTCATGGCCCCGGGGACCTGGGTGGAGAAATGATGAATCACAACCGCTGACCATCTGCCCGTTTCTGCTCGTTGCGCTTCATTCCTCGCTGCCTCTCGCTCTTTCACTCAATACCCGTCGATTGTTGGCCGATGAAGAGAAGTCCTGTCGTAGAGGACTCACCGGAAGGACCAGGAATGTCCCCATCCGGTCGCAATTTGTCGTCCAGGATTATCCCGTTGCGGGGAGGGCTCGAAGCATGACGACACCTGAACGCTGTTCGGCCAACGGGTTACGCGGGACGGGTGGAAGGGCGGAGGCAAGGCACGCGGTTTGCCTTGGATTCTCGTGCCATGAACCTGTCACGAACACGGTCAGGTGGAGCCCGTCTTCGCAGAGAGGCCGGAACTTCGATGCTCGAGATGATGGTCGTGGCCTCGATCCTCAGTCTCGGCGCCGCGATGGCCGTGCCGAACTTTCTCCTGTCCAACGCCCGCTACCAATTGAAGCAAGGCACCAAGGAACTGGCCGGAAACATGAATACGGCCAGAATCCTTGCGATGAATCGCAACGCCACCGTAACCGTGACGCTGGCCCCGATCGCGTGTCCGCCGGCTGCAACGAACTGCGGCCGGATCCTGGCCACGTTTACCTATCCGGGAGGGGGAACCGCGATGCCGTCTTATCTGTTGCCGCCGGAAGTGATCGCGGCGGGCGGGGTGTCACAGGTCCAGCTCAGCTCGCTCGGGTTGCGAGTGGGCGGCGGGGTCGCCAATCAAGCCATGACGATCACCAACAGCAAGGGGGTGACCTTCGAGGTGCAGGTTACTCCCGCCGGTCGCATCCGCTGGTGTGCCACGTCGCCTTGCCCCTGATCAACATGAAGCCTCGCCCGGCACAACGCCGCTCCGGTGAACGCGGCTTCACCCTGATCGAAGGGATGATCGCCCTGGTCGTTCTCAGCGTCGGGCTCCTTGCGGTATCCGGGATGCAGGCCGTGGCCTTGAGCCGCAATGTGGATGCCAACCAGTTGAGCCAGGTCACCAATCTGGCCGCCGAGATGGTCGAACGGGTCCGGTTCAACCGTGCCAACGCAACATCCTACAGTGGAATCGACACGGCCAACGCCGCCACGCGGCCGCCGGCGACCCAGCCGCAGGCGCGGGGCGATTACGATCAATGGGCCGTCCGGCTCACGCAATCAGGGATCGCGGGCATCCGGGGGCAAGTCACGGTAGCCGCTCTCACGCCGACAGCCTTGAGCCAGAGCCAGGTGACGGTGCGGGTCAATTGGATCGGCGGGCTCCTCAACCGGGCCGTCGTGATGACGACCGTGGTGGTGCCGGAATAGCAGCGCTCCGCGCTGAGTGACGTGTGATGAGTGATGGGTTGAGAACAAGCATGTCCTTCGTTCAGCGTTCAGCGTTCAGCAGTCAGCACTGCCATTCTGAGCGCGGCGTGTCCATGATCGAACTGCTCGTGGGCATCACCGTCGCCACGACGGTCATCGCCGCCGGGTACGGCATCATGTCCAGCACCGACCGCGCGGCAACCGTGAACGATCAGACCGCGGGAATGCAGCAAAACGTGCGGGTGGCGATGGAGTTGCTCACCCGGGACATCAAGCTGGCCGGCTTCGGGATGGGTACCGGGATCGGCGCCTGCACCAATGCCATTGTCCCTGCGGATCAGAACACGGGAGGGGCGGACACGGGGCCCGATTCGGTCTCTCTCGTGGGCCCGATGCCGCTTTCGACCTTGGCCGCCCAGGCCACGGGAGGAGCCCTCAGCATCACGCTCCAGCCCGGTGCCGTGGCGGCGATGACGCCGGAAGGGTTCGGCAACGGCGCAGCGATCTCCCTGGGTGGTGTCAATGCCAGCACGGTCAACAATATCGCCGGCGACGTGCTCACGCTCGGCTCTAGCTTGGTACAGTCCGCGTCATTCCCGGTGGGGACCCAGGTCTTCTGGTTGCGGTGCATCACCTATGCAGTCTCGACGAATGCCGTAACCTGCGCCGGCACGGCGCCTTGCCTGCTCCGCGGCGGGGTTCCCATGGCGGAGGGGATCGAGGACCTGCAGGTGGCCTATGCCTGCGACGGCTGCGCGGGCGTCGCGGACGGGGTCATCGATGATCAGAATGCCTCCGGCACCTTTGATACGGGCGACTTTGTCTCCGACAACGCCTGGAATTCGGGAACGATGATTCCCTCCAACATCCGGCTGGTCCGCATCAGCATCGTGGCTCGGCAGATCCGTTCTGATCCGCAATGGAGCTCGACCGCCGCGGTCGTTGCCGAGGATCACAACCCGGCCACCGATCCGGGGTTCGACCAGTCCGCATATAAACAGATCCGGCGACGTTTGTACACGAAGACCGTGCAGGTGAGGAACCTGGGGCTGTGAAAGACAGTGACGGGTGACGAACAACAGGTGACGAGTGACAAGTCACAAGTGACGAGAGAAGCGTCATGAGCCAGGGGAAAGACCATACCGATCGTGGATCGCTGACTCAGGATCGTTCCTCATCCTCTGTGCGCTCCGCTTCACCCGTCACCCGTCACTCGTCACGCTGGTCACTTGTCACTGGTCACTTGTCACACTCGGCTGCCGAAGCCGGGCTGGCCTTGCTGACGACGATTCTGCTGCTCGTGGCGATGACGGTGATCGGGATCGCCGCCATGACCGTGACGAGCATGGGCAGCCGTATGGCCGGCTTTGGACGAACCGCGGAGGCAGGAGCGACGGCCGCGGAGGCCTGCCTGGGGACCGCGGTCAAGCTCATCCAGGAGACGATCGACAACGGGACGCTCCCGGCCGCCTATCTCGACAATGCCAACCCACCGGGGCCCGTCCCGGCGGGCAACGCGGCGACCTTGCAGGCGGACATCATGGGCCAATCGGACAACAGCACCGACGCGGCGGGTGCCGCGCCGAACACCGTGGCGACCGTGAACAGCTATACAGTAACCGGCGATATCGACCGGCTCTACGCCGCGCCCAAGGCGGGATCCGCGCAGCAGTTCGGCTCCGGCTATGAAGGCACCGGGGCCGGGGCGGCCGCCGGAGGGATTGACATTTTTTACCGGATCGATTGCTCCGCGACAAATGCTGCGACCGACACCCGGGGGCGCATCACGGCGGTCTATGCCTGTACGGTCACGGGCGAAACCTGCCAGAGGAAAATCTAGGGCAATGGGCAATAGGGTATGGGTGATAGGGAGGGGAACCGTGTTGATCCATCGAAGTGTTGCGGGATTCGACAGTTTGAGCGGTCGATGCGCCGGAGTCCTCCGGGGCGGCTTGTCGGTCGTGCTTGCGGTCGCGCTGCTCGTTGCCGGCGCGGCGGGAGTCCGGGCGCATGGCGGGGATGGCCATCCGATGGACAAGTTCCAAGCCGGTCAGGTGACGGGAAAGACCGACCGGAGCGTGCGCATCGATGGTCGCGAGTATGCCCTGCACCCCAAAGTGGTGATGGAAGACGATGAAGGGAGACCCTTGCAACTTCAACATTTCACGACTGACAAGCACGTGCGGTATCAGCTCAAGGACGACCGCGTGAAACAACTCATCCTGGTCACTCCGAAGTGAGGATGCCATGACACACAGGAACATCACCCGCCGGCTGGGGGCCGCTACCGTGATGGTTCTCGTTGCCGTAGTGTGGGCCTCAGGATCAGTACAGGCACAGACTATGGCGGATTACACGGCCACGCCGCCGTTCATCTCGAGCACGGTGCCTCCCAACATTCTGCTGCTGATGGACAACTCGGGCAGCATGAATACCCTGGCGTACGATAATCCCGCCAGTCCCACCGCCTTTGTCACAACCAAGGTCTATGGGGGGTTGTTCGAGCCCACCGAGTGCTACTCGTATGGGAGCAACCGGTTCCAATTGGACCCATCCGCGAACCCCGCAACGCCGGGAACTTGCGGGTCTTCGTATCCGTGGAGCGGCAATCTCCTGAACTATGTGGCGATGCGCCGCATCGACATCGTCAAATGGGTGATGGTGGGAGGGCAGTGTGTCCTCGCGCGGGATACCAACCTCGGATGCAGCAGGGTGAAGGGACAGGACTCATTCGATGCCTGTTGTCAGAATCAGGTGGCCGACGTCACGGTCTCCCAGGCAACCGGCCGGATGCCCTCCTCCCAGATCCCTTCCTCGGGTAGCGTCTTCTTCTACCTGAAGGGGGCAAACTCCACACTGAAGGGATCGTTTTGCGTGGACAATGACAACACGGCGCCCAGCGACAGTGCCGGGGACTGCAGCGACGGGGACAGCTATTCGGAGACTCTGTGGAAAATCGTGGTTGACGTGGAGACGCCCTCAACCGGAATCATTCAACAGGTGGGGACCCGCGCGCGTTTCGGCCTGATGGAATTCAACGGAGGCAGCGGGGAAGGCGGAAAGGTCCTGGCCGATGTGGGAGGGAGTCTGAGCAGCGTCGTCACGGCGGTGGAGACGACGGTGCCCTCGACCTGGACTCCGCTGGCCGAATCGCTGTATGAAGCGACCCGGTATTTTGCCCAGATCGCCCCTGCGTACAGCAGCACGGACTATTCCTACACAGACACCACACGGGACCCCTACTACTTCACCTCGCCGACCTGGTCACAGACAGCCACCTACGTCAACTGCTGCCGGAGCTTTGTGATCCTGTTTACCGACGGGCAGCCGACTCAGGATGTAAACGTGACGAGCTTGATCTATGACCGGGCCCACACGGCGAACAGCCATCCGCCCGTCGGGTTCACAGGGCACTGCACGGGGGCCGCCGGCTGCACGGGAATTCATGCGAATTCCCCGCATGTCAACCATGGCGGAGGATTGACCAACCACAACACGCAATCAGACCATCACGACAACTGCTCGGCCTATTATGGCGGGATCAACGGCGATGGGAGTTCCAATGTCAACAACGATGCGTGCGCCAACAACGGATCTCACTATCTGGACGACGTGGCGTATTTCGCCCACACCACGGACTTGCGCCAGACCACGATCCCGGTACTCAACGTCTCCGGCAAGAATCTCCCCGGGAGCCAGACCTTGACGATCTACTCCTTCTACGCGTTCGGGACCGGGGGCAAACTTCTGAAAGATGCTGCGAAAGCCGGCGCGTTCGAGGATCGAAATGGGAACAACCTGCCGGACCTGCCCGAGGAATACGACGTCGTGAACAACGAGACCGGCGCAAAAGAAGCGGACGGGATTCCCGATACCTACTACGAGTCGGATGATGCCGACAAGCTGCACGACAAGCTGTTGAACGCCATCACGAGCATCCTGCAGAAGACGGCTTCGGGAACCTCCGTGTCGGTGCTGGCCACGTCCTCCACCGGTGATGGGAGCTTGTACCAGGCGTTCTTCTATCCGTCGACCTTCGAAGGCATCAATGATGTCAAGTGGACGGGGTTTACCCAGGCCCTCTTCCTGGACCCCTTCGGCAATATCCGGGAGGACACGAACGGAGATGGCCGCCAGGTGTTGACCCAGGATTACATCATCAAGACCCGGTATGATGCGGCCACGTCCGACGTGAAAGTGGATCGCTATAAGGACCTCGACGGCGACGGGGTAGCCGACACTACGACGCCCTTCGAAACGATCGGCCTCAAAGAGGTGAAAGCCATCTGGGAAGCCGGCAAACGCCTGGCCCTCACCAACGCCAGTGCTCGGAAGGTCCTGACCTGGGTGGACAAGAATAACAACGGGCTGGTGGATGCGACCGAGCAGATGACCTTCCACACGGACAATGCCGCCACGCTGGGTCCCTATTTGCGGGCCGGCAGCGCGCCGTGGACGGTGAACAACGTCATCAACTTCATCCGGGGCGAACAGATCACGGGACTGCGAGACCGCCAACTTACGGTGACCGATGGCGCAACGAGTGCGCTGAAGGTCTGGAAGCTGGGCGATCCCATCCATTCCACCCCCACGATCGTCGGGCCCCCGAAGGAGCGGTATGACGTGATCTACGGCGATGCGAGCTACACCGACTACTTCGTGCAGTACAAGAATCGCCGGCAGGTTGCCTACGTGGGGGCGAACGATGGAATGCTCCACGCCTTCAACACGGGGTTTTACCATCGCGGGGATGATCCGACCACAAGCAGTGCGATCGAGCATGGATGGTTCACCCGGACGCCCACGGACAACAGCAGCGGGCCGCAACTGGGGGACGAAATGTGGGGCTTCATCCCCTATCAACTCCTCCCGCAACTGCTGTGGCTGACGAAGCCGGACTATACCCACGTCTACTATGTGGACCTCAAACCCAAAGTGTCGGATGTGAGAATCTTTACGCCGGACGCCGATCATCCCAATGGCTGGGGAACCATCCTGATCGGCGGATTCCGCCTGGGCGGGAGT
>Ga0187893_10012180_pt1 | contig 12264 bp, 10 predicted proteins | sample MA1701074metaG_FD_139574 | JGI IMG/M metagenome (GOLD analysis project Ga0187893, IMG submission 139574) | White microbial mat communities from a basaltic lava cave in the Kipuka Kanohina Cave System on the Island of Hawaii, USA - MA170107-4 metaG ... | reverse complement strand
GCCCTCCAGATGCCTGTGCTGTTGCTCATGCTGGCGCTGCTGAGTCCGAGCACGGCGCCCGCGTTCAACCTCGAGGACGTCGCGGCCAAGGCCGCCGATCTCGCCGCGCAGCCGTATCGGGACCGCCAGAAGAAGGTCCCGGAGTGGATGCTGATCGGCTCGCTGACCTATGACCAGTGGCGCGACATCCGGTTTCGCCCCGAGCAGTCGCTCTGGCGTGAGCACAACCTGCCTTTTCAGGTGCAGTTCTTCCATCCCGGGCTCTACTACGACCGCACCGTGCAGGTGCACACGGTCGACGCAACCGGCGTGCACCCGGTGCCGTTTTCCGCGGCGCGCTTCGACTACGGCAAGAACGACTTCGCCGACCGCATCCCCCCCGACATCGGCTACGCCGGATTGCGCATCCACTACGCGCTCCGACGCCCGGACTACCTCGACGAGCTCATCGTCTTTCTCGGCGCGAGCTACTTCCGCGCCCTCGGTCGCGACAATGTGTACGGCCTCTCCGCGCGCGGCCTCGCGATCGACACGGTCGAGCCGTCCGGCGAGGAATTCCCCGCCTTCATCGAGTACTGGTTGGTCGAGCCCGCGTCCGACGCCACCCATCTGGTGGTCTACACGCTGCTCGACAGCCGCAGCGTCACCGGCGCCTATCGCTTCGACATCACCCCCGGCGAGCAGACCGCCGTGGAAGTCGACGCCCGCCTCTTCGCCCGGCGCCAGGTCGCCAAGCTCGGCATCGCGGCGCTCACCAGCATGTTCTTCTTCGGCGAAGGCTCGGTGCGGCGCTTCGACGATTTCCGCCCCGAGGTGCACGACTCCGATGGCCTGCTCCTCCACCTCGAGGGCGGCGAATGGCTCTGGCGGCCGCTCGACAATCCCGCCCGCATCAACGTCAGCAGCTTCGCCACGCGCGGGCCGCGCGGCTACGGGTTGCTCCAGCGCGATCGCGATTTCGCCAGCTATCAGGACATCGAAACGCGGACCGAGCTGCGCCCGAGCGCCTGGGTCGTCCCGCGCGGCGATTGGGGCGCCGGGCACGTCGAGCTGGTGGAGATTCCCACCGACACCGAGAAGAACGACAACATCGTCGTGTTCTGGGTTCCCGATCCGCCACTCACCCCCGCCAAGCCGCTGTCGTTCGCCTACACCGTGTTCTGGTACGGCGATGATTCGTCGCGTCCGCCGGGCGGCCGCGTCGTGGCGACGCGCCGCGACCGCGGCACCGTCGAGAACGGCTACCGCTTCGTCATCGATTTCGATGGCGGTCGCCTGCGCACCATGGCGGAGGACCAGCCGCCGACGGCGGTGGTCAGCGCCGGCCCGCGGCCGGACACCGCCGCAATCGTCGATCAGCACGTCGTCAAGAATCCGGCGACCGGCGGCTGGCGGCTCACCTTTCAGCTCAAGCCGCAGGGTGGCGACCCGGTGGAGTTACGAGCCTACCTCGCGGAAGGCGAGGATGTGTTGACCGAGACCTGGTCGTTCCCGTTGCTGCCCGCTCCATAGCGCTTCTGGTTCGACGCCATGCATTGTGTAGGGGCGCGCCTTGGCCCGTAGCCGCCCGGAAGGCGGCTGCCGTCCAGCAAGAGGCGCACTGCGTGCGCCTACGGGCCGCCCAAGGGCGGCCCCTCCTGCGATTCGCCGCGGCCGGTCGGAAGGGGGGCTTCCTTCATCCTGTGTACCGTCTAAACATGGTGGCCATGCGGTCGGTGATGGGGCGGGTCGCGCTCGGGCTCTGCCTGCTGGCGATGCACGCCTGCGCGAGCCGACGTTCCCTGCCGCCGGCGGAGCAACTGCTCCCGCCGCTGGAGCGCGTCACCGAGCTGCCGGTTCGCGTGCCAGCACCTGGCGACCAGCCGCCGGTGGTGGGGGAGTTACAACGCTACCGCATCGTGCCCAAGGACACGTTGCTCGACGTCGCGCGCAACGCCGGGCTCGGCTTTCGCGAAGTGAAGGACGCCAACCGGTCGGTCGACGAGTGGATCCCGCCGGCCGGGCTCGAAGTGGTGGTGCCGACGCGCTGGATCCTGCCGCGCACGCACCAGCGCGGCATCGTGGTCAATGTGCCCGAGATGCGTATGTACGTCTTCCCGCCCCGCCCGAAACCAGGCGCTGCCATCACCGTGCGGACCTGGGCGGTGGCGATCGGCGATGACGAGTCGCCGACCCCGGTCGGTCCGTTCACGATCACGTCGAAGGACAAGAACCCCACCTGGTATGTTCCCGATTCCATCTATCGGAAGATGGAGCGGAAACGCCGGGTGGTGCCGCCCGGGCCCGACAATCCGATGGGGGCGTATCGGATCCGCCTGTCGAGAGGGCTCTACTCCATTCACGGCAGCGACACGCCATGGGCGATCGGCCGCCAGACCACACACGGCTGCCTGCGGCTGTATCCGGAGGACATCGATGATCTCTACGAGCTCGCCAGGCCATCGATGGGCGTCGAGATGGTCTACGAGCCGGTCAAGGTCGGCACTGCCGGGGGCCGCGTGTTCGTCGAAGTCCATGAGGACGTCTACAAGAAGTTTCCCAGCCTGGATCGCGAGGCCGCCCGTGTGCTGCGCGCCGCCGGTCTGACCGCCCACGTCGATCGCGACAAGCTGCGCGAGGCCGTGCGGGAGCGTACCGGGGTTCCGGTCGACGTGAGCCCAGGCGCGCCACCCAGCAGTTATCAGCTCACCGCGGTGAGCGAACCGTAGGGTGTGCGAAGGGCGACGCCTGCGTCGCCCTTGTCGAACCGCGCTGCGATCGATACGACGGGCCATGGCGATACGAGCGGTGGCCTTGCTGGCAGCGGCACTCCTGCTGCAGACAAAGGGAGCCACAGCAGGCGAGCTGTCGTGCGGAGCCGACGTGGCCGCGCTGGGCGGGTATCTGCGCACCGCCCAGTTCCGTGGCACCGTGGTCGGCGCCCCGGTCGCCGGTCAGCGACTCTTCTTCCATCTCGACTACGCGGTCAGCGGCGCCAGTGACCCGCTCAGCGCGACCCTGGCGGCGTTCCTCGACGGCGAGCCGCTCTGCGGTCCCAGCCCGATCGATTTCGAGCTCGGCTTCGGTCGGGCGGCCGTCTGTCCGGAGGGCTGGCGCGCTACGGAGGGAATGCACACGCTGCGGTGGGAGATCGACCCGGACCGGACGCTTCCGGAGACCGACGAGAACAACAATGTCGCCGAGCTGGTGTTCGAGGTCGGGAGCCGCGCTGCGGTCGACATCGATGCCCGGCGCACGTACCTGCGCACGGGCTTCTTCGAGGGGGCGGAAGTCCGCCAACCCACCCCCGGGCAGGTGGTCTACCTGCACCTCGACTATCGGGTGACCGGTACGCAGCAGCCCCTCGCTGCGGATGTCGTCGCATTTGCCGACAACCAGCCGCTGTGCTTCGGCGTGGTCGAGCTCGAGACCGGCAGCGTGACGACCCTCGCGTGTCCGCAGCCCTGGGAGGCCAGCGCGGGTGCGCACGTGATCGGCGCGGTGGTGGATCAACCCAACGCGCTGCCGGAGGCCAGCGAGGACAACAACTTCTCGATTGTGGAGCTCGCCGTGCGCGCACCAACCGACATCGACTTCGAAGTGCTGCGGGCCCTGCTGCGCGCGACGCCCTTCGGCGAAGAGGTGGCAAGCCCGGTGTGTGGTGAGGCCGTGTATCTTCATTTCGACCTCCGCTTGAACGGGACAACCGCCAGCGTCACACCGCGTTTCAACGTCCTCATCGACGGCCGGCCGCAGTGCTTCGGGCTGATTCAGCTCAACGGCGAGATCGACAGCTCCTTCCATTGCGTGGGCCCGTGGATGGCGTCGCCCGGCCGGCACACCCTGCGGGTGGAGCTCGACCCGATGAACGACATCCGGGAGACCGACGAGCGCAACAACGCCGTCGAGCTCGAGTTCGACGTCACCGGCGCCGGCACCTGCGCCGGCGATTGTGACGGCGACGGTATGGTGCGCATCGCGGAGCTCATCACCGCGGTGAACATCGCGCTCGGCCAACAGCCGCTCTCCGACTGCCCGTCGCTCGACGTCGACGGCGACGGCCAGGTGTCGATCGGCGAGTTGATCCAAGCGGTCAGCAACGCGCTCAACGGGTGCCTGCCGTAACCGATTTCGCCCTCGTGGTCCTGGAGGGCGGCGCGCCGTCGCCGCCGGGCGGCGGGGCCGCGACATTGACCACCCGCCCACCCCGCGGCGGCGACGGCGCGCCGCCCTCCACCAATGCCGGGTTGAAGCCGTCGGCACACGCAGTAGAGTGACCGCATGCCCGGCGCCGTCTCGACTGCCGCCACGGTTTCCACCACCACCTCCGGCGCGGCCGGCGCACGGCGCTATGCCGCCTTTGCGTGGGGCGTGGTGGCGGTCAATCTGCTGGTCATTCTCTGGGGGGCGTTCGTGCGGGCGACGGGCTCGGGGGCCGGGTGCGGCAGCCACTGGCCGCTCTGCAACGGCGAGGTGGTGCCGCGCGCGCCGGCGATGGAGACGCTGATCGAGCTCGGACACCGCATCAGCAGCGGGTTCGCGCTCCTCTGCGTCGCCGGCTTGGTGGTCGGCGCCTGGCGCGGCTATCCGCGCGGCCACCTCGTGCGCCGGGGCGCGGCGATGTCTGGCATTCTGATCCTCAGCGAGGCGATGATCGGCGCGGGACTCGTGCTGCTCGAGCACGTCGCCGACGACCGCTCGCTGGCGCGCGGGTTCTGGGTCAGCGGGCACCTGCTCAACACCTTCCTGCTGGTCGCCGCATTGGTCCTGACCGCATGGTGGGCGTCGCGAGGACGTCCCCTCCGCTGGCGCGGGCAGGGCGGTCTCGGCGCCGCGCTCGGCGCCGCGCTCGCCGGGGTGCTCGTGCTCGGCGTCAGCGGGGCGGTGACCGCGCTGGGCGACACGCTCTTTCCAGTGACGACGCTGGCCGAGGGCACGGCACTGACGCGGTCCGACACCGCGCACGTCTTCGTGCGCCTGCGCATCTGGCATCCGACCCTCGCCGTCGCAGTCGGGCTGCTCGTTGCGCTGGCCGCGTTCGTCGCGGCGCGCGCGCGCCCGACGCCGGTCGTGCACCGCCTGGCGGTGGGGATGGCGGCGCTCTACGCCGCCCAGCTCGGGCTCGGTCTGGCCAACGTCTACTTGCTTGCGCCGGTCGGGTTGCAGATCGCGCACCTGCTGCTGTCGGACCTGATATGGATCGCTCTCGTCCTGCTCGCGGCCAGCGCGCTGGCGACCGAGCCGGCATCAGCATAAGAGGGGGGAGAGTCCGATGACGACCCAACGCAAAGACGAGCCGCGGTTGCGTTCGGCGCCGCCGCCCGACGAGATCTACGCGACGCCCCAGCCGCTGGTGACGGATTTCACCTTCGGGGCCGAGACCAGCGCGGTGTTCGACGACATGCTGCACCGCTCGGTGCCGTTCTACGAGGAGATTCAACGCCTGATCGCCGAGCTCGCCGGCGACTTCGGCGTCGACGGCACGAACGTCTACGACCTCGGGTGCTCGACCGGCGCCACGCTGCTCAACCTCTGCCGGATCGAGCAGGACGTGACCCTCGTCGGCATCGACAGTTCGGAAGCGATGCTGAAGCGTGCCGAGCAGACCTTGCGCGACGCCAACGTCAGCAAGCGCTACACGCTGCGCAAACAGGACCTTCACGACGGACTCCTGATCGAGAACGCGTCAGTGGTGGTGATGAGCCTGATCCTTCAGTTCGTGCGCCCGCTGCAACGCGAGCGCCTGCTGCGCACGGTCCACGATGGCCTCAACCCGCAGGGCTGCCTGCTGTTGATCGAGAAGGTGCTCGAGGAGCAGACCCTGGTGAACCGGCTGTTCATGAAGCACTACTACGACTTCAAGCGCCGCAACGGCTACGCCGAGATCGAGATCGCGCAGAAACGCGAAGCGCTGGAGAACGTCCTCATCCCCTATCGGTTGGAGGAGAACCGCGAGATGCTCAAGGCCGCCGGCTTTCAGCACGCCGAGATCTTCTTCAAGTGGTACAACTTCTGCGGGCTGTTGGCGGTGAAGTGAGCGCCGACTCCTCAATGAGTGGGCTGGGCGCCGCCTGGCCGGCGCTGGCGTTCGACCGGCTCGGCCGCTTCGTCTTCCGCTACCGCAACTATCTCGTGCCGGTCGTCCTGGTCGGGGTGGTGGCGCTCACCCCGCGCGCGGCGGCCGGCGGCGATCGGCTGGACGCGTGGTTGGACGTCCTCGGGTTTCTGGTCGCGATGCTGGGGCAGGCTCTGCGGGTGACGGTGATCGGCTACGCGTACATCCGCCGGGGTGGCGTCAACAAGCAGCTCGCGGCCCCCAAGCTCGTCTGCGAGGGATTCTACGCGCACAGCCGCAACCCGATGTACGTCGGGAACTTCCTCCTCTTCGTCGGCTTGATGCTGATCTACAACTCGCCGTGGGGCTACGCCCTCATCCTGCCCGCGGTGGCGCTCGCGCTGCTCGCGCTAGTGCGCGCCGAGGAGCGCTACCTGACCGAGCGCTTCGGCAGCGAATACACCGACTACTGCCGGCGCGTGAACCGCTTCCTGCCCAACCCGCGCGGCCTGCGCGCCACCATGCGCAGCATGCACTTCGATTGGCGGCGCTCGTTGCGCAAGGACTACGGCACCGCCTTCGCGTGGCTGTCGGGCGCCTTCGTCCTGATGGCCTGGGGCCGCGTGGTGCGGTTCGGCTGGATCGGCGCCGCACCCGAGGTCCGTTGCCTGGCCGTGTCGTACGTCCCGGTCGTGCTCGCCTACGGCGTCGTGCGCTGGCTGAAGAAGAGCCGGCGCTTGCAGTCGCCTGATTGAGGGCGACGCATGCGTCGCCCCTACGTGACACCGCGACGACGCCATGCGTAGGGGCGACGCACGCGTCGCCCGTGGACTGACGTATCCGGGCGCCCTATAACGGCGCACATGATTCCGACGCCGCACACCGATCTCGCTGTCGACGACATCCAGCTCGCGCACGTCGACTTCTGGACCCGCACCGATCGCGAGGCCTGCTTTGCCAAGCTGCGCGCCGAGCGGCCGGTCTCGTGGCACGAGGAGTTCGAGTTCCCGGACCTGCCGAAGGGGCCGGGGTTCTGGGCGGTGACGCGGTGGGAGGACCTGTGGACGGTCAGCCGCACGCCCGAGGTGTTCATCTCCGGCAAGGGCTCGAGCCTCTCCGACATGCCGATCGAGCTGCTCGAGTTCTTCGGATCGATGATCAACATGGACGCCCCGCGCCACACCAAGCTGCGGCTGCTGGTCAACAAGGGCTTCACCCCGCGCATGGTGGCCCGGGTGGAAGAGATGGTGCGCGAACGGGCCCGCGCGATCGTCGACGCGGTGGCGCCGCGCGGCGAGTGCGACTTCGTCACCGAGATCGCCGCGGCCCTGCCGCTGCAGATCATCTGCGAGATGATGGGCATCCCGCCGAGCGACTACCGGCGCATCTTCGAGCTCACCAACATCATCCTCGGCGTCGGCGATCCCGAGTACGCCAGCTCGCTCGAGGAGCTCATGGCAGCGGGCATGGAGCTCTTCCAGTACGCGCAGAGCCTCGGTCACGCCCGGCTCGAGCAGCCGCGCGACGACATCACCTCGACCTTGATGGACGCGGAGGTCGACGGCCAGCGCCTCACCGAGCAGGAGTTCGGGTCGTTCTTCATCCTGCTCGTCGCCGCCGGCAACGAAACCACGCGCAACGCCATCAGCCACGGGATGAAGGCGCTCACCGACTGGCCCGACGAGCGGCGCCGGTGGCAGGCTGACTTCGAGCGCTACAAGCTGACGGCGGTGGAGGAAATCGTGCGCTGGGCGAGCCCGGTGATCCACTTTCGCCGCACCGCCGCCCGCGACACCGTGCTCGGCGGTCAGGCGATCAACGCCGGCGACAAGGTGGTGATGTGGTACAACTCGGCCAATCGCGACGCCACCAAGTTTCCCGATCCGTACCGGTTCGACGTCGGCCGCGACCCGAACGAGCACGTCGGCTTCGGCGCCGGCGGGCCCCATTTCTGCCTGGGCGCCAACCTGGCCCGCCGCGAGATCGCGGTCATGTTCGAGGAGCTCTTTCGCCGCCTGCCCGACATCACCGTCAGCGGCTCGCCCGACATGCTGCTGTCCGCCTTCATTCACGGCATCAAACGCATGCCCTGTACGTTCACCCCCGCGTCAGCCTAGCGCTCAGGATTTTTCACCGCGGCGGCGCGGAGACACGGAGAGCTCCGACGGTACGTCGCGAACAGACTCCCTCCGCGTCTCCGCGCCTCCGCGGTGAAAATCTTTCTCCGGGCCCGTTCAACCTGGTCGTACGGTGGCGAGGCGGATGACCTCGAGGTACCCCGGCGTGATGCAGGCTTCGTCGATGCCGCCGCGCGCGCGCAGCAGGCGGTGCAGGCGCGGCAGGTTGTGGTGCGGAACGGTCATCAGCAGGTGGTGCTCGAGGTGGAAGTTCACCCGGTTGGGCGCGATCAGCAGTCGCTCCCACCAGCGCGCCACCGTCGTGCGCGTATTGCGCAGCGGGTCGAAGCGGTCGGGGATCATGCCGTGCTCGGCGATCGAGCGCAGCCGCGACACGAGCCGATACGTGGTCAGCCAGGCGGCCACCCAGAGCAGGTAGAGCGCCGGGTGTCCGGTGGCGGTCAACAGGCCGAGCAGGATGCCATTGGTGACCGCGACCGGAACGAGCTTGTGCCAACCGACGTCGGGTTGCTCACCCTCGTTCATGCCGAGCGAGCGCTGGTTGCGCGTGCGCGACCAGCCGACGTCGCGGCGGAAGACGGCCTTCGCCTGCTTCCAACCAGTCTGACCGGAGAGATCCCGCCAGGCCTTGCGGCGGAAGCTGGCGCGGGTGATCGGAAACGGCGCCGCCAGACCGATGTCCGGATCCTGGTCGGTGCCGGTGCGGGTGTGGTGGACCAGGTGGTAGCCGCGGTACGGCGCCACTTCGGCCCACACCGGATAGGCAGCGAGCCAGTTGCCGACCCAATCGTTCAACCGGCGGTGACGAAACAACGTCCGGTGCGCGGCCTCGTGCATGACGATGGCCATGCCGAGCTGACGCGTGCCGATGACGCACAAGGCGAGGATGACGGTGAGCGGGTTGGGTACCCAGGCCACCAGCGCCATCACGGCGAATACGAGCAGCCAGTTCGATGCGACCATCCACCACGACTGCAGCGGGTCGATCTCGAGCAGCTCGCGCCGCTCCTCGGGCGTGAGCGCGGCGCGCAGCATCGAGGCGGCGGCCTTGCTGGTGTCGGCCGCGTTCCCGGCGGTGCGGCTGTGGTCGGCGTTGGTTTCCAAAGCGGCCTGGAGCTCGCTCATGCCCGTGCTCCCATTCCTTCGCGCCGCGTCCAGCGGGCGGCCACCGCGGTGCGCGGCGTCTGCAGATGCGGCGCCCCGTGCGATTTCATGAAATTCCGCCAGCAGGTGCGGCCCAAGCGGTCGTAGCGCCGCATCGACTCGACCAGCGCGGCCCGCTCGCCGGCGGCGACGATCGGCTCCGGCAGGAGCGGATCGAGCGCGAGCTGGCGCAGCGCCTCACCGCCGAGGACGAACGATTCGACCATTGCCTCGCGCAGCGGCAGGCGCTCGAGCCGTGTGGCGCTGCGCGCCAGCTGCGTGCAGGTGGCGCGATAGCCTCGGCACAGCGCCTGCCCATCCCACAGGCCGCGCGCGCGCGCCTCGGCCGCGGGGTCGAGCTGCGCGATGGAGAACACCAACGCGCCGGGCTCAAGTCCGAGAGCCACCAGCTCCGCCCGCACGCCCCCGACGCCGCCCTTCAGATTGTCCGGACGGACGAACAGATGCGGTTCGAGCGCGGCGAAGCCGAGAAACTGCAGCGCGCGCCTGCGACGCCGCAGCCGAGTCCGATCGGCGCCGGTCAGGCCGGCCGTGTGCACACCGATCCACCCGCCGCGCCACGGCAGCAGACGCTCCTCGGTATGCGTCCACGCGACGACGTGCGCTTGCACCGCGCGCGCCGCCGGCGCCAGGCGATACTGACCGCGCTCGTCGTGCGCGATCGTGCCGCGCTTGCAGAGGCGCACCAACGCCACCCGCACGCTCTCGGCGCTGATGCCGAAGACCTCGCCCGCGGCGACCAGCGCACGCACCGGCATGGCCTCGCCGCGCACCGAGGAGAGCAGGTCGATGATCAGCGATTTGGCCGTCGGCTGCACGAGGGGTTTATTACAGAGAACACACAATCATGTCAATGCATGTAATAGAAGAAGCCGCGCGCCGCGCGGCACGGGCGCGCCAAGGCCGCCCCTACACGGATGACCGCCGCCGGGTCGACCACGTTGTAGGGGCCACCCTTGGGCGGCCCGTAGGCGCGCCTGCACTCGGTGCCTCCGCTCGCTATCGCACCAGCGCGGCGGCGCGCTCGAAGCACCAGAAGGCGGCGAGCGAGCCCATCGTGTAGAGCGGCACGCGCTGCATCCACGCCGGCCAGGTCAGGTGCAGCGGGCGGAGCGCGGCGGCGATACCGAGCAGCACGGCGACGAACCCGAGCTGGCCGATCTCGATGCCGAGGTTGAAGGCGAACAGCGCCAACGGCACGTCGCTCGACGGCAGCCCGACCTCGCGCAGCGCGCTGGCGAATCCGAGGCCGTGCAACAGACCAAACGCCAGCGCCATCGCCCACGGTCGCCGGCGCAACAGCGACGGGGGCGCGGCGGCATCACGCGCCAACTCGGCGGCCAGCACGAACACGCTCACGGCGATGAGCAGCTCGATCGGGCCGGACGGAACACGTACGACGTCGAACACCGAGAGCGAGAGCGTGATGCTGTGCCCGACCGTGAAGGCGGTGATGGTCTCGATCAGCAGGCGGCGCCCGCGCACCAGCAGGAGCAGCCCGGCGACGAAGAGCAGATGGTCGATCCCGGTCAGGATGTGCTCGATTCCAATGCGGACGTAGCCGCGAACGATCTCGAACCGACTCTCGCGGTCGGGAACCATGAACAATGGTTCGGCGGCGCGCACGACACCGCGCACCAGCCGTCCTTCGGCCAGCGTGACCCGTACGAGCCCGTCGATCTTCGCCGCGCCGAGCCCGCTGAACCCGATGCGCGCACCCACGAGTCCGGCCGGGTCGCAGGTCATCGTCCACGTACTGGTCGCACTGACGCCGTCGCTGGCGATACTGGGCGTGCCCTCGTTGCGGCAGGATTCCGGCAGGACCGGGGCGACCTCCGCGCCCGGCGCGCGCTGCAACGCGGTCTTCCACGTCACCGCCACGCGCCCATCGCCGAGCTCGCGCAGATCGAGCAACACCGGCGCCAATGGATGCGCGCCTGCCGGCGCGGCCGCAGCGGCGGCGAACAGCCACAGCATGAGGCGCAGCGTGCATGCCGGCCACCTTCGCAGCGCGTTCCGCGCTTCGACAGGCCGCCACCGAACAGGCCATGTCGCTATTGACGTAGCCCCAGCCTCAGTGCCGGGTGGCGGCGCAGAGCGCCGCCCGGCGCGGCGCGCCACCGGCAGGGACGCCGGTGCTACGGAAACAAGGGCACCGGGAAAGCGATCAGGCCGTATCGCCATGCGCGGATATCATTCCGCGCACGACTCTCTTATGCGAATCGCCGCTCGGTCAACCGTGAGGGAGCCCGGGAGCCGCCGGCCGGCGCCGCAGCGACCGGCCGGCGCGCGGCCGGCTACCAGTAGCTGGAGTGCGCCCCGCGATGGTGCGGGCTCTGCACCGGTTGCGGGGGGGAGGGCGGAGTGTATGAAGAAGGCCAGTAGGTGCACTCGATGCAGCACACGCCGCTGCATGGGGTCTGCGACTGCTCATCGTACCCGGCCAGCGGCCAGCCGGCGCAGTCTTCGCGGAAATGCCAGGTGTCACTGCCGTGCGTGCGTCTGTAGGTGACGGGCATCATTCCCTCCTCCGCAAGCAGTTGATCCTTGACTCAAGAGGGGAGACGCATCTGCGGCGGATTTTGTTGCCCGCCAATCGATTTTCACGTGTAAGGGTTTCTGTACACGCGCGCGGTTCGCGCGGGGCCCTACGCGGGCACGCCGACCGGGCAGCTCACGCCGGTGCCGCCGTGACCGCAGTACCCGCCCGGGTTCTTCGCCAGATACTGCTGGTGGTAGTCCTCGGCGTAATAGAAGTCCGGCGCCGCGACGATCTCGGTGGTGATGCGTCCGAATCCGGAGGCACTGAGGCGTTCCTGATACGCGTCGCGCGAGGCTTCGGCAGCGCACCGCTGCGCATCGCCGTAGCAATAGATGCCGGATCGATACTGTGTGCCGACGTCGTTTCCCTGACGCATCCCTTGCGTC
>Ga0187893_10012177_pt1 | contig 12267 bp, 12 predicted proteins | sample MA1701074metaG_FD_139574 | JGI IMG/M metagenome (GOLD analysis project Ga0187893, IMG submission 139574) | White microbial mat communities from a basaltic lava cave in the Kipuka Kanohina Cave System on the Island of Hawaii, USA - MA170107-4 metaG ... | reverse complement strand
TTGAGATCGATCTGCTGTTTCTGCCTATCGATGCATTGCAGATCATCGAGACCCACGCTGGGAAGGTTGCCAACGCTCACAAGCCTCCCGGAATATCCCACCCGCTGCCAGAGGAACGCGATGCTGGCATCCCATGCGAGGGGGATCGGTGGGGGCGGCAAGAGGGTCTCTAAGCGATCGAGCAGAGCCTCGGCCCGGGCAAAAAATTGATCCGCGTCTGACGTCATCCGAACATCTACAGCTTGGCACATCATGATGCCGTAGGTGGAGGTTGGAGTCCATTCCATTGTTGCGGCCTGGCAAGGCTGCGCGGTCTTGCAGGTTGGAAGCCTGCCCAGGTAACCGCTCGCCACGGGCCTGGAATAGTCAGTCTGGTACAGGCTGATTGACGCGTAGACGCGAAAAGAGGCGAGGTGCAAGGGTATCAGGTGAAGCTGGCCTTGAAGATATTGAGTCTCCGAAAAGCAGATCCTTCTTCTCGGCGATCGCACACCACTCGAGGCCGTCAAAGATCGCGACTGACGTGAAATCGTCGAATCTCTCATCTCCTTGGACATCGAACGCCGCAGTAAAACAACGGACTCCCGCTCGATGAAACAACTGTGCGACGATTGCGCGAGCGGTTAGGGCCTCTACCGTAGTGCCGTCTCGCCGTAATTCGGGCCGTGAGGCGAGCCGCATCATCCGCCAGCTGATGCCGGATATCGAGGCGGAGAAGCGGGTACGGGTTGGCTTTAAGCTCGGCGATCTCTACGCCCAGGGCCTCACCTACCTGAACGGCTACGAGAAACCGCGCCGGACGCTCGCGGACCGCTTCCAAACGCCGTTCAACTGGGCCTACGAGGACCGCGCGGCGGCCGATCCACAGGCCCCGAGCCGGACGTACATCTAAGGCATCCCGGGCAACCACGACTACTACGACGCACTAGACGGCTTCAACCGCCAGTTTCTCGACCCCATTCAACAGTCCCGTGCAACGCCTGCGGCCTGCAGCATGGACGTACAGGTCAGCTCCCCCTCCTGGGGTTCGAGCGCGATCAGAAGCCAAGCTATGTGGCACTAGACCTGCCTTTCGACTGGAAGCTCTGGGCGCTGGATGCCAAGGAAGGGGATCTCGACAAACGCCATCTCGCGCTGAAGATCCGGCCTGGCCGTAACAAAGATGAAGCCGAAGCTCCGAAGAACCAGGAGACATCGCGCAACCCGTCCCTTCTGAGCCAAATCGACTACGCAACCCTTCTCAAGGCCGAGCCGCCACAATGGCACCGCATTCGACTTCTGCTGTTCGCATTCCTCACGCTCTGGCTCGCCGCGCCGTTCCTGCTGGTCCCTTGCGAATTGCCAATCCTAGGTTTTATAGCCCCAGCTCGATCGGGGCGGATGGAGCCATGGTGAGCCCGCCGCACAAAACCACAATCGCAGAGCAAATAAACTACACTTTCTCCAACACAGCATTTATCAGCACGCCGTCGTCTGCCGAGCGCGATCCCGCACCTCCATACCACGATGACAGTACCGTTAATCGCGCATGTGATCCACCGCCTGGATATCGGCGGGCTTGAGAATGGCCTGGTTAATATCATCAATCACATGCCGGTCCAGCGCTATCAACACGCCATTATCTGTCTGACCTCCGCCACGGAATTTCGCGGTCGAATTAAAAGCGAGTGCGTCCCGATCTACGAGCTCCACAGGCGAGACGGAAATGATGTTCGCATGCACCTGAGACTGTGGCGCTTGCTCCTGCGCTTATCTCCACGCATCGTGCACACGCGCAACATAGGTGCCCTGGAATGCGTGCTCCCCGCCTTTTTTGCGCGGGTACCGTATCGCGTGCACGGAGAGCACGGGTTTCACTTGAGTGACGTCACGGGAGGGAATCGGCGTTACCTGTGGCTGCGCCGCTGTTTGAAAGGGTTGGTCCATCGCTACGTCCCGATGTCGGCGGATCTAGAACGCTGGTTGATCGAAGAGGTAGGGGTGGAAAAAGCCAAGGTAACCCAGATCTACAATGGCGTTGACTGCAAGCGATTTCATCCCTCGGCCCTGGGACGTGGACCTTTACCGATTGAGGGCTTTGCTCCGTCCGATTGTGTCGTGATCGGATCTGTTGGAAGGATGGACCCGGTCAAAGACCAACTGACCTTGATCCGGAGCTTTGGGGAGTTGCTAGGTCAAATTCCCCAAGGTCGGCATAGACTTCGCTTGGTTCATATCGGCGATGGCGAGCTGAGAGCACAGGCGCAAGCTCTGTTGCGGGAGACCGGTCTGGAAGAACTAGCCTGGCTTCCCGGAGCGCGTTCCGATATCGCGAGCCTATTGCGTGGCTTCGACATTTTCGTTCTGCCTTCGTTAGCGGAAGGCATTTCGAACACCATACTGGAAGCGATGGCTTCAGGGCTGCCGGTGGTGGCCACCCAGGTCGGAGGCAACCCAGAGTTGGTATCGCCTGGGGTGACCGGTTGCTTGGTGCCCCCGGGGGAACCGGGAGCCATTACCCGCGCGATAACGCAGTATCTTGCAGAGCCAGAGCTTATGCGCGCGCATGGGCGCGCAGGGCGCGAACGGGTAGAATCTCGCTTTAGCATCCGGACGATGGTGGGGGAATACCTAGAACTGTATGATTCTTTACTGCGGCCGGCTCGAGCGCCTTTGAGTTCTGAGAGTTTGTGAAAAAAATCGTCGCGAGCGCAGGGAGGTCGTGTTCCGCCGGAGCGGAGGAGCGTTTCGCCGGGGGGAGCGAAACGGCGCGCAAGCCCCGCAGGGGCGAGTCTCAAGGATGAGACGAGCAACCGGAGTGTATATTGAAATGCCTGAGGATCCCGAGCACCGCCGGAATACGAGATCCCGAGCGCAGCAGATTTTCACAAACTCTGAGGCCGGTCGCAGGTTTGGAGGGTACTGATGATAGTAACGACAACACCGGATATAGCAGGAAGGCCGATCACGGCTTACCTGGGTGTGGTCGCTGGGGAAGCGATCCTGGGGGCGAATCTCTTCCGGGATCTTTTTGCGGGGATCCGGGACATTGTCGGGGGGCGTTCGGCCGCCTACGAAAAAGAGTTGCGAAGGGCGCGCGAGATCGCCCTGGGAGAGTTGATCGACTCCGCCAAATCCCTGGGTGCCGACGCCGTGGTCGCTGTCGATATCGATTACGAAGTCCTCGGTGAGCGCAACAGCATGTTGATGGTCAGCGTCAGTGGCACGGCGGTGAAGTTGAGCTGATCGCTGTAGTCCACCCCTAGGAGCTTCTGGTTCTTCTAAGTCCCGCGGGCTGCTAGCGGGTAACTCCCTGATACCCAGGGTTCCGATCGCAGCACGAACTCTTTTCCGCCTGCATCGACCGTTTTGGAACCTCAAAAAGGATCATCTATATTTTGTAGCTCGTTCATGCTACAAGACGGCTTGAGGTGATTTCGTAGGTAGGAGGTGGATGTCTTTGGAGGGGACCTAGAGCATTATTTTGTGGATGCAGTGTTCCTGAAGGGCATGCCGAGGGGCGATCGGCGAGGATAGGAAACTTAAAGGTTCCTGACCACCCGCGTTAGCTCTGGCGCGACGCTACAGTAAACGTCTACCGCGTAATCACGGCGACCAGAGGTTCGGGCTTTCGCATCGCAGCGAGCACCACCCGCTCAAAACGGCTGGAACGCGCCAATGCCTCCCGGGCTACCGCGTGCGCCAGGCGCTCAAGCTCCGGGTCATCGACCATATTGATGAGCGGCACCACGGTAGCGTCGCCAATCTGTTTCAATGCACCCATCCCGTCGCTGAGCAGCCGTGCGAGGTGGGTGAGCCGAATCAGCTCGCCTGGGTTGATCCCCATGACAGAAGCGAGCCGATCCACCCGATGCGCGATAGACTCATCCAGCGGGCGTCCCAAAGCAAGGGCAGACACTACCGGGATGACTGTGTTCGCCTCGCCCGGGATCTGCGGCTCATCCTCTGCAGGCGCTTTTAGCCAGCGGCTGCGCGCCCCATCTGCTTTGATGAAGGTCACATCGAGCATTGCTTGGCGGTGGATCTGGGCAATGCAAGGGTGGCTTACTCCGCCGAACCTGCCGGGTTTGTCTGAGGGTTGGGCAAAGAAAAGCGTTCTATGGTGAGGGGCTAATTCCAGCACTGCATCGAGTAGCCCCGGTTCGGGAGCAATGACGCACTTCGCCTCGAGTGCGGCCGGAGGCGGAGGCATAAACACCGTGGAGGTGATGCCCACGCGCCCACCGTGTCGCGAAGCGAGTTGGTAGATGGTGGTTTTCTTGCCGCCCGCACCGACCATACAAACCAGGCCCTGCTCGGCGGCTAGGGCCTGTATCAGTGCCCCTCTATTCATCCTTGCTGGCGCATCACACAAGCGCCGCCTTGATCGAAAGGATCCTGGGCAAAAATGCCGCGATCAGTTCCCAGTGCTCACCGCAGTCGCGGCTCGCAAATAGATGGCCACCAGAGGTCCCGAAATACACGCCACAGGGGTCTAAACCATCGCTCGCGAGCGCTTCCCGCAGCACCGTGGCGTAGACATGTTGCTGCGGCAAGCCCTCTAGCAATGGCTCCCAGTGCTGCCCAGCCGTGGTGCTTCGAAAAACCCGCAAGCGCCCATCGACCACCGCACGCATATCACTGCTTTGCTCCGGTATGACGAAGACCGTGTCGGGATCGCTGGGGTCAACGGCGATCCCATACCCGAAATCGCTCGGTAAGCCTGCCGTGATCTCGGTCCAGTTATCGCCACGATCATCGCTGCGGTAGGTTCCCTTGTAGCACTGACGATACAAGCGGGCAGATCGGGCGGGATGGAGAAGCAGGCGATGAATGTTATGCCCGGTTTCCGGTTGGCTTAGTGGAAGATTCTCTGCCCTCACCCCTCGGTTGATCGGTTTCCAGGTTCGTCCCTCGTCATCGGAGCGAAAAGCGCCGCCTGCGGAAATCGCGGCGTAGATCCGCTTTGGATCTTGAGGATCCACTTGGATCGAATGTACGGCAAAACCACCACGCGCTGGCTCCCAGGTATGGCGGGTGGGATGATGATTCAAGCTTGTGACGGGCGACCAATGCTCGCCGGCATCGAGGCTTAGGAACAAGCCCGGCGGGTCGATTCCGGCATAGAGAGCATCCGGCTCGCTGGCAGGACCGGGAGCGAGATGCCAAAGTGCGCGCACAAGTGGTTCGTAGAGGCCGGGGGCGTGGTGAGGAGCACGGCCCACGCCTTCCCAGCTTTTTCCGTAGTCTTGGGTGCGATAGACATGGGAGCCCCAGACCGGATGATTGGCAGCGGCATAGCCTGTTTGCGGCTTGCGGGGGTCCAGCCACGCATGCGGGATCTCGTATCCGGGAATGAAAGGCCCCTCCAGGGCCCAAGCTCCGCGCTCCGGCGTGGGGTGTGCGAGAAACAATCCCTTTTGGGTCCCGATGAGCAGGATCGGGCCGGTCGCGTTATTAGGGCAGCGCTTACTTGAAGTCATCGGCGTTCTCGGCCTGCCGAAGGCGGAGCTTCGGAACCGCAGAGATCCCGGCTTCGGGCAGGGCGCTTAGAAACACGGACCTCAACCCGGGTGCTGTTTAGGACGCGCCGCGAAAGGGATCCACGATGGTCAAGCCCCGCATGATCTGCCCGTGCCCGCCAAAGCGATAAGCCACCACCTCCCAGCGCTTATCGCTGGCGATGAGTATCAGGCAGGAAGGCCCGCCATAAGTACGGGCTTTACCTGCCGCACCTGGGTTTAGCACCCAAGGGATGGCCGCGTCATCGATCACCATTCGGTGTGTATGGCCGTAGAGCACGGCTCGCATATTCGGAAATTCCCGGCGCATCATCCAATGCCGACGTTTGGCGGGACGATGGCGATCGCCGTGCACGATCGCGAGCACGCCCCCGGGTAGATTCAGCTTCGCCCCTTGAGGCAAGAGGTCGAGGTGGCCATGGTCATGACTAGGCCACTTGTTCGGTGTGTCATTATTTCCCCGGATCGCGACGACGATACCAAGCCTGGGGCGGAGAGACGTTAGCACAAACGCCCCGCCTACGTCGCCCGCGTGAACAGCGATATCGCACTCGCTAACAGCCGCGGCAACGCGCGCATCGATTACCCCATGCGTGTCGGATAGGAGTGCGGCTCGTATTAAGCCGTGCTGGGACAGGCTCCTAGGCGTTTGAGATCCCTGCTTCCTGCCGGTAAACAAAATACAGGTTGCGCAAATAAATAATGAAGCCCGTCGCTTGACCGAGAATGAATACCGGATCTAGGCGGTGGAGGGCATAGGCGAGCAAGGTCAAGCTCCCGCCTAGGCTCAAATACCAGAACGCGATCGGGATGACGCTGCGGCGCCGGCGCTCGCTCGCAAGCCACTGCACGAGAAAGCGCGCGGAGAACAAAGCCTGCCCGGAAAAACCGATAATCAACCATATCTGTTCATTGCTCATGAGTTAGCCACCTCTTCGTAATCGGGTATTCTGCCTCGCCGCTGTAACCAGTAAACACCAAAAAGGTCAACGATGCCCACCCACAGGCGATCGTGCAGACCGTACTTCGAATAGCCGTGCCGGCGCGCTTGGTGGTGGACTTCCAGCGAGATCACGGCACCGCCCTGGCGTTTGATCAACGCCGGAAGGAATCGGTGCATGTGATCAAAAAAAGGCAGCGCCAAGAAGGCGCTGCGCTTGATCAGCTTTATCCCACAACCGGTATCCGGGGTATCATCGCGGAGCAGGCGGCTGCGTACCGCATTCGCGACTCTGGCGCAAATGCGGCGGATCCAGGGGTCCATGCGCTGGCGACGATAGCCACAAATGAGCGCTAAATTATCGGGGCCATTTTCCAGTTGCTCTAGCATGCGTAGGATATCCGCTGGATCGTTTTGGCCGTCCCCATCGAGCGTGGCCACCCATTCGGACCGGGCCATGTTGATCCCGGTGTGCAGCGCCGTGCTTTGGCCCAGATTCGAGCGGTGGCGAACGAGGCGCAAAGGCATTGCGTTTGCCTGCCGCAAAGCGAGCAACTGGGCAACGGAATCATCGCTGCTGCCATCGTCGACGATGAGGATCTCGTATTCAAGCTTCTGGTCCAAGCAGGCGATGATTTCTTCGACTAGGACGTTAATGCTGCCCTGCTCGTTATAGATGGGGATCACGATGGACAGAGGGCCATCGAGAGGGCTGGGGTTACGTGAATAGAGCACGCCGATCGGGTCGGCAGAATCAGGGTATGTCACTTGGGTATCGCCTCACTCGGGGTGAGAGCGCTCATGTGGCCACACCGCCATCGGTTGTTGCTGTTCCTTGAAATAGAGCACGCCTTTCCTGCGCAACAGCGCCTCTGACGGTGTAGCGGCTGGCAGATGGACCAAAATAAGGTGGACAGAGCACTAGGCCTACGAATCAATCGAAATCGCCAAAGATCACGGTGCCTTCGCCCAAGCTTGATTCTATCCGATCGGCATTCCTCTTTGCCTCCCCGCGGCTGGCAAAGGGACCCGCTAAGACGCTGTGGGTCCCCTCGGCATGAATCGGTTTCGCGGGGATGGGCGGACCCATATGCCTCAACATGGCCACAAGCTTTTTCGCGTTACGCTCCAGTCTGAAACTGCCGGCTTGAATAAACCAACCCTTGTTTGCCGTTATCGATCCCGCCTCCAGGGTGTCCACAAAAGAGATCCCCTGGGAAGGAGCCCGGTAGACGGGTAAAGCCGCAACGATCTCCTCTAAGTCAGGGGCAGCGGGAGAGAGGCGGACCGGGATCCCATGCCCAGCACGCGCCACCCGTTCCGCCTTTTCCCAGTCTATCGCCGTTTCGATCGTCGAGCGTTGCAGCGCTTTTTTGATCGCCTGGTGCAGGGGCCGTAGATCCTCGCCCCAGGCGCGGCGCTGCTCCGAGAGTAGAGGATGAGCTTGCAGGTACAGCTCACCGTCGCGCCAACCCGCTAAATAGGGTTGGTTTACGATCCGCACCGGGGTTGCTAACGGAACACGTGCAAACAGGGCTTCGATGTCCTCTGGATAAAGCTGGACGCAGCCATGGCTCACCCGCATCCCGATCCCGGCCGGTTTGTTGGTGCCGTGGATCAAGTAACCCGCAAACCCTAAGCGCAGTGCAAATGCGCCCAAAGGATTGTCCGGGCCCGGAGGGACCTTGGCGGGTAAGGGATCGCCGGCTTGTGCGTGCTCCTTACGAATGGACTGCGGTACATGCCACGTGGGATCGACCACTTTTTTCACGATTTTGCTCGCCCCTTGGGGAGTAGCCCATCCTTCCCGACCGATCGCAATCGGATAGGTTATCACCTGTCGCGTGACGCCATCTGTGGTTTTGGGAAAATGGAACAAGCGCATCGCAGAAAGGTTGAGGACGAGACCTTGGCGCGGCGCATCCGGAAGCACGTACCGCGTCGGTAGGACAACCGGTGTGCCTGCCCCGGGCAACCACCGGTCGACCCCAGGGTTAGCCGCCACGATTTCGCCTATGCCTAAGTTGTAACGGCGGGCGAGATCGAACAAGGTATCGTCTTCACGCGCTGTCACGACATACAGTTCGCCGACCACATCGGTGGTCCCGGATAGGTCGAACACGCTGGCTCTTGGTGGCGGGTGGACTTCGGGTTTTTCCCCCGTGGGCTCCAGCCGCGTCTGTTGCCACCCGAGAAGGCTCTGGCATGCGGGCAAGCTGCCGAGGGCGAAAAACAGCCACACCGTGAGAAAAATTCGATCTCGCATGCAGCGGTAACCGGGCATTGCTGTTACGCCCGTCGTGCAAAGAAACAATGGCTAAAGACCCCGCCGCGCCATTCTCGGATCTGCCACTGACCATCCTTCGGCCACAGCACCGAGAGCTCCTTTCCCAAAAAACCGGCATGGACGCTGACCCGCGCATCGTGCCGAATCAGGCGCCCGATGCCAGCCAGGGCAAGAAACGTGCATCCGGCAAGCGCGATCAGCGATCGGCGCGGCTCACAGGCCACGAACACGCGGGTTGTAGGCGCTAGTCTTTGAAACAGCATGGCCAGTGCGCTGGCTTGGAGATGGTGCAAGAAAAGATTCACCGTCACCAGATCGACTGCTTCTCGAGCGTGGTCCGTGAACCAATCGAAAACATCTGACTTGACGCTGGTCGCTTCCCAGCCAAGCGAACGAAACGCCTCCAGGGTGCCGGCGCTCACCAAGGCTTGGCGGTCGATCAGAAAGAGCTTGACGGAAGGCCAACGGCGGACAAGCCGGCGCGCCAGGCGCAATGAGAAACGGCCATCGCCCGAACCGAGATCAACCACGACTCGCGGCGGTTTTTCGCCCGCGCCAGCGGCGATCAGCAAGCGGCGCATGATAAAGCTCTGCCCGATCAGCGTATTGAGCCGATGCAAGTCTTCTCGGGCGCGCAATGCTCGTGGGTCGTTCCCCGCGAGCCCATCGAGGATCTCTGGGGATACGCGCCTTGGAAAGGTCATAAGCAGACTTGGAAAAATTCGAGGTGCCGCGGCACGATGTCCATTCTTCGTTCAGCTTAGCCGGTCAGTATCCCAGGGGCAGTTTACCAGGGATTTCTATCACTCTATTTTTTCCGATTTTGATATACCCCCCCACCGCTAGATCTTTCATGATCCGGCTCACCATTTCCCGTGACGCCCCTACCATGTTGGCGATGTCCTGGTGGGTTAAACGCTGCTCGATGACGCCGATCCCATTCTCCTCATGGGCAAGATTGAGCAGGGTCCGGGCGACGCGGCCGTAAACATCCAACAAGGCGAGGTTCTTCACGTTCCTGGTCAGAAATCGGATGCGCCGCACCAATGGCCGCATCATCTTGAACGCCAATTGCGGATACTCGGAAAGGCATTTTTCGACTTCCGCGCGACATACCACGGTGAGGCAAGTGTCCTCCAGGGTCACCACGGACGCGGAGCGTGGGTTTTGGTCGATTAACGCCAGCTCGCCGAAGTATTCCCCTGCCCCCTCGAGGCTCAGAATAACTTCCTTACCCTGGTCGTCGCTGGCATAGACTTTTACTCTGCCCTCGTTAATGACGTAAAAACAGTCGCTCTCATCGCCTTCGCTGAGCACGATGGTGCCCTTGAGATAGCTGCGCTTTGCACCGTGCTTGGCTATCAATGCGAGGTCGTGTGCTGTGAGCTCGGCAAACAGCCCGACGTCCATCGTCCGAATCCCCCCCAAAAATGGCAAAATAGCCGGCATTATTCCCCTTCTTTGCAAGCGAGGTTGCCGACGGTGAAAAAGCCCCTCCGCGGTCGTTACCAAAAGATGGGTGCCTTCCGAAGACAGATTTTCGCCGTAAGCGTCGAACTACGCAAGCCGTACGGTCACTGCCGATGAATTTTGGCTTGTTGAAGAAGGGCTTTTCGTTAGGCTCGGCGGCGGGCGCCATCGGACTTTGCGCACTGCCCGTTTTGAACACCCTCGAAATCGACTGGGGCGGCGCCTGGCTCTTTGGCCTGAGGGGCGAAAGGCCAGCCCCAACGGAAGTGCGGGTGGTTACCATCGACCAGGAATCCTCTCGGCGCCTCGGCCTCCCGAACACACCCAGACTGTGGCCTCGTTCCCTACACGCTCAGGTCGTAAGGAACTTGACCCGATGGGGCGCACGGGTGATCGCTTTCGACGTGCGCTTCGAACAAAGTAGAAGAGCGAGCGACGATGAGGAGCTCGCAAGAGCCGTGCGGGAAGCGGGAAACGTGGTGCTATTCGCTTTCCTGGCAAAGGAAACACACTCCGCGAGCGATGGGCAAACCGAGGCGGTCATCGAGCGCATTGTTCCACCTATCCCCTTGCTAGCGGATGCGGCGGCTGGATCGGCGCCTTTCCCTTTGCCGAAGCTGCCGGTCAGGGTTCACCAATATTGGCTGTTCAAACCCGAGGCTGGGGATGGACCCACTCTTCCCGTGGTTGCGATGCAGGTCTATGCGCGGCCCGAGTATCGCCGCACACTGGAACCCCTGCTGCGCACTCAATTAGCGCAATCAGACCAGGGGCTGGATGAGTTCCAGCGGGTGCGAGCGATCAGACAGCTTTTTCAAAGCCAGGCAGATTTAATGCCGCACTTGTCTGCTCGGCTGCGTTCGAGGCCCGCCGCCGAGCAGCGTGTTCTCGCCGCCTTGTTGGAGGCCTACAGCGGGCCGGATAGTCGACTGTTGGATTTTTACGGGCCTCCGCGAACTATACCCACGCTACCCTACCACCGCTTGCTGGACGGCAGCAAGAAGAGAACCGACATCGCGGGGAAGGCCGTCTTCATCGGCTTCTCGGAGAATAGGCAGCCGGAGCAAGCGGACGCCTTCTACAGCGTATTTTCCGACTCAGAAGGCTTGGATGTCAGCGGTGTCGAGATCGCAGCCACGGCTTTCGCCAATATCTTGGAAAGGCGCCATGGCGATCCGCCGCCGTTAGCCGTGCGCTTCCTCATGGTGGGCGTTTGGGGCCTCCTGCTCGGCGTTCTTTTTATGCTTTTGCCCGCTCTCAGCTTGATACCGCTGGTTGCCGTGTTGGCGCCGGCGTACTTAGGGGTCGCGTGGTTTCTTTTCAATCGGGATGGAACCTGGCTCCCCCTGGTTACGCCTTTGGTCGTCCAGCTGCCATTCGCCTTGATCGGCGCGTTGCTCTGGCTCAACCGGGAAACGCGCAGGGAACGCGAACGTATGCGAGCCGCTTTCAGTCACTACGTGCCGGGCTGGGTGGTGGAACAAACCGCGCACGAGCGCCACGCGCTGTCTTGCGCGGCCATGCATCACTACGGGATCTGCCTGAAGACCGACATCGAGCAATATACCCGTCTTGCAGAAGGCCTCCCGCCCGCCCAAGTGCATGCCGCCCTAAACGTTTATTACCAGCATCTTTTCGAGGCGGTCACTAAGCACGGCGGATCAATTTCCGACGTCGTCGGCGATGCCATGTTGGCTTTGTGGACTGCGCCCACGGACACACCGGACGCACGCTTGCGCGCCTGCCAGGCGGCCTTGGAGATCGCCGCCACAGTCAACGCGGCGCCGGGGAGCTTGTCGACGCGGATCGGCCTGCACTGCGGCGAGCTAGTGCTGGCCAACGTCGGGGCCGACGAACACTATGAGTTTAGTCCCGTAGGTGACGTGGTCAATTCCAGCGATCGGGTCGAACAGCTTAACAAGCGGCTCGGGACCCATCTTTTGGCCTCACGCGAGGTCATCGTCGGTTTAGATGAGATCAGCGTGCGAGGACTCGGCTCGTTCCTTCTTCCCGGCAAGAGCATCCCGCTGGAAATCTACGAAATCCTTGGCCCAGCGAGCACCGCGAGC
>Ga0187893_10012176_pt1 | contig 12269 bp, 9 predicted proteins | sample MA1701074metaG_FD_139574 | JGI IMG/M metagenome (GOLD analysis project Ga0187893, IMG submission 139574) | White microbial mat communities from a basaltic lava cave in the Kipuka Kanohina Cave System on the Island of Hawaii, USA - MA170107-4 metaG ... | reverse complement strand
GAACGGGGCAGATTTCGGATTGGAAGGCGTGTGCGTTCTCCAACGCCGCCCGCAACGGCGTCTTTGCGGCCGACCTCGCCCGCCGCGGACTCACCGGCCCACATGAAATCTTCGAAGGGCCCAAGGGCCTCATCAAGCAACTCAACATCCCGGGCGTGCGGAACCTCGTGCTCGGCAAAGACGGGGACTTCATGATCGACAGAACCTACATCAAGTTCTGGCCCGCCGAGTACCACTCGCAGTCCGCCATCGACGCCTGCCTGCAACTGCGCCCCAAGCTCGCCGGCAAGTCGATCGAGTGGATCCACATCAAGAGCTTCGAGGCCGCGGTCAGCATCATCGGCAGCGAGCCGGAGAAGCTCCGCCCCACCTCGCGCGAGACGGCCGACCATTCGATGTTCTATTGCTGCGCCGCGGCCCTGGTGGACGGCGACGTGACGCTCGCGACCTTCGACGAGCATCGCCTCGCCGACCCCAAGCTGCTCGCCCTGATGGACATCACGACGATTGTCGAGGACCCTGAGCTCAACAAAGGCTACCCCCTGGGCATCCCCAACGATGTCACTATCACGCTGAGCGATGGATCGAGACTGAACAAGCGTGTGGACTTCCCCCGTGGGCACGCCAAAAACCCCATGACCGACGACGAGGTCGTCGCCAAGTTCCACCGCCTGGCAAAGGGCGTGATTCCGGAATCGACGGCCGCCCAGACCCTCGACCGGGCGTGGAACCTGGACAAGCTCCACGATCTTTCCGATCTTTTTGCATTCGAAGTTCCTCCGCACCCCTTGTGACTCCGATTTGCACACGGCCTGGGGGTTGAAATCTTCCTCAGACCGCCCCATAATTGCAAGGGCGCGGTGCCACGCCACATTGCAGGGGGAGGGCACGCGCGAGTCCGGCAGTTTACGCCGGCGCAAAGACGGGGGTCGCCGGATGAGGCTCACTTTTGTCACACGGCCAAGCCTCACTACCTTGGCGGTGCTGATCGCATCCGCATCCTCGCTTGCACAGAATCCCGGTCGACTGCCGAAGGACGCACCTTTCTCACAACCTGCCGACCTGTTGGAACGCGTCGAAGCCTCGTTTGGGCTTCGCGATAGCCGCTTGATCGAGCTGGACGCGTCCACTTTTCGCGGAAGCCCCATCCGAATCCCGATTGCGATCCGAGGACAGGCCTACACCGCGGAGCTGTCGCCGGTCTCGGTGCGGGCGCCCGAGTATCAACTGCTCGTACAGGGCGCCGACGGCGATCTCACGCCTGCCCCGACGAGCGACATCCATACCTATCGAGGCCGGCTCATGGAACTCGACCGCAGCTCCATCGCCGCATCCATGACCACCGACGGTCTTTACGCGGTCATGGTGTTTCCAGACGACACGACGTATGGTCTGGAGCCCCTCGCCGATCGCGTCGCGGGCGCGTCGCCCCGCCAACATGTCCTTTATCCGCATCGCGGGCTGCCGGACACCGGACATCGGTGTGCCACGCCCGACGCGGTGAACGGCGAGCGCAAGGACACGGTCGCGCCGAGCGGCGGCGTGGCCAGCGGTTCCGTGCTCATCGCCCAGCTCGGCATCGACTCCGATGTCGAGTACTTCCAGTCTTACGGCAGTGTCGCAGCCACTGAGGCCCAGATTCACTCCATCATCAACACGGTCAATGTTCAATATGAGCGCGACCTCGGCGTTCGTCACCTCATCACGACCATCATCGTCCGTACGGCCGAGCCGGACCCCTACGCCGCCAGCAGCGTGGGCGGCTTGATTAACCAGTTCCGCGACCGCTGGAACGTCTACCATACCTCGATCGTCCGAGACGGCGCCCAGCTCTTTACCGGCAAGGTCCTTGAGGGCGCAATCGGCATAGCTTTCACCAACAGCCTTTGCTTTCGCGATGCGGCGTACAGCGTGGTGCGATCGAACTCCTGCAGTACCTTCGCCTGCAAGACCGACCTGTCGGCCCACGAACTTGGGCACATATGGAGCGCCGACCATTGCAGTTGTCCCGGCTGGACCATGAACGCAACCATCAGTTCCGGAAACCGCTTCCATCCCGTTTTCGATATCCCGGAAATGATCGACTTCCGCGATTCTCGCACTTGCCTGCATACGGGGAACAAGTGCGATGCGACCGGTACGGTCGACTGCAATGAGAACGGCGTGGCCGATGGTTGTGACCTCGCCGCGGGCAGCTCGCCGGACGCTGATGCCGACGGAACGCTCGACGAGTGCCAACCCCCACCCATGCCCAACACCGAAACGACCACGACTTATCGCAACCGCGCCATCGCCCTCGCCGTCCCCACGGCCATTACCCTGCCGCCCGGAACGCCGACCGCGCTTCGCCTGAGGATCATCGAGTTGCAGAACCCTTCCTACCCGAATCCTCCCGGTCACGAGCCGCCGGATTTCTCTTCTTACATCATTGGTGCAACGTGTACGGACCCGTTGGGTTGCGTTCGTTGGATTGGGAAGCCCCAACTGGCCGAGGAGTATCAGGGCCGCCCCCACGAGGGCACCTTCACGATCGCCCGCCTGCAGTGTACCCCGGTCTACCATGATTGGACCACCGAAGGGTTCTTTCATGCCGTCGGCGCCGAGATCATGCCCAGTTCCTCCTACCTGGTGGAGAACTTGTCTCCGCGTTGCGCCGGTCGCGAGGACACATGCCAATGGGTATCGCCGTCGAACTGGTACGGAACGGCGCGTTTCGGCGACGTCGTCGCGCCCTACGACCCCCCGGACAGCGGATCACAACCTGATGGGGTCGACGTGGCTGCCCTGGTCAACAAATTCAAGGCTTTGCCCGGCTCACCAAGCACCCTTTTTGCGGTCCTTCAGCCCAATGTTCCCGATTGGAATACGGATGTCAGCGCCCTGGACATCGCCGGCTGTGTCAATGCGTTCCGCGGCCAGGCCTATCCCTTTACCGGCCCGTGTCCGTGCCCATCCACGGTTTCCTGTGACACCGTACCGTGTGCTAGCTCGGGCGCTTGCAATGGCGGTCTGTGTGTTCACACCTGCCTCGGTGGGGATGATGCCGGACAGCCGTGCACCGACGATCATCATTGCCGAAACGGCGCCTGCGGGCCCGGCTTTTGCCGCGACCGCTGCGCTCGCTGCTCCACGCCGTAGGTCGCCTCTAGCGGACGTTGCGGAATCGTGTACCCTTCGTTGCTGATAATACGGGAAACAAGCGCGTGGCTCGAACATCGAAATCCGCGAACGTCAACGTCTACAGCGTCCATCCCGGCGTAGCGTCGGTCCAGGATTGGGTCGCCGGCCTCAAAATCGAAACGGGGCACAGCCTTCCAGAGTGGGTCAGGCTGGTCAAGACCGTGGGGCCTCCGACGGAAAAGGCCCGCCGCGAGTGGCTGAAGAAGGAGCACAAGCTGGGAACCAACGCCGCCTGGTGGATCGCCGAGCGCGCCGAGGGCAAGGGTGCGGAGGATTCCGATCCACGCGCCTACCTCAAAGCCGCAGCGAAGTACGTTGAGCAGATGTACGCCGGCGGCAAGGCCGGCTTGCGACCCATTCACGATCGAGTCATCCAGGTCGCCCGCAAGCTCTCAAAAGACGTTCGCATCTGCCCGTGTCAGACGATCGTTCCGCTCTATCGCAACCACGTATTCGCCGAGATCAAACCCTCCACACGCACCCGGATCGACCTTGGCTTCGCACTCGCCAAGGCCAAGGGCCGCCTGCCCAAACGCCTCATCGACACTGGCGGAGCGGCGAAGAAGGACCGCGTCACCCACCGCATCCCGCTCGCCGCGGTCGATGACATCGACGACGAGGTGCGGCACTGGCTGAAGGTCGCTTATGATCTGGATGCCCAATAGCGAGCCGACGAGCCGCGGGCTTCAGCCCGCGCGGCCGTTCGTGCCTACGTGCCAGTGGCGGCTTGTCCGCCGGTGCCTGTGCTCGATCCGGGGAGGTCTGACATGATCCGCTTCAGTGACGTTCAGAACTACATGCGTGAGCAGCGCATCGACGCCTGGCTGCTCTATGACTTCCGCGGAAGCAACTCCATTTTCTCCCAGGTGCTGCCCGGCAAGCGCTGGACCACGCGGCGGGCGATGCTGCTGATCCCGGTCGGCGCCGACCCCGTTCTTCTTTGTCACGGCATCGACGAGCATCAGTTCGACGGCGTCAACGTGCCGCGGGAGCTTTTCTTGTCCTGGCGCGACCTGCACGCCTGGCTGAACAAGAACCTGGCGGGCGCGCGCCGCGTGGCCATGGAGTATGCGCCGGGCGGTTCCCTTCCCGTCGTCTCCATTGTGGACGCGGGAACGGTCGAGTTCATTCGCTCGGTGGGCTGCGAGGTGGTCTCTTCAGCCAACCTGATCCAGGTCTGCGTGGCGCGCTGGCCCGAGGAGGCCGTCGCCGCTCATCGTCTCGCCTCGAAGCAGGTCAATGACATCAAGGACGAGGCCTTCGGCTACATTCACGAGCGGCTCGCCGGAAGCGAGAAGATCCAAGAGCACGAAGTGCAGCAGTTCATCCAACGCCGCTTCAAGGACATGGGGCTCGAAGCCAGCGAACCGCCCATCGTGGCGGTCAACGCCCACAGCGGCGACCCGCATTACGAGCCGTCCTCGACCCAACCAACCGAAATCCGCCGCGGTGACTGGGTGCTGATTGATCTGTGGGCCCGTCGCTCCAAAGACCCGGCCGTCTTTGCCGACATCACCTGGGTCGGCTACGTCGGGCCGAGCGTCCCTCAGAAGAACGCGGAAGTGTTCCAGATCGTCCGCGCGGCGCGGGACCGCGTCGTGGAGCGCGCCGTCGCCGCGTGGAAGGGCAACGAGCGCATCGAGGGTTGGCAGCTCGACGAGGTCGCACGAGCGGTCATCATCGACGCGGGCTTCGGCCGCTACATCCGCCACCGCACCGGCCACAGCCTCAGCCCAGGACCGGTCGTTCACGGCGTAGGCTTCAACCTCGACAACCTCGAAACCCATGACACTCGCGAAATGCTGCCCGGCTTAGGTTTCACCGTTGAACCGGGCATCTATCTGCCCGAATTCGGCGTGCGGCTGGAGATCAACGTCTACGTCGATCCCAAGATCGGCCCGACGATTACGTCCGACGTGCAGCACGAAGTTGTACTGATGTAGGGTCACCCCCTTGTGGATGACGCGGAATACCTTAGGAAGGCCTTTTGGGGAAAGAATCTCCATCGGCTCAAGGAGCAGCTAGAGACCTAGCCGCGAGCGCGAGGTGCGTAGCGGGGTGAGAGACATGAACACATTTCTCGGGATTGTGCTCTTCGCGATTCCCGTCGCCGGGATCGCTCTGAAGTTCGCCTACTGCTGAGGGCACCCAGTTAGCATGCTCGGTACGGGCATGGTGTTGCTGGGAGGCCCGGGTTTCATTTTCTGGTCCGTCAAGAACGCCCGCCGCAAGTAGCCCGGGTTGTCGCTACGTCCGTCGTCCCGCCCGAGTCCTTCATCCGGGAGATCGCTTCGAACAGAAGCTCGGCGATTAGACCGTGAACCTCCTCGTTGGCGTGCGGGTCCGTGCGATTCACCACCAGCGCCGCCGGTGAGCGCCCCGCGAGATGATCGGAAAGGGGTATGCATTGCACGCCGCCAGTCTCGAACCACGCTTCGATCTTTGCGGTCATCGGTCGGGACGACTCGACGTCGAGAAGGTTGGGGATCACGAAAGCCGCGATGCGGTCCGTCCTTCCGCGGTACGCCTGCATGAGCGCCTGAAGGTCGGATTCATGCGCATCCCATGCGGGGCCCGCGGCGTAACACTTCTCAATGAAGTCCCAGTACTGTGCGGCGGCAACCTGCGCGTCCCAGCTTCGCCAACGCCAGTAGATCAGATTCGCAAGGTGCGAACGCCGGATCACGGAGGCGAGGATCGCGGAGGACGGCTCGGTCGGTAAGTGCGGCATGCGCACTCCGGCATCCGCCGCCGCCCGTTCGGCGTCGTTGAGACAGTACGCGTGAACGATCGCATCCGCCCGATGCGGGAACGCCAGCGCGGCCTCGATCTGCCTCCGCGTGTCCCACCCCGGCTTGGCGATGTTGACTACTCGCCAACCGTCGCCGAGCTTTTCCGCCAGGCGATCCGAGAACCGGTCGTGCGGGTGCTTAATTCCCCACCCGGCCGCGTACGAGTCGCCGACCACCCAGAGCAGCCTTCTTCCCGCAAGATCGTCCGCGGTCACTTCCCCGTCGCGAAAGCCAAGCGAATTGATGGGCCGCCAATACTCATCCAGCCAGCGCTGCGAGGCCAAGGTCGCGCCTGCCCCGTTGGACTCCACAAAGAACCATCGCAACCCCAGCTCCGCACCGAGCAACCCATAAACGGTGGTCAAGGTCAGCGCGCAGCACGCGAACACCTTGCGCAGCAACCGCATTCGCCCCCTGCAAACCCGACGCGCCGCGCCTAGCGCCAAGGGTGCGGCGCCGGTCACCAGAATCACACCCAGGATAGGAGCTGAAAGTTGCACCGTTGCACCCGTGACGTGATATCGGATGGACGACGGAGGGCCACGAGTACGCCGACGGACGCTTCCCGAATCCTGCGGAGCGTGGCACCTCAGACGACGGGGCCTTATCTGTCGTTTGGCCGTGGTTAAGACATCCGCCCCCCCGCCCAAACTTCGCTTGAGCGGCGCCACCCCGGTGAGAATCACTTCTGTCGCTTCGAGGTTCCGCGCACGGTCATCGTACCCTGCCGGCTCTTGGCGGTGAACCACCAGTTCGTGGTGTCGTCGTCAACGAGGATCACGCAGCCATCCTTGCGCGTCTTCATTCCCTCGGCGTTGATCGAGCGACCCGAGACGCGGAATCCGTTGCAGCGCCCGCAATCCTGCGCCCAGCCGCTCCCGAACTCAGCCCAGTCATTGATGAAGCTGGTGCGATATTTCTTCGCCCGCGCATCCCAACACCAGTATTCAATCCAATGGACCTTCTCGCCGTCGGGCATCTCAAACCACCCCGCCGACTTGACCGCCGCGCCGTCCAGGACGGGTTCGGTCTTCCAGGCGCCGGTGAAGGTCTTCGGCTTGCCGTCGGGGGAGGGCGGATCGACGAGCTCAGCCGTTCCGGTCCATGTGCCTACCATGCGATCCAGCGCCTTCATCTGGGCCGGCGGACTCGGCTTGCTTGGCACACCGCCTCGCCCCGGCCGCATGCACCCGCCGACCACCAGTACCGTCATCAATGCCCCGACCCATAGCTGCGCCATGTCAACCTCCGCCTGTATTGAATCCGAATGTGAACGCTTCGCCGTGCCGGCTGTCGCGCCGCCAGCCGCCACGAGAGTAACCCTCGGCTCGCACGTTGGCAACAATCAAAAAGCCACCCGCCCGCCGTGGTCCATCCAACTACGGCGGCGGCTGTACGAACGGTGACAGAAAACAAAAAAGCAGAAGGGGCGCATAAACCGGTCCGGCCGAGCCGCTGATCGCCCACCTTCGTCAATTGCCTGTTCATCAACAACAAAGCCGGCGAGGGCGGCGTAGCCCACGTGTACCTCGGCAACCCCACATTCATCAACTGCACCATGGTCGGAAATCAGGCCCGAATCAGCTGCGGCGGGGCCATCTACGATCCCAACGGACAGGCCACCCTCAAGAACTGCATCCTGTGGGGCAACACTTCCACTCGCGGGGTCACCGAAGCGAGCCAGATCGGCGGAGGAGTCAACGGCATTTTCCCTGGTGCGTTACTCCGACGTGCAAGGCGGCTGGTCCGGGACCAACGTGCTCAACACCGATCCTCTCTTCGCCATCCTTCGAACGGAAACTACGAGCTGCTGAAGTCATCGCCCTGCAAGAACGCCGGAGAATCGGTCTTGCCGGCCGACATCGGCAACCTCGACTGGGACATGGACTACGAGGAGCCGATCCCATTGGACTTGAACCTCAGTAACCGCGTGACCCAAGGCGCGCTGGACTTAGGCGCCTACGAAGTCCCCCTGGACATCGAATGACTAGTCCCTCGTCATCCCGACTCCCGAATCCCGAAAACCGGGCTCTACGAACTCACCGCCAGCCTGGACGAAGGATCTGGTTACGTTCGTTGTTCGAAAGCGGCCCCGATGAGATAGCCGCGAATGCCCAGCGTACAGTGCGTCACGCGCGCATGAAGCCAGGGTCCGGGGCCTTCGTCACCGCATTCGCGCACGTAAACCGTGCTACGCGCCGGCACCTCTTTCTTTGACCAGAAAGCGAAGCCTCCGCCGGAGACGTTGTGCATGTAGACGCCCCATTGCCCGACAGGCTTGCCCGGGTCGGTCGTCACCTCGAGGTACACTCCCTCGGCGAACCGCGTGGCGTGCCGCTTGCCTGCGTATAGGTCCGGCTCACCGCTCGCACCCGCGGTGGCCACGAGATGTGCGATTGGGTCGTCACCGCTGGGGGTCGTCCCCTGTTCTTGCGTTTCCATCGTCCGCACCTCTTGCTCAATTGACTTGGTTCGCCCTTTCTCTCCATTCATCGGTCATGCGCCACGAGGCCCTTACCTCTCCGATCCCTCGTTGCCGCTGCCGTTGCCGTCGTCATTTCGGTCCTCACCGCCCGCACCTTCACCACCCTTAGCGCCGAGCCCGCTGCCGCCCGAGCTTCCCGGACCATTACGTCTGCTGCCGGTCTTCCCGTCCGGACTCCCGCCGCCTCGGCTGCCGCGGTCTCCCGCGCTTGGGCCTCCTTTCCTTTTGCCAGGACCGCCGCCCTTACGACCGCTCGTAGCGCCGCTGCCTCCGCCGCCGTTCGCGTCGGTAGCCCCCGCAACCGTCGAGTCCACATCGCTGAAGCCCTGCCCGACCTTGTTACCGAACAGCTTGACCGACACCAAAACGGTGATGACCGCCACCGCGAAAATCGCTGCGTACTCGGATGCGGCCGCGGCAGACTCCCCCGCGCCTAACCGGCGAACCGCAATCCGAGTTTCGCAGACGAGCTTCTGCACCGAACCCCTCGTTTCACTCCGGCAGTTCGATCCTTATGGAAAACGTTCGCCTAAACAGCGGCATGGCGGCGAAACAGGGGCCGCCGCAGGCAGGGCGCGCGAAGCCGCATGAACGGACGAGCCGTAGTCGAAAGGAAAGAACAGCCAGGTGCTAAACGGCGGCGCGGCCGCGGCGCGGCAGCGCCGGAGCGGCCGGCGCAAAAGAGCGGGACGCTTCATCGTATGCCCTCCTCAGGAGCGCTTCCCCTCCCGTCCGGAACTCCGTCCCCGACGGTGCTCCGGGCAGCGCGACCATCCTTGACACGTCAAGGACTCAACGCTTTGCATCCCAATCTTGCGATTGGTTTGCCCTGTGGGATGTCTTCGGATTAACCCTACGATTTCGCGGCCAAGCTACAAATGGCGTGCAGTTATCGGTCCTCTGTTCCACCACGTCTTTATGCAACTGCGTTCTTGAGACCATTGACTTGCTATGAGGAAGGTGCTAATATGCTGGCTCGGGCGGTAGGTTGGTTCGATCTCTGGGTCGCCTATCTTTCGCTAACTATTTGTCGCACCGTAACTTAGAACTCCTGTAGGACCGACGCCTCAGTCGTCGATAAGGTACGGTTCCGGGGTAGAAGTGTCTGCGGACGCCGTATAGTGCAATCGCAAAACGCGATGATGCCGCGGGTCGATCGCGGTGAGATCAGGGCCATGGACGAACTCAGCAGAATTCGCAACATCGGGATTTCGGCGCACATCGACTCCGGCAAGACGACCTTGACCGAGCGAATCCTGTTTTATGCCGGGCGCATCCACCGCATGCGCGAGGTCAAGGGCGACGACGGCGGCGCGACCATGGATTACATGGAGCTGGAGCGGGAGCGGGGCATCACCATCACCTCCGCGGCCACCACCGTCACCTGGAACGAGCATCAGGTCAACATCATCGATACGCCGGGTCACGTGGACTTCACCGTCGAGGTCGAACGTTCCCTGCGCGTGCTCGACGGGGCGGTGCTCGTACTCTGCGCCGTGGGCGGCGTGCAGTCGCAGTCCATCACCGTTGATCGCCAGATGCGCCGCTATCGCGTGCCGCGCATCGCCTTCGTCAACAAGCTCGATCGCGTCGGGGCTGACCCGGCCCGGGTCGTATCCGAGCTCGAAACCAAGCTCGGTCACGTGGCGGTGCCCATGCAGTTTCCCATGGGCGCAGGTGCCGACTTCTCCGGCGTCATCGACCTCATCGAAATGAAGGCCTACTACTTCGACGGCGAGAAGGGCGAGGACATTCGCCGCGAAGACATCCCCGCAGCGTTCGCGGCCGACGCCGATCGCGCCCGTCACGGCATGTTGGACACCCTCAGCCTTTACGACGACGAACTGATGGAAATCATGGTTCACGGCACGGAGCCGACCGCGGAGCAGATCCATCGCGCCGTCCGCGGCGCGACCATCCGCCGCGACATCACGCCGGTGTTCTTCGGATCGGCCTATCGCAACAAGGCCGTGCAGAACCTGCTCGATGCTGTGGTCCGCTACCTGCCGTCGCCCATCGACCGGATCGCCTACGCGTGCGACAACGCCAACGACGGGGCGGAAGTCACCCTCTCCGCCGACCCCGACGGCCCGCTGGTGGCGATGGCCTTCAAAATCTGCGAGGAGCCTTTCGGACAAATCACCTATGTGCGCGTCTATCAAGGCAAGCTCCATCGCGGAAAAATCTACAAGATCGCCCGCAACGGCAGCGAGCAACGCGTCGGCCGCGTCTATCGCCTGCACGCGGACAAGAAAACCGACATCGAGCACGCCCAGGCCGGCGACATCATCGGAGTCATGGGCATGGACTGCGTCTCCGGGGACACGCTCTGCGACGGCGAAATCTCGCTTTCGCTGGAGAGCATGCACTGCCCGGAGCCGGTGATGTCCATCGCCATTCAGGCGGAGCGCACGGCCGACCGCGAGCCGATGTCCAAGGCCATCAACCGTTTCACCAAGGAAGACCCCACGTTTCACACGCATTTCGACGAGGAAGCCGGGCAGACCATCATCTCCGGCATGGGCGAGCTGCATTTAGAGGTTTACGTCGAGCGCATGCGCCGCGAGTACAAGGCCAACGTGATCGTCGGGCAGCCCAAGGTGCAATACCGCGAAGCGCCCTCGGTCGAGACGCCCTTCAACTACAAACACAAGAAGCAGACCGGCGGCGCAGGACAATACGCCCACGTCGTCGGGCGGCTGGTGCCCATCGAGCCAAACGGCGAAACGCCCTATGAGTTCGAGAATGACGTGACCGGCGGACGCGTGCCCACGGAGTACATTCCGTCCGTGGACAAGGGCTTCCAGATGGCCCGGGCCAAGGGGCCGTTGGCGGGTTTCGAGGTCGTGGGCGTGAAGATGGTGCTGGAGGACGGCTCGTCGCACGCGGTGGACTCGTCGGACCTTGCGTTCCAGATTTGCGCCCGGGCGGCGTTCCGGCAGGTGGTCCGCGAGGCCAAGCCGGTGCTGCTGGAGCCGATCATGGCCGTGGAGGTCGAAGTGCCCACTGAGTTCCAGGGCGGCGTCACCGGCGACCTGGCGTCTCGTCGGGGGCTCATCACCGACAGCGAGACGAAGGGCAACGTGGCCATCGTCAAGGCCGAGGTGCCCTTAGCCAACATGTTCGGCTACTCGACCGATTTGCGCTCCCAGACGCAAGGCCGCGGCAACTTCGCCATGGAGTTTCTCTGCTACCGCCGTGCTCCGCAGTCCGTTCAAGAAGAAGTCATCGCCAAGTACGAAAAAGAACGCGCCGCCGCAAAGAAGTAGCCGCCCCCCTCTCCCCTGGGAGAAGGCCGGGGGTGAGGGCCGGGTAGCAGAGGGCAGTCGGTGTCGGTGCCTGCTCCCTTTCAGTACCGCGACAGTCATGGAGCGGTCTGACAGCGACGAAGCCACGAAGCCAGGGTGGGACTCGACTTGGAGATCGGGGGTCGGGACAAGGTTGTAGGCCGTAGACCGTAGGCGCGCGAAATGCGGGCGGCTAATCGTCGACGATGGCGGTGACTTCGTAAGCCCCCATGTCCACGTAGCCGAAGCGGGTGCGGACGTTACCGTCGAGGTATGTCTGCCCTACCGGAAGACAATCAATGATTGTGAGGGGAGCGTAGTAGAACGGAAGCACTGCTCGCAGAGCAGTGGCACACGGCAGAGCTACGGGTGTTTAGTCAACTTCAAACAGTGCCACCCAGCCTCGTCCGCCCGATGAACTCCGTGGCCTCCGCTTCCATGGCCGTCTGCAACATGGCTTGCGCCGCCAGCCGACAGTAGCCCGAGAAGCTCTCCCGGCTGCCCGACACCGACCCCATCAACTCT
>Ga0187893_10012175_pt1 | contig 12270 bp, 8 predicted proteins | sample MA1701074metaG_FD_139574 | JGI IMG/M metagenome (GOLD analysis project Ga0187893, IMG submission 139574) | White microbial mat communities from a basaltic lava cave in the Kipuka Kanohina Cave System on the Island of Hawaii, USA - MA170107-4 metaG ... | reverse complement strand
GTCCGGGAACGTGCGCATGGAGATCAGCCGCGCGTTCGCCAACGTCGGCAAGGCGATCGCCGCCTACGAAGGACGTTGAGCCCGACTTCCACTCCGTTCGATCGGTACGTCGAGACGCTCCTGGCAGGCGGAGGGACGGGCCCGACACATCCACTGGATCCTGAGGCCATCGCAGGGGCCCGGCTCTTCATCGACGACGAGCGGACCCGGTGCCTTCAGTGTCACAACGGCCCGATGCTGACCAACGGGAGCTTCCACAACATCGGCACGGGGAACTTCGCCGGCGAGCGGCTCGATTTCGGCAGGGTCTTCGGGGTCCGCGCGGTGCTTCTGGACGAGTTCAACTGTCTGGGCCCCCACAGCGACGCCCCGCCGGATTCATGCCTCGAGCTGCGGTTCCTCAACACCAGCGCGCCGGTTCCTCTCGACGGCGCCTTCAAGGTGCCACCGCTCAGGAACGTCGCCGCAACCGCCCCCTACATGCACGACGGGTCCATGCCGACGCTCGAGGCGGTGATGGCTCATTACAACGAGCCACCCCGCGATGCCGGCGCGCCTCACGAGCTGCGCCCGCTGGGGCTCAGCGCGATCGAAGTCGCGCGCCTGATCGCCTTCCTCCGGAGCCTGAGTCCCGAACAGTAGCCGCGCCTCGGATTGTTCGGTTTTGTCTTTCCGATGACTCGCCGTATACTCCCGGGACCCTGCCCATTGCCGAACCTCCTCCGGCCTCCGCACCCATGGGATCATGACGATCGGTCAGCGCCTCTTCCGAGCCCTGTCTGTCTCTCTGCTCCTTCTGCTTCTCCCGCAGGCGGCGCGCGCCGACCACGTCGCCCGGCTCGAATCGGTCGGCAGCGGCAAGTGCATCCAGGTGCCGGGCGCCTCCACGTCCAACGGCACCGACGTCGTGCAATCGACCTGCGACTACGACGACGACCAGTCGATCCGGTTCCGCCCGACGGCCAGCACGGCGGGGATGTTCACGCTCACCTTCATCCACAGCGGCCTCTGCCTCCAGGTGGAGGGCAGCTCCAGCTCCGCCGGCGCCGACCTCGAGCAATCGAGCTGCGACGGTGGAACCGACCAGCGTTTCCGGCTCGCGGCAACTCCGGAGGGGACCTACGAGATCGTTTCCGCGAGCAGCGGGCTCCTGCTGACCCTTCAGTCCGCCGGCGGCTCCGACGGAGTGCCCCTCGAGCAGCATCCCGACACGAACGCCGGCCATCAGAGATGGAGGCTCGGCAACATCGACGACCGCGACCCGTCGATCTACGGCCGGTGGAGCGACGTCATCGCCTGGCGTCACGTTCCGGTCTCCGCGGCGAACCTCCCCGATGGACGCATCCTCACCTTCTCGGGGTCGGAGCGCGAGACGTGGCCCTCGACCGAGTTCACCTACAGTGCGACGTGGGATCCCGCGACCGGCGAGTTCATCGAGATCGACCATCAGACGCACAACATGTTCTGCGCCCATCTGGCGATGGCCGAGGACGGACAGGTCTTCGTGAACGGCGGTCGCAACCAGACAAACAGCCCGTGGGCCAGCCTCTTCGATTACACGAACAACGAGTGGAAAGCGATCCAGAACATGGCCACGGGCGGGCGGTGGTATCCGACGACGCTGGCACTCACCGACGGCGACATGTTCACCGCCATCGGGACGGCGACCAACCAGCGCAACCCGGAACGCTGGGACCGCACGACGGGATGGAAAGTCCTGACCGGGATCGATTTCCAGGACCCCGTCCTCGACTACGAGTCGTCGCACGACGAATGGCGCTGGTGGCCCCTGCTCCATCTCGCTCCTCAGGGGAAGGTCTTCCATTCCGGCCCCACGCCGACGGTGGGATGGATCAACACGGCAGGCACGGGCTCGTACCAGGACACCGGGATCCGCCTCGACGACTGGTACCACAAGCACGGCACGACGATCATGTACGACCGCGGCAGGATCCTCACGGCCGGCGGCTGGACGTCCGGCCACAACCTCTCGAGCACCAATCAGGCGTTCACGATCGACCTGAACGGCCCTTCCCCTTCGATTCAGAGCATCGATCCGATGCACCACGCCCGCAAGTTCCACAACGGGGTCATGCTGCCCGATGGCGAGGTGCTCGTCATCGGCGGCAACACATCGGGGACGAAGTTCAGCGACAACGGCACCGTCTACGCCGCAGAGATCTGGAATCCGATCACCCGGCGCTGGCGCCAGGTGGCGGACATGACCATCCCGCGCAACTACCACTCGGTGGGTCTGCTCATGCCCGACGCCCGGGTTTTCTCCGGCGGCGGAGGGTACTGCTCCGACAACCGGTACTGCAGCGGGGCGAGCCACCCCGACGCGCAGATCTACTCGCCTCCTTATCTGTTCTCCCCCGACGGATCCCCCGCCCCACGGCCGTCCATCACGTCGGGCCCCGGGATGTTCGACAACGGCGCGACGTTCGACGTGCAGACCACCGGTGACATCGACTACTTCAGCATGGTGAAGATGGGCGCGACGACCCACGGGATGAACACCGACGTGCGTTTCCTGAGGGTCGCCTCCCAGGACCTGGGCGGCGGCGCGCACCGGCTGACCGTCGAGAGAAACCCCAACGTCCTGACCCCCGGCTACTGGATGCTGTTCGCGCTGGACGTCGAGGGCGTGCCGTCCGTAGCCCACGTGGTCCGTGTCGGGAATCTCGACGTTCGGTTCGACAACGTCGCCCCCCTGGGAACGGCCACACAGTCGTCGAACCTGGCCAGCGGCTTCAGCGTCGACGCCCCCAACGCCCTCGACGGCGACATGACCGGCACCGAGGCCTCGGGGGCGATGGCCCACACGGCCCTGGAAGCCAACGCCTGGTGGGAGCTGGATCTCGTCACGCTCCATGCGATCGATTCGATACGGCTCTGGAACCGGACCGACTGCTGCGCCGATCGGCTCTCGGACTTCTACGTCCTGGTGTCGGACGAGCCCTTCGTCTCCGCCAGTCTGCCGGCCGCCCGCGCCCAGGCGGGCGTCACGGAGCATTACGTGGGGGCCGCGGTCAACGGGCAGATCGAGATCCCCGTCGCGCGCACAGGGCGCTTCATCCGCGTGCAGCGCGCCGGAACCGCCTACCTGAACCTCGCGGAGGTCCAGGTGTTCGGCGAGCCACCCGGAGCCGGCACGCGCGGGCTCGTGCACTACGACTATTACCGTGGCGCGTTCTCCAACGTGCCGGACTTCGCTGCGCTGACACCGGCCCGATCCGGCACCGTGGACGGGTTTCACCTCTCCCCGGCGCTCGACGACACGAACTACGCCATCCGTTTCTACGGACAGTTGTCGATCCCGGCCGGCGGGACCTGGACCTTCTTCACGAGATCCGACGACGGAAGCCGTCTCTGGATCGACGGCACGCTGGTCGTCAACAACGACGGCATTCACGGATCCCAGGAGCAGCAAGGGAGCATTCCGTTGAGCGCGGGGCATCACGACATCCTCGTCGGGTACTTCCAGGCGACGGGAGGCGACGCGCTCGTCGTGAGCTACCAGGGTCCGGGGCTCGCCAGGCAGCAGATCCCGCAGAGCGCGATCGCCCTGCTGCCCGCGGGCGGCGGCATCGGCTCCATCGAGCGCCAGTGGTGGACGGGGATCAGCGGAACCGGCATCGCCGCGCTCACCGGCAACGCCCGCTATCCCGACGCCCCCGACGGCGTCGACGAGCGGGACGTCTTCGAGGCACCCACCGGCTGGGCGGACAACTACGGCACACGGATGCGCGGGTATCTCCACCCGCCGTTCAGCGGGATGTACACGTTCTGGATCTCCAGCGACGACGCCGGACAACTGAGGCTCAGCAGCGACGAAGACCCCGCCACCGCGGCGACGATCGCCCACGTCCCCGGATGGACGAACCCGCGGCAATGGACCAAGTACCCCGAGCAGAAATCCTCGGCGATCTTCCTCCAGTCGGGCCGGCGCTACTACATCGAAGCGCTTCAGAAGGAAGGCACCGGGGGCGACAACCTCGCCGTCGGATGGCAGACTCCGTTCTCCGGTATCCAGGTCATCGGTGGCGAGTTCCTGTCGCCGCCGTTCACGTCTCTCGCGATCCTGGGAGTCCATGCTCCTCCCCAGCCCGTGACCTCTCCCGTGTCGATGGTCGCCGACGTCGCGGGCGACGGCGTGACCCATAGCTGGAGCTTCGGCGACGGGACGCCGGATACGGGCTTCTCCGCCTCGAACGTCGGGATGCACACGTACGCGAGCCCCGGCCGGTACATGGCGACATTGACGGTGCGCGACATCTACGGAGGACAGGCATCGGTGGTCTTCCCGCTCATGGTCCACGCGCCGCTGACCCCGGGACGGCCCAACGCCACCGGGTCGATCGTCTTTCACGACGGGCGCGCCGAGGTCTGGAACGTGAATCCCGACAACGACTCGGTGTCCGTCATCGACGCGCTCGCCAATGTCCTGGTGGCGGAGATTCCGGTGCCGGACGAGCCGCTGGCGCTGACCGTGGCGCTGGGGGGGCGCGTCTGGGTGGCCAGCGGAAGAGGAGCCGCGGTCAGCGTCATCGACCCGGCCACCCGCATGGTCGAAGCGACTCTCCCGATGGGACGCGGGACGCAGCCCGAGGGGATCGTCGCAAGCCGTCTCGTTCCGGAGGTCTACGTCGCCCTGCGCGCCACGGGAGAGCTGGTCCGGTTCGACGCCACGACGTACGCCGAGACGGCGCGGCGCTTCATCGCCGCCGACATCCGCGGTCTTTCCGTCACCGCCGACGGGACGACGCTCCTCGTATCGCAGTTCGTCACGCCGCCGGTCCCCGGCGAGGACACGGCGACTCCCGACGTCTCCGCTTCAGGAGGGCTCGTGCACCATGTGAGCGCGGCCGACCTGTCGGCGATCGGAACCACGCGGCTCGCCTACAGCCACCGGGCCGCCTCCGAGCACACCGGCCCCGGGTTGCCGAACTACGTGCAGACCGCGGTGATCTCACCCGACGGCCTCAATGCGTGGGTTCCGTCGAAGCAGGACAACATCCTGGGCGGGGTCCTCCGGTCCGGCTTCGCTCTGCTCCACGATCAGACCGTGCGGGCCATCAGCTCGCGGATCCTGATGCCGGCGGGAACCGAGAAGTTCAGCTCACGCATCGACCACGACAACGCCAGCGTGGCCAGCGCCGCGGCGTTCGGCCCCTGGGGGCTCCACCTCTACACGGCGCTCGAAGGGAACCGGCAGGTCGCCGTCAGCGACGCTCATCTGGGCAGCGAGTTGATGCGATTCGACGTCGGACGCGCTCCGCAGGGGCTCGCGGTCTCTCCATCGGGGAACACACTCTACGTCCACAACTTCCTCGACCGGACCGTCGGCGTGCACGACATCTCGGCCATCAGTCAGAGCGCCGTTCTCGACGTCGTCCCGGTGGCGACCATCCCGGTGTCGACGAGCGAGACGCTCTCCCACTCGGTCCTGCTGGGCAAGAAGCTCTTCTACGACGCGCGTGACGCGCGTCTGTCGAGCGACAGCTACATGGCCTGCGCTTCGTGCCACAACGGGGGAGGCCAGGACGGCCGTGTCTGGGACTTCACCGGCATCGGCGAAGGGCTGCGCAACACCATCGGGCTCCAGGGGCGCGGCGACGTGTCGCACGGCCGGCTCCACTGGACCGGCAACTTCGACGAGATCCACGATTTCGAGAACCAGATTCGCGCCGCGGCAGGAGGCACCGGCCTGATGAGCGACCCGGACTTCGCCGCGACGCAGGATACGCTCGGTCCTCCGAAGGCAGGGTTGAGCGCGGACCTCGATGCGCTGTCGGACTACGTCCGCTCTCTGGCGGAGGTGCCCCGCAGCCCGTACCGCGACGGCGCCGGGAACATGACCCCGGACGCCGAGAACGGCCGTCTGCGCTTCGCGAGCGAGAACTGCATCGCGTGCCACGCCGGCCCGGCGATGACCGATTCGATCACCATGGCGCGCCACGATGTCGGCACGCTGGGGCCGGCCAGCGGCCAGCGCATGGGTGGCCCCCTCGACGGGCTCGACACCCCGTCCCTTCTGGGAGCATGGAGCTCTCCGCCGTATCTCCACGACGGCTCCGCCGGCAGCCTCGACGCGGCCATCGTCGCGCACGACGCGGATTCCGCCCTGCCCCAGGACGTCCTGGATCAACTGGTCGCGTATCTGCGCCAGGTCGAGAACGGCGACGGCGCCGCTCCCTGCGGCAGCGTCGACGACAACTGCGACGGCGTGGACGACGATTGCGACGGCTTGCCCGACGACGACTTCGTGCCGATGCCGGTGACATGCGGTTCCGGCGAGTGCTCCGGCAACCTCGGAGTCACGCAGTGCAACGATTCGGTGATCGCCAGCACCTGCGACCCCTTCCTCGGCGCCGTCGCGGAGATCTGCGACGGGCTCGACAACGACTGCGACGGCTCGCTGTCCGCCGAGGAGATCGACGCGGACGGCGATGGTCTGGCCACCTGCTTCGGTGACTGCGACGACACGCTCGTCGCCCGGTACCCCGGGGCTCCGGAGATCCACGACGGTTCGGACAATCAATGCCCCGGCGATGCCGGGTTCGGTCAGGCCGACGAGATGGTCGGGGATCTCACGGTGACGCCGACCGGCGAATTCTGCTGGCCCTCGCAGCCCGGCGCCGCGGCGTACGAAGTCGCGCGCAGCGCGGACGCCGCATCGTGGTCGATCTGCAGCTTCGCCGCCACCAGCGCGACCTGCTGGACCGATCCGGACGATCCTCCGCCCGGAGTCACTCACCACTACCTGGTGCGCGGCGCCTCTCCGTGGATCGGAAGCTGGGGAGCGGCCTCCAACGGCGCCGAACGCACGGGCCTCTGCCCGTAGGAACGCCGCGCGGTTCACATCCCTATAATGGACGGCGGAGGTCCGGATGCTGATCGACTGCCACGTCCATCTGAACAACTACCACGAAGGGGAAACGGGGAACCGTCTGACCGAACAGAACGTCCAGGACCTGTTCGCCAAGATGGCCCAGTGGAAGGTCGACCACGCGGTGGTGATCACCTCCTACAAGGTCGACGTCGACCGGCCGAGCGTCGAGTCGCTCATCGAGATCCTGTCCGGGGACCCCAGGACGACGGTGGTGGAAGGTCTCCGGTGGCGCGGCCACGAGCGGACCGACCTCTACAAGATGGAGGAGCGGATCGCTTCGGGACAGGTGCGGGGGATCAAGCTCTACCCGGGATACGAACCCTACGCGATCAACGACGGCTCGCTCGAGACCGTCTTCCGGATCGCGGCGAAGCATCAGGTGCCGGTCATGATCCACACCGGCGACACCTACAGCAAGACGGCGAAGGTCCGCAACGCCCATCCCCTGCTCGTCGACGACGTGGCGGTCGACTACCCCGACGTGAGCTTCGTGATGTGCCACCTCGGCAACCCGTGGTTCAACGACGCAGCCGAAGTCCTCTACAAGAACGACAACGTCTACGCCGACATCTCCGGCCTGGTGCTGGGGGACTTCACCTACGACTTCGAGCGCTACATGCTCCAGCGGGTGAAGGACATGATCATGTACATGGGGAAGCCGGGAAAGCAGCTTCTCTACGGGAGCGACTGGCCGCTCGTCAGGATGGGGCCGTACGTGAAGTTCCTCGAGAACCTCGCGCTGCCGGAAGAGGACAAGGCGGCGATCGCCTGGAAGACCGCCGCGCGCCTCTTCAAGATCGACGTCGAGGCGTTACGCCCTCGCCCCCCCGCCGCCACGTGAGACCCCGGGCGTCCGCCCGCGCGCGGCACCCGGAGGTAAGATCGCGACGTGCCGGGGTGGCGGAACTGGCAGACGCAGGGGACTTAAAATCCCCTGGCCGCAAGGCCGTGCAGGTTCGAGCCCTGCCCCCGGCACCATGTTGAATTGATGCGATCCTGACGGCACCGTGCGGAGATTCTGATGAAACATGAAGGTAAGCGACATGAGCGATGAGATCCGCGAGCTCACTGCGCAGGATCTTGCCCGCGCGATGCCGAGGAAGCAGCGCGAGCGGATCCTCCGAGGACATCTGACAGGGGGCGAAGATGTCGTTGCCCTCAGACGCTTTGTCGGACTGACTCAGCAGGCGTTCGCCAGATCCCTCGGCATCAGCGTCCGCACACTGCGCAACTGGGAGCAGGACCGCCAGCACCCTGAGGGACCGGCACTGGCGTTGCTGCGAATCGCCGCCCGGCATCCTCGAGTTCTGCGCGAGAATCTGACGACAGCGGTTTGAATACTCCTCTCTGCGTCGTGCCCTAAGGCCGTGAGCCCAGTCTCCGGCACCGATTTTCTGTATTCCGCTGCGATGCACGACACATCACAAGCCGGCCTCCGGGGCGCGACCCGCCGTGGCTTCTTATTCTCTGCGATGAACCAATGGCCACAAGCTTCGAGTCAAGGGTCTTCACGCCTCCACCGTGATATTGTGTCCCCAGTCCCGCTGGCCACGGGCGCGCCCTGTCCAACAGGAGGCACCTATGCCCAATAGCGCCGCTCCTCTGCCCCGACCAGTGATTAGCCCGTCCAAACCCCGGCCCTACGAACTCTTCATGTTGGCCCTCTGCATCTACGCGCTTGGCGCAATGGCTCTTCAGGTAATGGTTCCTCTGAGTGAGGACACTCGTCGAATAATGCAGTGGGCAGACAATGCCATCTGCGGACTTTTCTTCCTTGACTTCGTTCTGAACCTGTACCGAGCTGAAAGACCGCTGCATTACTTCTCAACATGGGGATGGGTTGACCTTGTATCCAGCGTTCCGACTTTTGATGCACTTCGCTTTGGCCGCGCAGCGCGGATCTTTCGGATCTTCAGAGTACTGCGGGGTGCCAGAGCGACCAAGCTGATCGCCAGTTTCCTCCTGGACCGCCGTGCAGAGGGCACCCTCCTTGCGGCATCCCTGGTAACGATCCTCCTCCTCGTTTCCTCCAGCATTGCGATTCTTCAACTAGAGACGACGTCGCACGCCAACATCAAAGGTCCCGGCGATGCGGTGTGGTGGGCCTTCGTTACGCTTACGACGGTCGGGTATGGTGACCTATACCCTGTTACCGCGGAGGGGAGGGCAGTGGGTGCGGTCTTGATAACTGCCGGTGTTGGATTGTTCGGAACTCTGTCAGGCTTCGTCGCAGCTTGGTTCCTCAGACCTGGTCATCGGCAAGAGGAAACTGGACTTGAGGAGATCCGCCAGGAGATCGCTGAGTTGCGGCGTGCGCTCTCTGGGCATCAACCAAACATGTCGTCCTAGCAGGCAAAGGCACGTGTCTGCAACCCGCCGGAAACTTCGTTCTGATACGGGCTGTCAGCGCGACAAACCGCAGGCCGTCTAGCAGTCTCCCGTCCAATATCCTGAGCGAACCCTTGAATAAGCCATCGCCACTGCGGGTTGCTTACAGTCTGAACGACGTCTTGGGGATCCTCCGGGCGGGAGGCAACAAGAAGTTGTTCGAACCCCGCCGCATCAGACCTTCCTTCATTGACCATTTTCTTTTTTCGGGAAGATTCAACTCGGTCCTCGGTCCTGACGGATTCAGGATCTTCAAGGTCAAGTTGAAGGAAGTCATCGCCCAAGTGAACGAAGACGATTTTGGTCCCAACATCATCAACCTTGACAAACTGTTCGAGGTTCTTCTCGAGTCCGGCGTCTACTACCAAGAGAAGTACCTCCCCGATGAGTTGGCATTTCTCAAGCAGGATGACCGCTGGCTCACAGCGTACAGGTATATCGCCAAGAATTTCCCTGAGATCACCTACACAGACTTTCGGGTGATCGTGAATCGATTCACGGCCACAAGGGGCCACTCTTTCTACATCGAGCCCGCCGATACTTCCCTGCTGAGGAAACTGACTACGAATGCAGATCTCTTCGAGGTCGTCGAGGACACCAAGGCGGCCCTTATGCAGATGAGTATGAGACAGTTGCGAGACATCTGTGATAAGGAGGGCATCGGCTCGGCCCGTAGCCTCGAGGAAACGGCAGAGCGGATAGTGGCGCGTTGCAATCAGCGGGTCTTGGAGTATGTTCCTCAAGAAATTCGAGCACGCACGTCACTTATCATCAAGGATCAGGAGTTGGCAACGGGCGACGATCTCATACATTTGGACACATACCTTCGCGCGATCACCAAGGTCGTTCGTGAGGATCTGATCCGATTTGTGGCAGCCCGCAGATCTCCCCGATGGGCTTTATCGGAGTAGGAGTTCCAGAATGGGACAGATCACGTTCATCGGTGCCCTCGTTGCGGGGCTCGTGTTACTAGCCTATCTCCTCTCTCGCGAAATACAGAGGAGAAGAACGGCCGAGGATTCCCTCGCCGCCGCGAATAACGAACTGGAGCGGTTTACCCCGATCCGTGATGTTGATCGTGAGGTCGCCGAGAGGCGCAGGAGATTATCCGAGGAGATCGAGGTAGCGAACAAGCATCTCGCGGCGGCCCGCCAGGAACTTGATGCTGAGCTTCGTCGCAAGCGTGAAACAAGCCAAGCTGAGGATGCCCAACTGACCGCCCGCATAGAAGCCTCTCGTAGGAACCTAACAGAATTGGAGGCACGCATACAGGAGTATGAACTGAAACTGGATCTGGAGGAGATGGGCTTCTACCAGCCAAAGTTCGATTTTGAGGACGCCCCGACTTACGCTGAAGCGCTCGATCTCGTTCGGGAGGCGCAGAAGGAGCTCATCCGCCAGAAGCTAATCATGGAAGGAATTGGGCCGGGAACGCAGAAGGAATTTATCAGCCTTGGGAGGCTGGCTGTAGACGCCTTCAACGGAGAGGCCAGCGCAATCAGTGACTCCGTTTCATACAGCAATTTTGAAGCGTCGAAGGAGAAGCTTCGGACGGAGTTCGAGAAGGTCAACCGATTGCTGGGGGTAACTGGATTGCGCATCTCCTCGAAATACTTGGAATTGAAGGTCAAGGAGATGGCGATAGCGTACGACTACCGGGAGGCGGAGGAGAAGGCCCAGCAGGAGCAGGCCGAGATCAAGGAGATGATGCGGGAGGAGGAAGATGCCCGCGTCGAAGCTGAGCGAGCCCGCAAAAAGGCGATGGAAGAGGAACAGCGGTATCAGGAAGCACTCGAGGAAGCCCGGCGAGAGATGGAGTCCAAATCTGCAGAGGAGCGTGGAGTCTACGAGCAGAAACTCCAAGAGCTCGAGGCCAAACTACAAGCCGCTCACGCTGATCGAGAGAGAGCCACTTCGATGGCGCAGATTACCAAGAAGGGGCATGTATACATCATTTCCAACATCGGATCTTTCGGAGAAAAGGTGCTGAAGATTGGCATGACCCGGAGGACGGAACCTGAAGCGCGAATCAAGGAGCTTGGCGACGCGTCTGTCCCGTTCGCGTTCGATGTTCATGCGATGGTCCAAGCTGACGACGCTCCGGCTTTGGAAGCATCCCTCCACGGCCATTTCGAGAGCCGAAGAATGAACAAGGTGAATCTGAGAAAGGAGTTCTTTCGAGTCTCGATCGAAGAGATCGAGGAAGCATGCAACCACCTGGGCGTGGCATTACGGCTTACGAGGCTCGCAGAGGCGAGGGATTACCGAGCGACGCTCGAACTGGAGACCAAGAGTGTCGGGCCTCCTACAGGTCGAAGTCATGATCACTCGTAACTCGTACGATCGACTGGGACCGTGGTCCCAGAGGCGGCCGCATCAGAGAGCCTTCAGACGCGGGAAGAGCGCCAGCGCGTTGCCGCGGTCGATGGCGGCGCGGTCCTCCGCATCGAACCCTTCGTAGGCCTCCAGCCCGCCTATCGATTCCCGGATCAGCGGTTCCGGCAGATAGGGGTAGTCGCTGCCGAACAGGATGTGCGAGGGATCGACGAGCTGGCGCAGCGACGCCAGCGTGCAGGGCGAGCCGGCGATCGCCGTGTCGTAGTAGAGGCGCTTCAGGTAGGCGAGGGCGCCCTGAGGCGCCTTGCGCGCCAGCTCCGGGAACAGCGCTCCCCCTGTGATGCGCCAGGCCAGAAACGGCACCGTCCCGCCGGCGTGCGAGAGGATGAACTTGATGTCGGGACAGCGCTCCAGCGTGCCGCTGTAGATGAGGTTGGTCACGGCCCGCGTGGTGTCGAATACGAACTCGATGATCGCCCCCGGCACGCTCAGCTTGAGATCCCGGCTGCTCGGCGGAACGGTCGGGGGATGAAGACCACCGCCTTGCGCCGGTTGAGCTCGTCGAACACGGCGTCGAAGGCCGGGTCGCCGAGGTACCGATCGCCGATGCTGCTGAGCAGCACCACGCCGTCGAGCTTGAGGGTGTCGAG
>Ga0187893_10012174_pt1 | contig 12271 bp, 9 predicted proteins | sample MA1701074metaG_FD_139574 | JGI IMG/M metagenome (GOLD analysis project Ga0187893, IMG submission 139574) | White microbial mat communities from a basaltic lava cave in the Kipuka Kanohina Cave System on the Island of Hawaii, USA - MA170107-4 metaG ... | reverse complement strand
CTGGGTGAACTTCGTGATCGAGCGGCGCGGCTTCACCAGTTTTCCAGCCTCGAGGAGGTTGATGCCACGCTCAACGCCCTCAGTTTAAGAGATCCGGATCCGCTGGTCATGAGGTTGCCGCGACAGCCGGGCCAGAAGGAAGCTCGTTTTGTTCACTTATTGTGTGGTGAGCCGGACATCGAGTCGCTTCAGGCAGAACCTGCGCCAAGAACGAGCCGGGCTGATCCGGATAGATTATCTCGCCTGGAACAGACGGTTGAATCCCTTCGTACAGAGATAAATCTGTTACAACAGCAATTTGGGGATTTCAAAAAGCAGTTCGAATAGTCCTGTATCGTTGCTGGGTTGCTGTATTATACGTGCAATAAAGACATCAGCAGTCTATAATGGGGCGTCCCATGAACCTGGAAATCTTTCATCCAGCCGTCGCTGGTTGGTTCAAAAGGCAGTTTGCCGCGCCGACGACTCCGCAACAGGAAGCCTGGCCGGCCATTAAGGCCGGACAGCACACGCTGATAGCAGCTCCAACCGGGTCGGGTAAGACGCTGGCTGCCTTTCTGGCAGCAATAGACGATCTGCTGCGCCGGGGTCTGGACGGTAACCTCGATGATACCACTCACGTTGTCTATGTCTCACCGCTAAAAGCGCTTAGCAACGACATCCAAATAAATCTACAAAAACCCCTGGAGGGAATCCAGGACGAGCTTCGTCGGCTGGGACTTCCAGAAATTAGCATCCGCACGCTGGTCAGGACCGGGGATACTCCCGCCGCCGAACGCACTGCCATGACCAAGCGCCCCCCGCACATCGTCGTGACAACGCCGGAATCGCTTTACATTCTGCTCACGAGTGAGGGTGGAAGAAAGATGCTCCAGACCACTCGTACTTTGATAGTCGATGAGATTCACGCCGTGGTGGGCAACAAGCGAGGTTCGCACCTGGCCCTCTCCATAGAGCGCCTGGAGCAGCTGGTTCAGTCGGCAAATAAAGAGATACCAGGTTCCGAGCCGTTAACTGAAGCTCGAGCCCTGGTCCGCATAGGCCTCTCCGCAACTCAGCGTCCCCTCGACGAAGTTGCCCGGTTTCTAATAGGGACGAGGAATATCCTCCCGGACGGGCAGCCAAATTGCACACTGATCGACAGCGGACACATTCGCAAACTCGATCTGGCGATCGAGTTACCCGAATCGCCTTTACAAGGAGTGATGTCCGGCGAGGTTTGGGAAGAGATCTATGATCGTTTAACACAGCTTATTCGCCAACACGACACCACCCTCATATTTGTCAATACCAGGAGGTTGGCTGAACGAGTAGCCCGGCATTTGGGCGAGCGCATTGGCGATGAAAACATTGCCGCCCATCATGGCAGCTTGGCTCGCGAACAGCGACTGGCTGCCGAACAGAGATTAAAGGCGGGTGAGCTTAATGCTTTGGTGGCGACGGCGTCCCTGGAGCTGGGCATTGATATCGGTCAGGTTAATTTAGTCTGCCAGATTGGCTCCACCAGATCGATTGCCAGCTTTCTGCAGCGAGTGGGCAGGTCAAATCATACCGTAGAAGGGTTTCCCAAAGGGAGAATCTTTCCGCTATCCCGCGACGAGTTAGTCGAGTGTGCAGCACTGATTGACTCAGTGCGCCTGGGGCAACTCGATCAGGTCTTTATACCTGAACAACCTTTGGACATTCTGGCCCAGCAGATTGTTGCCTCAGTTGCCGCTGAAGAGTGGAGCGAAGAGGCCTTATTTGCAACTGTCCGAAACTCCTATCCATACCGACACTTGGCCAGAAAGGACTTCGACGCGGTGATTCGTATGCTGGCCGAAGGGTTTTCGACCAAGCGTGGGCGCCGCTCGACTTACTTACACCACGACGCCGTGAATCAGCGGCTGCGAGGACGACGTGGAGCTCGGCTGGCTGCTATCACCTCGGGCGGAGCCATTCCGGATACGGCGGATTACGCTGTGGTCCTGGAACCCAGTGGTCTGGTAATTGGTTCAGTGAACGAGGACTTCGCGATTGAAAGCTTGCAGGGCGACATTTTTCAGCTTGGAAATACCTCCTGGCGTGTCTTGCGCGTCGAACAGGGTAAAGTTCGGGTTGAGGACGCCCATGGACAGCCGCCTTCCATTCCTTTCTGGTTGGGTGAGGCTCCCGCCCGAACCCACGAGCTGTCTGCTCAGGTATCTCGTTTGCGCGGCGAAGTTGCTGAACGGGTGGAGATTAGGGAAAACAAGGAATCCGGCGACGAAGCTTTGCCACCGCAACCGGTCGCTTACTCCAAGGCAGTCGAGTACTTAGCACAAGAAGTAGGTATTTCAGAGTTCGCCGCCGAGCAGATGGCAGAATATCTTGCCGCAGCCAAGGCGGCCCTCGGAGTTATGCCGACTCTCGAGACTATTGTGTTGGAAAGATTCTTCGATGACAGCGGCAGTATGCAACTGGTTGTACACTCGCCCTTTGGGAGTCGCCTTAATCGCGCCTGGGGATTGGCGCTGCGTAAGCGGTTCTGCCGCAAGTTTAATTTCGAGTTACAAGCCGCGGCCAGCGAGGATGCCATTGTCTTGTCGCTGGGGCCCACCCATAGTTTCCCGCTGGAAGATGTCTTTCACTACCTAAATTCAAAAACTGTGCGCGAGCTGTTGTGTCAGGCCCTGCTTGATGCGCCGATGTGGAATATACGCTGGCGCTGGAATGTGACTCGTGCCTTGGCTGTGCTCCGACGACGAGGCGGGAAGAAGATTCCCGCCCAGCTTCAGCGCATGGATGCGGAAGATCTGCTGACGGCAGTTTTTCCAGATCAGGTTGCTTGCGCAGAGAATCTTGCAGGCCAGCGCGAAATTCCCGAACATCCCCTGGTCAGCCAGACGGTTCGCGATTGTCTCGAGGAAGCCATGGACATCGACGGTCTGGAGGTGTTGTTGCGCAGAATCGAGGCCGGCGAGCTCAAATTAGTTGGAAGAGACGTTTTGGAACCTTCGCCGCTGGCAACCGAAATCCTCAACGCCCGGCCTTATGCCTACCTCGACGACGCACCGCTCGAGGAAAGACGGACACGCGCCGTTTATCAACGTCGCTGGCTCGACCCCCAAACGGCCGCCGACATTGGCAGGCTGGATCAGGCGGCGATTGATCGAGTGCGCACAGAGGTTTGGCCGCAACCTGAAAATCCCGACGAATTGCACGATGCGCTGGTGGAGCTTGGGTTTATAACTGAGTCGGAAGGAGTGCTGGGCAATCTGGCTGCTCCGGTAACTCCAGAGACCGAGCCAGCCTGTGAAGATTCTGCAAATGCGAGTCAATTTGGGTGGCAGGAGCTCCTCAAAGGGCTGGAATTAGACAGTAGGGCCGCGGTGCTGCGCCCGCAGGCAGGTCCAGCACTGTGGGTGGCCGCGGAGCGTTTACCTCAGCTACAAGCGATTTTTCCCTCCGTCGAATTGACCCCACCGATTAAAGCGCCCGAGTCCTACAATCAGTCGAACTGGTCGCGAGAAGACTCTCTCGTGGAGGTGTTTCGTGGGCGTCTGGAAGCCCTGGGACCGGTGACGGTAAAAGCTTTGGCAGCCGCATCAGGCATTCAAGCGACAGAGATTGAAGGTGCTTTGTTGAAGCTCGAGGCTGAAGGGTTTGTGATTAGAGGCCGATTCACTCCTGGCGCTGAAGAGACTGAGTGGTGTGCGCGCAGGCTGTTAGCGAGAATTCACAGTTATACCCTGAATCGCCTGCGGCAGGAGATTGAACCAGTCTCGTCTTCTGACTTCATTCGCTTCCTGCTTGCCTGGCAAAAAGTAACACCAGAGAACCAGATGGAAGGCCCAGAAAGCCTGGCCGCAATCATTGAACAACTCGAGGGATGGGAGGCGCCCGCCGCAGCCTGGGAGGGAGAGATCTTTCCCAGCCGAATGGTCGAATACGATCCGGCTTGGTTGGATGCTTTGTGTCTGGCTGGCGAGGTGCTTTGGGCCCGGCTGACTCCTCCACAAAACAAGAATGGACAGGAGAAACTTCGGGGAGGTGGCCCTGTCAGAACCACTCCAATTGGCCTGATTCGGCGAAAAAACTTCAGCACCTGGAATTCGGTCTTTCCGCGACCCACAATTGAAGCCCTAAGCTTTTCTGGAACTACTGAGTCTGTGCACCAGTATCTACAGTCGCGTGGCGCGTCCTTCTTCAACGATATTGTGGACGCGACCAAATTGCTCAAAAGTCAGGTTGAAGAATCTCTGGCCGATCTGGTCGCGGCTGGCCTGGTAGTCTCTGACAGTTTCACCGGCCTGCGGGCGCTGCTCACTCCCTCGTCTAGAAAGACGCAGGCAGGTGCCCGGAGGCGGCACCGGGAACCGGTGTACCAGATGGCCAGCGCCGGTCGCTGGTCAATTCTCAATCGGGACTCTGAAGCTACCGACATCGCGGCTCAAGGTGATCTTGCAGAGCAAGTGGGCCGAGCCCTCCTCAAACGCTATGGCGTAGTGTTTAAGCGCCTGCTTGAGCGTGAGGGAATCACCTTGCCGTGGCGCGTCCTGCTGCGAACTTATCATCGCCTGGAGGCCCGAGGTGAGATTCGCGGCGGCCGATTTGTGGCTGGTGTTTCTGGCGAGCAGTTTGCACTTCCTGAGGCCGTTGGTATGTTGCGCTCGATTCGTCGCGCCCGGGCCAACGAGAGTGAAAGCTTGATCTCTGTGAGTGCTGCGGATCCGCTTAATCTGATTGGCATCATCACCCCCGGCAACCGCCTCAGCGCGCACGCAACAAATCGTCTCCTTTATCGCGATGGTGAACCTCTGGCCGTGCTGGAATCTGGCGAGACACGTTTTCTGTCCGAACTGAGTAGAGCCATGGAGTGGAAGGGAAAAGCAGCACTGCTGCGCAAGGCGACGCCACCTCAATTGAGATCCTACCTGCGCCGCCCGGCCTAACCCAGTAGTTTATATCCGGTTTAGAGGTTCTTGAGAGCTAACACTTCCGCTGCTGGTCGACGATCACCGGTGCAGCTAATTCGGCGTGGTGCATCGAGATAACGCAGCTGAAATCCCAGCTCCCGGTAGAGCTCCACGATGCGTTTTGTTGCCTGGTTTGAAAGGACGACCGGCCCGGAATGCTTTGCAAGCCATTCTGCCGTCTGAACTTGTTCGTTCCAACCAAAGCCTTCCTTGGAATATTGGGTAAACTCAACATCGTAAGGTGGGTCTGCATAGACAAAATCCTGCGGCTCAAGGGAGAGCTTGAAGAAATGGCTATTAACAAAGTCCCAGGATGAGATGATCGGCTGGTACGGACGAAAGTCACGGCGATAGTTAATGGTCTTATACCTGCCAAAGGGAACATTGAATTCGCCGCTGCGATTGAATCTGCAGAGACCGTTGTATCCGGTTCGATTTAGATAATAGAAAAGGGAGGCTGCTTCCTTCGATGATTCCTTTCCTTCAAGCAACAGTTGATTAAACCTTCGGCGAGAAGAATAAAAACGGCGCTCATCGTTACACATCTCTATTGACAGGCTTAGTCCTCGCTTCAGCCAGAGATAAAAATTTATCAGATGTTGATTGACGTCGTTCAGAAGAGCGAGCTTTGGTCTCAGTCCCAGACTCAAAGCCAAACCACCACAGAAAGGCTCGACCAGCCTCCTGTGCTTGTGCGCAAGCCAATATTTTTGGACGAAAGGTACTTGCCATCGTTTCCCGCCAGCCCACTTCAAAGGAGGTGGCAGCGGGTACAATTGGTCAACGGAATCCATCGAGTTCAAGGAAACAGAAGCATGCGGGTCTTTGAGTAGGGCCGTCGACGGTTTCATGAGCGAAGTAGCATTCTATAATATTTTGAATTAGTTTGGAGTTTGCGTTTAGAGTGGTTTCGTGTAATTTCGTGTGATTTCGTGGATCGGATCTTTTGCGACGCAAGCAGACGAAAATCACAGGAATCACACAAACGCGCAACCGGGTGGTTTCTCGGGAGGTGACCGCCCCGGTCGCGCAAACTAAATGTTCCGGTTTATGGAACGCAATGCGACGAGGGGTGGCCACGGAGGGCCACCCCTACAGTTGACTCTTCGAGTTAGAATTGCGTGATCGAAATGAACGCGACTCGCAAGGTAACCTTAAGCTCCGCGCTGATCGTCCTGGTGTGTTTCTTTCTACCCTGGATTCAGGTTAGTTGTGGGGCTTCAAAAGACTCGGCTTCGGGATTAAACCTACTCAGTGAAGGTCGCCCCTTGCTTTGGTTCATTCCCGTGTTAATGGTGCTAACCGTGGGTGGAGTCTTTATACGGAGTTGGAGAGGGAAACTTGACTTTGGAGCCCTACTCGCCTTTTTTGCCGGTCTCATCAGCAGTTCTCTTATGTATCGAGAACGACTTAGAGCTCTGGACAACGAAGTGTTGGTAGACGTTCGGACTACAAGCTGGTTCTGGCTCGGATTTGTTGGATCAATTGTGCTGACGGTGGCTGCGGCGATTCAGTTTCTGCGCAGTCCTAAGCAGACGTTAAAGTAAATGGCAACGCCCCTTCAACCTGGAAGAAGCGTTGCCTGCTGTGGACGTGCTCTAGTGTTGCCACCAGGGCTTCTTAAGAAGCAGAGTGCCACAGTTCACCGTGCTTCTAGTTCAACATCAGCGAAAGACTCTCCTCAGGCCAATCGATTGGCCGTGCTGCCAAGCAACTATATGGCTCGTCGTCCGCTGATAATGTTGATGAGAAAGACAACCAGGGCCACAACCAGTAGCAGGTGGATCAAGCCACCGCCAACATTAGTTGCGAATCCCAGCAACCAAAGCACCAATAGGATCACTAAAATAGTCCACAGCATCTCAAATTTCTCCTTTCAAGAAAGCATAAGGGTTAGCTGCCAAAAACACACACACCAACCGTCCATCACCAAATTCAAAAGCCACTGCTTTTGATAAGCGGCAACGACCGTGCCAGCCCGCGGTCAGAAGTCAGGATCAGTGCTGTGCGGCCGAAAACCCGCGGTTAAACACTGGATTTTCTCGGGACTCAGGACCTAACAAGTAGTTTAACGGCTGCATCAGAATGATTCAATTTTTCGCTCTCTGTAAAACTATAACGTGCGGAACTAGTTCATTACTTGGCAGGACGACTTCATCGATGTTTTAGCGCGAGGTCAGGGAATCACTAATCCTTTCTTGATGTTGCGCTGCCAGGCTTCGTAGTTTCGTACTCTTCGCTTTGCTTGTTTACGAGTAAGCTTCAACTCCTGAGCTACGAAGTCAATGCGGGAGGTTCGATCTTTCTTTTTGTCAAACCGGTCACCGGGCGCCTTTAAATAAATGTTATAGGCCCGGGTCCATTCGGCTTTGACTTCGGGGGTTGCTTGTTTGCCACGTTGTTCCGGCATGTTTTCCTCTCGAGAAGGACAAGTTGAGGACCAAAAGCCTGTCTAGAATAGAAGAAAACGGTAATAGGTGAAAAGCAGAAATACTAACTATTCCGGGGAGATACTTCGGACACCCGGGACCTCTCTGGAGCCGAGGTTTGGTGTTTGAGTGGACACCTGGTTGCCCAATAGACCTTGAACGATTGACATGCGCGCAAGAATGCGTGGTTCAGTAAGGTTGAACCTGTTCGCTAATGCTTGGGCTCGGTCAAAATCGGTTCGGGCAAGCAGGCCCAGGGCCTGTCCGTAACGAGCAATCATTCTGCTGAGGTTATTTCTGGATTCGAGCGGCAATTCGCCATCTCGAAACACATTAATTTCAAAGCCGCTCAATGTTGCGGCCGCCGATAGTAATTCATTTAACTGTGAGATGCCAGGTTCAAGAGCTTCGAAACTGAGTGCTGGATCCAGTTCCCGCAGGGCTTCAGCAACCTTTAATTGCTTTTCAAAGTGCTGGTAGTTGGAAGCTCTTCGATTAGCCAGCTGTCTTGCTTGTTCAAGAAGTTGCAAAGCCAGTTTCGGATCGTTCTGTTTGTGACTGTATGACAATTGGACCAGAAGATCGATGCGTTCATCGTCGGAGCGTAAACTGTAAAGATTTGCCTGAAGTTGATCCAACCTTGTAGCGTCAGTCTTTTCAGCGACAAGCCGGAACTCTACTTGTTGCAGAATGCGATCCCGACTGTTTCCCTCCAGGTGCTCAGTGGCAATTTGTCGAGCTTTTTCCGGATTCCCCTCTTCGAGGGCTTTTTGCGCTGCCCTCTGGTACAGCCTGGATTGCATCTGGGGTGGTGCGGTCTGTGCCGCTGAAAGCAGACCTTCAGCCGAGGCTTGCTGCATCAGATTGCGCATTTCGTTAGCGGCCGCCCTTTGAGTTCCATCCCCCATGCCCAATTCGGTGAGTTTGTCGCGTACGGCCTGGGCTCGCGCGGGAAGATACTGTTCGATCTGGGGAAGTAAGTTACGCATACCGCCAGCCAGTCCTCTGGCGATGGTTTGTTCCGCCTGAGCTGTAGTGGACGCCGGGCTGGCACCGGTCTGGGCACCTCCCGGGTTACGCCGGCCTCGGGGGGTAGTAGCAGTTCTCTGATTACGGGGTGGAGCAGCGGCTTTCAATGCCGAGTCAATCACCGTTCCCAGTAACTCCACATAAGCTGTCTGAGCCAGGAGCGGTGTTTGGGAGTTACTAACTCCGGTTCCCGGCGGGATTGAGGTATTTTCGATGCGAGGTCCTGGTCTAAGTAAACTGAAGGCCAGGGAGCCAGCCTCCTGGTTCGTCAGGTAATTTGCGGCCTGCAGTCGCTTGAGCATCTTCTCTTCAAGTTTTGCGGCGGCTTCCTTATCTTTTGTCTGCAACTGGAGCAAGACATTGGTTAAGGTTCGCGGAAACTGTCCCTTGTCAAGCAGGTCCTGAGCGTTTTGCAGCGCCAGTTTCGGATCAAGCTCAGCAATTCTGGCTAGCAGCATTTGCTCGAGGTTCTCTTCAGAATTTGCTCGTGAACCTCTGCTTTCAGTTGGTGTCGTAACCTCCGGTCGGGTTGCTGCCAGGAGTTGGAAAGCGAGGGCAGCTTCATGTCTGGCAACTGTCAAGACCAATTTCTGTCGGAGCTGCGAAACTGTGCGGGCAGGATTTGGACCGCGACGTCGTTCGCTTGGGTCCGTGGTTCTCATGACCTCGGCAATCCCGTCACCTGCTTGAGCAAACAGGGAACGAGCACGACCTTGGTTACTTTCCCAAAGCAAATTTGCGACGTCAATTTGAGTACTGATCCGATTTTCCGGGAGTCGCAACAACTGAGAGTCGTTGATTACCTGTTCCAGAAGAATGAGCGCTTTCTTCTCACGCTCGGCCTGCTCTTCGCGCAGCTGCTCGTTGGTATTGGTGGTTGCGTTAGTTGGTTCCTGGGCACAAATCGGAGCAGGATTGAGGATAAACAGGCCAATCAGCAGGGGGGTAAACCACTTTGTCATTTCGCACCTCGATAGAAAAACTGTAGCTACGAGTAGCAGCCGTTTTTTTGCAGGGAGGGGATCACAATATACCAGAAGGTTAGACGCTAAACGAGTTCTTTTGGCCTTAAAAACGTGGTTTCCAGGGAGGTTGCATCAATTTCCCCGGAGCTAACTTCGCCCGAACATTTTGATCGATTTGGCGTATTCTCTATAATTCCAAAAACGTTAAAAAAACAACCACTGGAGTAGATCAATGCCCGCCCCAAGTAACCTTAAAGTTAATGCCGGAGATCCGCTTTTGCTGGTAGGCACGATGAAAGGAGCATTTATACTTCGTTCCAATAAAGAAAGAAGTGAATGGGACGTCGGAGGGCCATATTTTCCGGGCCGAGCAATCTATGCTCTGGATTTTGACGGCCGAAATGACCGCAAACGGTTGTGGGCCGCCGTAAACAGCTCGTTTTGGGGCTCGTACCTGAGCTCATCAACCGATTTTGGAGCCTCCTGGGCCGAACCAGATACCTACAGTATTAAGTTTCCCGCCGAAACGGATTCGTCCGTAAAGCAAATCTGGCAGATCAGCAAAGGCCATCCTGATGAAAGAGATGTGCTCTATTGCGGCGTCGAGCCGGCTGCTCTGTTTAAGTCAGAAGATGCCGGCGATACCTGGTCGATGGTAAGTGGGCTCTATGAGCATCCTCACCGGCCACAGTGGCAGCCCGGCGGGGGTGGGCTGTGTTTGCATACGATCCTGCCCGATCCCACAAACAAGCAGCGGTTGTTTGTGGCAATCTCTACTGGCGGGGTTTATCGCACGGATGATGGTGGCAAAACCTGGCAGGCCCGCAATGTCGGTGTCCGCGCAGACTTTTTGCCTCCCGAGAACCGGTATCCCGAATTTGGCCAGTGTGTGCACAAGATAGCCAGCCATCCTTCGAACCCCAAACGAATGTTTCTCCAGAACCACTGGGGACTCTACCGCAGTGATGATGGAGGAGACTCCTGGACCAATATCGCCAACGGTGTTCCGTCAGATTTTGGCTTTGCTTTGGACGTGGACCATAACGATCCGAATACCGCTTATATAATTCCTCTCGAATCTGACGAGTTCCGCTGCACGCCTGAAGCAAAGCTCCGGGTCTACCGCACCAGAAATGCTGGCGAATCCTGGGAGCCACTTACAACTGGCTTGCCACAGGAGAACGCCTTCGAGACCGTGCTGCGTGATAGCATGTCAACCGATCGAATGTCTCCCACCGGAATCTACTTTGGTACCCGGAACGGCAAACTTTTCGGCTCAAACGATGCCGGCAATTCCTGGCAGGCCATTCAGGAAGGCTTACCCCCAATCGTGTTCGTTCGGTCAGCTACAGCCTGAGACAAAATCGTGCGGGACAGAGCAACGGTTACAAGAGTCATCTAGAGGGTCAATGGTTACAATTAACATCACGGGCTTTTTGACTGAATTTTCTGGAGGGCACAGCCAGATTTCCATTGATTCAACCCCTCGAACGGTTGGTGACGCTTTAGAAGAGTTGTGGAAGCGGCATCTGGGACTCCGTGATCGGATTTTGAACGAACAAGGCGAAGTACGCCGGCACGTCAACATTTTTCTCGATAACGAAAACATTCGCCGCCAGGAGATGTTGGCTACACCAATCGGCGCAAAGAAAGAGATTACAATCCTGCCTTCTGTAAGTGGTGGAGTTGAGAGCCTCTCACTAAATCTTTAAGAATGTTTTGTCCAACCTGTGGATCAGAAGAGCGTCAGCCTGGCCAGTTTTGCCGGTCTTGCGGAACAGATCTGCGGGCCGTCAAGCACAGCCTCGAGCGCCCGGACGAGATTACGGCCTCTGCCGTTTCCGCGCGCGAACAAATCAGTCGAGCTGTTGCGGACAGGATTCGGGCGTTGCAGTCGGCAGACGATCTCCAGACCGTGGTTGAAGAGGTTCTTCCAGAGATAGAGAAGTTTCTCGAGTCGCCGGAGCAACGGCGGTTGCGAAGAATTCGCGGTGGAATAATAACTTCGCTGACCGGCGTTGGTGCGGCTGCGCTCGCCCTACTGATGCTCTCCGTCGCCACCGAAGTAGAGCTGCTACGGGTTATGACCGTGGGAGTGGGGTTAGGTTTCACACTTTTCCTGATCGGACTCGGGATCGTTATAAATGCCTTTTTCTTTAAGGTTCCGCTGAACCGGTGAAGTCTCTGATGTCTTTGAAGGGGGTTTGGGGATCGTTGAAGTCGGGTCGATAATAGTAAGCCGCCCCATCAAATTCCTGCATCCATCCCTCATCAAATCCCATCTCGGCGAGCAGAGAAGTGGCCGAAAGCCATTCGGACTCGCGAATCCGTCGGGAAAGCAAAATATAGCGCGACTGCTTTGCTGCTTGATTTGTGGGGTAGTACTGGGCCATCAGTGAAATGGCTACGCCCGGACCCAGCCGATCTCGGATCCAGGCTAGTGATTCGCGCACGCCGGCAATGTCGTTGGGTAGAACCAAAAGACGGATCACCAGCCCGCGCCGTAACAATCCGCTCTCATCGAACACCAGACTGTCGCCCACCTGGCGAGACATTTCGGCAATCGCTCGGCGCGCGCACTCCCGGTAACTTCGTACTTTTGAGTAGAGGTAGCCGGCCTCATTCTCGGCATACTTGAGGTCTGGAAGGTAGATATCCACGATTCCCTGGAGTAAGCGGAGAACTTGGACCGAGTCGTAGGCGTTTGTGTTGTAGACAATTGGCAGATTTAATCCCTGCTCAGCCGCAAGCAGTACCGCTCGGGCCATCTGGGGGGCAAAGTGGGTTGGCGAAACAAAATTGATGTTGTGGCAACCGCGCTGTTGCAACTCAAGCATCATTTCCGCCAGGCGCTGGTGCGTAACCTCATTTTTTAATTGTTCCTTATGGGTCTGAGAAATCTGATAATTCT
>Ga0187893_10012173_pt1 | contig 12273 bp, 7 predicted proteins | sample MA1701074metaG_FD_139574 | JGI IMG/M metagenome (GOLD analysis project Ga0187893, IMG submission 139574) | White microbial mat communities from a basaltic lava cave in the Kipuka Kanohina Cave System on the Island of Hawaii, USA - MA170107-4 metaG ... | reverse complement strand
CGAGGGTCGAGGTGGACTCGAGCGACGTGCCGCCGTTCTCGGCGGGCGCGAGGAGCAGCGAGAGGATGCCGTCGTCGTCGCTCGGATTGGTGGAGGTGAACGTCGGCTGCAGATCGAACTCGACCTTCTGGAAGCGGCAGTAGACCAGATCGAGCGGCCACGACATCCCGTGCGGGACCGGGCAGGCGACGCAGGAGGGCCGGATGTAGGCCTGGGTCCGGCTCGCGTTGATGGTGATGCGCGCCCGGTTGCCGATGATCGTGGGCGCGCTCGTCCCGGTGGTCGCCTTCCACTTGTCGAGCGAGTCGATGATCGTGTTGTTCGGGTACGTGAACGTCTCGCTGAAAATGGGGGCGTCGTCGCAGTCGCCGTCGAGCCTCACGCGCGGCGCGAAGCCCAGCACGATGGCGGCGACCGCGGCGATACCCAGGCGCGCAACGACGCCTGCGCGCCCCTCCGGCTCATGAGCTGCCGGGCGGGCGACGGAACGTCTCTCTCTCTCTCTCATGACCGGTCCCCCTTACGTCTCAGGGCCCGGTACGGCGGCGGCACCACGTCGCGATCCTTCGCAGGAGCGGCCGAGGTGCAGCGTTCCGGCCGGGCAGGATGGCGAACGGGGACGAGAGTAGGTAGCTGCTCGGATCCTGCAATCCCCCGGTCCCGCGAACGGCCCCGGCGCGGACCTCTACCGGGGCGCACGCGTCGATCGGAGGATCGCCCGAGACTCCGAGCTTGCGGCGCGTGTCGGATCGTGCCCGATCGCGCGCACCATCGCCGTGACCTCGCGCGGGGTCGCGCCGAGGCGCAGCGCGCCGCGGACGTGGCTCTCGAGCTGCAACGGGCAGCGCAGCGCGGCGAGCGCGGCGACGGTGAGGAGCTCGCGCTCGCGCGCCGCGAGACCGGGACGCGCGAGGACGCGGCCGTAGGCGTCCTCGACCACCCAGCCCGAGAAGCCGGGCGCGACGGCGTCGAGGCGGGCGAGCACGGCGCGGCTGCTCGGTCCGTAGATCCGGCGGAAGAGGCGAAGGCCGCGCGCGCGGTCGGACGGACGGGCGCGGCGCGCCGGCTCGGGATCGCGCGGCGGCGCGAGGCGCCTCGCCGCGAGCGCGTCGCCGAGCGCCTTCAATCCCTGGATCGCGCGCGGGAAGCCGCCGAGGAGATGGGCCATGCGGGCGATCTCCACCAGCGCGACCGCCGGCACGCCGGCCGCCAGCGCGGAATCGTAGTGGCGGCGCGCGGCGCCCTCGCGTCCGGCGACGGTGGCCGCGAGCGCGCGCCCGCCGTGCCGGAGCAGCGGGGGCAGCTCCCCGTCGTGCGCGCCCGTCCGTCTAGAATCCCCTGCCGCCATTCCGGGCGGCCAGACTACTCGCGGGTGCGCTGACGGCCATGCGCGTGCGCCGCCGTCTCCGCAGGAAGGAACGCCCCATGCATCGAGGACTCCGATACGCGCTGATGAACGCCGCGGTCGCCGGCGCGGCGGCGGCGCAGGAGCCGCCGGCTCCGCCGGCGCAGCGGCCGGCCGCGATCCCGACTCCAGCCCGCCAGGGCGGCACCCCGAGCGCGCCGATCGCCAGCCGTCCGATCGACGACGTCGATCGCTTCCGCGACGGCCGGACCGCGGCAGTGACGCGCGCGGGCTCGCGGTTCGATCTCGACCTGGCGCCGGTCGACCTGCGCGCCGACCCGCTCCTGCTGGTCGAGGGCGCGGCGATCACGCGCCCGGAGCTCGACCGCCAGCTCTGCCTGCTGCTCGGCAGCAACGAGATCGACCAGTTCATCACCGGGGAGCTGCTGCGCCGCGTGAAGACGGAGATGGCGGCGGCGGGCGAGCCGGTCCCCGTGGTGAGCGTCTCGGAGGAGGAGGTGCGCCGGAAGTTCGAGGAGGACATGAAGATCCTGCCGCGGCAGCGCGGGATGGAGCCGGCCGAGTACGAGCGGCAGATCAAGGAGGTGTTCGGCTGGGAGCGCTACGTCGAGTTCCAGAAGCTGCAGATGGAGTTCGAGCGCTTCTTCCTCCCCGACCCGCCCGAGGAGTGGGCGAAGCGGCAGCAGGCGGAGGCGGCGCGCCTGGACGCCGAGCACAAGCGCCTCCAGCAGGAGCGGGCGGCGCACGAGCCGCCGGCACCCCCGGAGGGCGGCGAGGGCGGGAAGCCGGCGACCACGAAGAAGCCTGAGGCGCCGCCGGCGCCGCCGGCCGATCTCTCGTTCGTTCCGGCGCGCACGTGGACGCTGCTCGATCCCAGCTTCGTCACGCCGGTCCGCAACAACTACGCGCGCGGCCACGCCATGCACCCGCTCTTCCGCGGCGGCCTCGTCATGAGCATCCGCCGCAAGCTGCTCGAGGGCGCGGCGATCCGCCTCGCCGGGCCGGACGAGGCCGACGCGGTGCTCTTCGTGGGCGACGCGCCGCTGCGGCTCCGCGACCTGCTGGCGCTCCTCGGGCCGCGCATCGACGATGCCACGCGGCGGATCGCGCTGCGCGAGCTCGTGAACCTGCGCGCGGCCGACCTGCAGCTCCGGAGGGACGGCGTCCTCATGACCGACGCCGAGGCGGCGGCCGCCTGGGACGAGTTCCAGCGCAAGTACGCCGGGTCGCTGGTGCCCGCCGAGTACGCCGTGACCGCGTTCGGGTTCAACAGCGTCTGGCACTACCGCGCCTACTTCCGGCGCAAGCGCTCCTACGAGCGGCTGGTCGAGGAGCGACTGGACGACGCAGGGCTCGCTGCCCACTACGAGAAGGCGGGGCGCGTCTTCTTCGAGAGCGGCACCTGCATCGCGCAGGTGCTCTTCGTCCCCGGCGACGACCGCGCCGAGGCGAAGGCCGGGATCGACGCGCTCCTCGCGGAGGTGGCGGCCGGACGTTCGTTCGCGGCGGTGGCGCGCGAGAAGGGCCGCTTCCCCGACGGCGGCGACGTGCACGGCGGCGCCATCGCGCCGCTCATCCGCAACAAGCTGCGCACGGCGCTGGGCGAGAGCGAGTACGCCTCGTTCCTGTCGGGCTACTCCTTCGCCGACGAGGCGTTCTACGCGGCGCGGGAGGACGCGCTCCTCGGCCCGGTCTGGCGCGATCTCTCGCCCAGGCTGACCGGCTGGGTGGCGCTCCACGTCGACAAGTTCTTCACCACCGGCGTGAAGGGCTCGATCAGCGACCCGAAGATGCGCGAGCGCGCGCTCGACGACTACGCCGACGTGACCTTCCCGCGCTACGTGAACGAGGCGCTCGCGCGCTGCCGGGTCGACCTGCCGCCGCGGCGCTGACCGGCGATGTCGATCGATCGCGCGGCGCTGGCGCGCGGGCTGGGTCAGGGCCTCTGGGTCGACCGCGTCTCGCGGGCGCAGCTCGAGTCGGGGGAGCTGCGCCGGCGGATCGTCGCGGGGGCGATCGGCGGCGTCACGAGCGACCTGTCCGCGCTGCGCCGCGCGATCGAGTCGGGCGCCGGCTGCGACGCGGCGATCGCCGCGCTCGCCGCGGCCGGCGCCGACCCCGGGTCGATCCTGCGCCGGCTCGCGGTGGAGGACGCGCGGCACGCCGCCGATCTCCTTCGGCCGGCGTGGGAGCGGACGCAGGGACGGGACGGCTGGGTCGCGGTCGGGTTGGCCGCGCCGGCCGGCGAGGACGAGGCCGCCACGGTGGTCGAGGGTCGCCGCCGGCACAAGGAGTGCGGCCGCCCGAACGTGATGGTGCAGGTGCCCGGGACCGACGCCGGCCTCGCCGCCTTCCGACGCCTCGCCGAGGAGGGGGTGAGCGTGGCGGTCACGCGGCTCGGGTCGCTCGCACGGTGCGAGGCGGCCGCGCAGGCGTGGATCGCCGCGCTGCGCGCGCGCATCCGCCGGGGATTCGCGGCGCACACCGTCGCGTCGGTCGCGAGCTTCAGCGTCAGCCGCCTCGACGCGGCCGTCGACGCGCAGCTCGACCGCGAGGCCGCGGAGGCCTCCGATCCGGCCGCGCGCGCCGGCCGGATCGCGCTGCGCGGCCGCGCCGCGATCGCCGCGGCCCGCGTCGCCTACGCGCGCTTCCGGGAGCTCTTCGGCCGCGCCTTCGACGACTGCCGCGCGAAGGGGGGCCGCGTCCAGCGCCTGCTGTGGGACTCGAGCGACGACGCCGACCCGGCGGCGGCGCTCCGCCGCGTCGAGAGCCTGATCGGGGCCGACACCGTGCACGCGATGGCGCCGTCGACGCTCGACCGCTACCTCGAGCACGGAAACGTCCGGACGGCGACTCTCCTCGAACGGCCGGACGAAGCGCTCGAGACCCTCCGTTCGCTCGCGGACCGCGGCATCGACCTCGAGTCGATCGGCGCGCGGCTCGCGGCCGGGGGCGTCGCCGAAGCGGCGCGCGACCACGGCGCCGCCCTCGCCGCGATCTCCGCCCGGGCCGCCGCCCGTTGACGCCCGGGGCCGCCGGGAGCCGCGCCTACCGCTCGAGCTCCGGCACCCAGCAGCAGACCAGGTTGCGGTCGCCGTGCACGGCGTCGAGCCGCCCGACCGCCGGCCAGAACTTGTGCTCGCGCGTCCAGGGGGCGGGGAAGGCGGCCTGCTGGCGCGAGTAGGGCCGGTCCCAGTCGTCGGAGGTCACCGCCGCCGCGGTGTGGGGCGCGTTCTTGAGCGGGTTGTCGCGGCGGTCCATGCGCCCCTCCTCGACGGCGCGGATCTCCTCGCGGATGGCGATCAGCGCGTCGCAGAAGCGGTCGAGCTCGGCCAGCGACTCGCTCTCGGTGGGCTCGATCATCAGGGTGACGGCGACCGGGAAGCTCAGCGTGGGAGCGTGGAAACCGAAGTCCATGAGCCGCTTGGCCACGTCCTCGGCGGTGATCCCGGAGCGTTCGCCGGCGGGGCGCAGGTCGACGATGCACTCGTGCGCGACCTGGCCGTGCTCGCCGCGATAGAGCACCGGGAAGTGCGGCTCGAGCCGGTGCGCCACGTAGTTCGCGCTGAGGATCGCGACCTTCGTCGCCTCGGCGAGCCCGGCGGCTCCCATCATCGCCACGTAGGCGTAGGGGATCGGGAGGATGCCGGCGCTGCCGAACGGCGCGGCCGACACGGCGCCCACCGCTCTCGCGCCGCTCGCGGCGCCGAACGGATGGCCGGGCAGGAACGGCGCCAGGTGCGCCGCCGCGCAGATCGGCCCCATGCCCGGGCCGCCGCCGCCGTGCGGGATGCAGAAGGTCTTGTGCAGGTTGAGGTGGCAGAGGTCGGCGCCGAGGTCGCCCGGGCGCGCCAGCCCCACCATGGCGTTCATGTTCGCGCCGTCGAGGTAGACCTGCCCGCCGTGCCGGTGGACGATCGCGCAGACCTCGCGGATCGACTCCTCGAAGACTCCGTGCGTGGACGGATAGGTCACCATGAGCGCGGCCAGGCGCGGCGCGTTCGCGGCCGCCTTCGCGCGCAGGTCGCCGAGGTCGACGTTGCCGCGCGCGTCGCAGTCGACGGGGACGATCTCGAGGCCCGCGAGCGCCGCGCTCGCCGGGTTGGTCCCGTGCGCCGAGATCGGGATGAGGCAGACTCGGCGGTCCGGCTCGCCGCGCGCCGCGTGATAGGCGCGCACCACCAGCAGGCCGGCGTACTCGCCCTGCGAGCCGGCGTTGGGCTGGAGCGAGGTCGCGGCGAACCCGGTGATCTCCGCCAGCCACTTCTCCAGGCGCTGGAACAGCTTGCGGTAGCCGACCTGCTGCTCCTCCGGCGCGAACGGGTGGATCTGCGCGAAACCCGGCCACGAGATCGGCAGCATCTCGGCCGCCGCGTTCAGCTTCATCGTGCACGACCCGAGCGGGATCATCGAGGTCGTGAGCGAGAGATCGCGCGTCTCGAGACGCTTCATCAGGCGCAGCAGCTCGGTCTCGGTGCGATGGCGCGTGAAGACCGGGCTGGTCAGGTAGGGGGACGTGCGCGCGTGGGGCGGCGGGTAGGCCGCCTCCTCGTCCTGCGCCAGCGCCTCGAAGTCGACGTCGGCGGCCCGCCCCCCGAAGCACTCGTAGAGGTCATGGAGATCGTCGGCGGTCACCGTCTCGTCGAGCGCGATCCCGACGTCGCCGTCGGCGTGCTCGCGCAGGTTGATGCGGCGCTCGCGCGCGTTCTCGATCACCCGCCGCGCGCCGCCCTCCGGCGGCCGCACGCGCAGCGTGTCGAAGAAGAGGCCGCCGCGTCGCTCGCAGCCCAGCTCCTGCAGCGCGCTGGCGAGCGCCGCCGCGGCGCGGTGCACGCGCTCTGCGATCCGCCGCAGCCCGTCGGGGCCGTGGTAGATCGCGTACATCGCCGCCGTGACGGAGAGCAGCACCTGCGCCGTGCAGATGTTGCTGGTGGCGCGATCGCGCCGGATGTGCTGTTCGCGGGTCTGCAGGGCGAGCCGCAGCGCCGGCGCCCCGGCCGAGTCCCTCGAGACGCCGACGATGCGTCCCGGGAGCCTGCGCTGGAACTCGCCGCGCGTGGCCATGAAGGCCGCGTGCGGGCCGCCGCCGAACAGCGGGACGCCGAGCCGCTGGCTGCTGCCGACGCAGACGTCGGCGCCGAACTCCCCGGGCGGCCGCAGCAGCGTGAGCGCGAGGAGATCGCTCGCGACCACCAACCGCGCGCCGGCGGCGTGCGCCCGCTCCGCCAGGGGCGCCAGCTCCTCGACGACTCCGTCCGTGGTGGGGTACTGGACGAGCGCGCCGAAGACCTCCGGCCCGAACTCGAACGCCTCCGGATCGAGGACGTCCACCTCGAGCCCGAGCGGCGCCGCCCGCGTCCTCACCACCTCGATGGTCTGCGGGTGGCAGTGGCGTGCCACCAGGAAGCGGCGGCCCGACGGCCGCCCCTCGAAGGTGCGCTTGCACAGCGTCATCGCCTCCGCCGCCGCCGTCGCCTCGTCGAGCAGCGAGCTGTTGGCGATCGGCAGGCCGGTGAGGTCGCACACCAGCGTCTGGAAGTGCAGGAGCGCCTCGAGCCGCCCCTGCGAGATCTCGGCCTGGTAGGGCGTGTACTGGGTGTACCAGCCCGGGTTCTCCAGGATGTTGCGCTGGATCACCGGCGGGGTGATGCAGCCGTGGTAGCCCAGCCCCGCGAAGCTGCGGTAGACCAGGTTCTCGCGCGCGAACTGCGCGAGCTCCTCGAGCACCTCGCGCTCGGAGAGCGGCGGCGGCAGGTCGAGCGGCCTGCGCAGCCGGATCGCCGCCGGCACGGCGCGGTCGATCAGCTCGTCGAGCGTCGCGTGCCCGAGCGCGCGCAGCATCCGCTCGCGCTGGTCGCGGTCGGGGCCGACGTGGCGCTCGACGAAGCGATCGGTCGGATCGAGTGCGGTCGGGCGCGAGGACGTCGACATCGAGGTTCCCGGCGATGGGGGCATCGGCGCGCGGGCTCAGCGCTCTTCGGCGCACTTCTTCTCGTAGGCGGCCGCGTCGAGAAGCTGCTCCCACTCGCGCGGATCGGCGGTGCGGAGCTTGAGCATCCAGCCGGCGCCCCAGGGGTCCTGCGCCAGGCTCTCCACCTTGTTCACGAGCGCGTCGTTCACGGCGGTCACCTCGCCGCCCACCGGCGCGAAGAGTTCCGAGACCGCCTTCACCGACTCGATCTCGCCGAACCGCTCGCCCCGCTTCAGCCGGCTGCCGACCGAGGGGAGCGAGAGGAAGGTGAGGTCGGAGAGGTGCTCGACGGCGAACGCCGTGATGCCGACGGTGACGACGTCTCCGTCCTTGCGGGCCCATTCGTGCGAGTCGAGGTAGCGGCGGTCGCTCGGGACCATGGCGTGTCGGATGGCTCCGGGGAAAAGGGGCGCGGATGATACCGGCGCGCCCTCGCCCGCGCGCGCGGGGGTCAGGCGCGGCGCATCAGCTCGCGCGCGAGCGCATCCCAGTCGACGTCGGCGGCGGCGTCCGGGGAGATCGGCGGCAACGCGGCGAAACGGTCGGCCTCGGCGGCGTCCGCGAAGTCGCCGTGCGGGAGGATCGCCTCGGGAGCGAGGCGCCGATCCTCGACGCGGGGCTCGCGGGCGACCAGCGCCGGCCCCGCCGGGCCGACCCGCTCGAGCACGGCGGCCGGCGCGACGGCGGCGGGACGAGCCTTCGGGCGCCTGGCGAGGCGGGAGACCACGAGGCGCCAGGCCGTGGCGAGGAGGCCCCGCCACCACGCCATCCCGCCGCCGCGCACGCTCATCGCACGCCCTCGCTGCCGCGGCCGCGGAGAGGCCCGGCCGCAGGTCGCGGGGCGACCCTACCACGCTCGCAGCGCGCCAGGCAAGAGTTTCCCGCCGCAGGCGCCCCGGGGGCGGGGGGCGCCGTCCGCGGTGCGCAGGTCGCGTCGCCGAATCGCCGATGACGTAACGCTGGATCCGCGCGCACCGCACGCCAGTGCGGTGCTCCTTTCCCATTCTTCCGACAGATCAGGGCATGCCACTCACCGGCGACCTCGGCTCCATCGATCTCGCGAACGTCTTCCAGATGCTCCAGTTGAGCCAGAAGACGGGAACGCTCGAGGTGCGCGCGCGCGGCCGCCGGACCGAGGTCTATCTCGACGGCGACACGGTGCTCTACCCGTTCGACCGCGACGCCTTCCCGCAGAAGGTGGTCAAGCTGCTCGAGCGCAGCGGTTCGCTGTCGCCCGAGGTGCTCGCCAAGGCGCAGGCGAGCCAGGGCATCCTGCAGCGGGACCTGTTCACGATGCTGCTGCAGATGAAGGCGCTCGCGCCCGACGACGTCACGTCGGCGTATCGCGAGCAGATGGAGGAGGAGATCTACGAGCTCTTCGTCGATCGCGACGCCGCGTTCGAATTCCGCGAGAACGAGAAGCCCAGCCTCCCGGGCAAGGTGATCGACGAGCGCTACCGGCTGGGCGGGAACGGCCTCATCATGGAGGCGGCGCGGCGCCTCGACGAGTGGGGGTTCATCCGCAAGCGCGTCCCCTCCGACCTGTGCGTGTTCGAGATGGGAGGGACGATCGACCAGGTCCCCGAGCCGGATCGCGACGGCGCGCTGCTCGACGTCGTGGCGGCGCTGGACGGGCTGCGCTCGATCGCGGCGATCGTCGACCAGACCGGCCTGACGCGCTTCCTGGTCTGCAAGAAGCTCGCGCTCCTCGCCGAGATGCGCGTGGTCTACGAGGTCCCGCTCGAGGTCATGATCGAGCGGGCCCGCCAGTGCCTGCGCGAGCAGAAGTCGGAGGCCGGGCTCTCGCTCCTCGAGCGCGCCTTCGAGCTCGGCGCCGACGACGCATCCGTGCACGAGATGGCGGCGCTGGCGAACCAGGCGCTGCAGCGCATCGGGGCGGCGTGCCGCCACTACGCGCTCGTCGCCGGATCGCTCGAGCGCGCCGGCGAGCGCCGCGGCGCGGCCGAGGTGCACCTGCGCATCCGCGACCTCATGCCGACCGACGTCCGATCGCGCGAGCGGCTGGTACACCACTGGCTCGACGATCCCGAGTTTTTCAAGGACACGAGCTACTCGCCCGAGAACGAGCTGTTCGAGCTGGTGGTGATCCTGAAGGAGGTCGGGCGCAGCGGGGATGCGCGCGAGCTCCTGAAGGAGCTGCAGCCCCGCTACCGCGAGGACGCGCGCATCACGTCGCGCCTCGCCGATCTCTCGCTCGAGCTGGGAGACCCCAAGGCGGCCGTCGAGATGCTGGTGACCGCGGCCGACGAGCTGTTCAAGCGCCGCCAGGTCGCGGCGGCGCTCCGGCTCTACCGGCGCGTGCGCACCATCGATCCCCTGCACGAGGGGCTCGATCTGCGCATCGACTCGTGCGAGCAGATCCAGAGCCGGCCCGCGCGCCGTCACGGCCGGGGCGCCGCGCGGATGGCGGCCGCGTTCGTCGCGCTCGCGGCGCTCGCGGGCGCCCTCTCCTATCACAACCGTCAGACGCTCGATCGGCTGTCGACCATCCCGATCGAGGAGCTCGCGGTCGCGGGCGACTTCGACTCCGCGCTCGCCACGCTCGAGGCGTTCCGCACCGAGCACCCGGCCACCCTCGCCGCCGTGCTCGCGCAGCGGCACATGCGCGAGATCGAGGAGCGCGCGCGGGTCGCCGCCGAGGAGAGCTCGAAGCGGAGCGATCTCCTGGCGCAGGAGCGCGTGCGCCGCCAGCGCAACGCCGAGCGCGCCTACGCCGAGGCCCTCGAGCTCCTGCGACGGAAGGATCACCGCGGCGCGCTCGAGAAGCTGCTGCGCGCCAGCGAGCTCGCCAGCGATCCGCAGTTCCTCGCCGAGAAGAAGCCCGTGGAGAAGGCCGAGCAGATCCGCGCCCACCTGCGAGCCGGCGAGGAGCGCGAGGCGCGCTACGTGGCGGCGCGAGACGCCGCGGACTGGGCCACCATGCACGAGCTCGGGGTCGAGCTCCTGCGCGAGGAGCCGACCGCGCCGGGCGCGAAGGTGCGGCTCCTCCCGGTCCGCATCTCGATCGATCCGCCCGACGCCGAGATCACGGTCGCACCGTCGCCCTCGGAGTCGATCTCGATCCGAAGCGGCGACGTCGTGCTGCTCGCGGCCGGCAGCGACGCGCTCGTCGCCGCCGTCCGCGCCGACCGCTTCCCGCTCTCGGTGAAGGTGCGTCCCGAGGCGGGATTCGACGTGATCCACCAGCTCGAGCGCCGGCCCGACCGCACCCTCACGCTGCCGACCCGCTCCCTCTTCGCGCCCGCCGTGCACGGCGACCGCGCCTTCTTCGCGTGCGCGGACGGCCGCGTGATCGCGCTGAACGTGAGGACGCTCGTCATCGACTGGCAGCACACGCTCGCCGACCTCGAGGAGGTGGGCGGCCCGCCCGAGCTCGACGCACAGGGTCTGCGCATCCCCACCCGTTCGAACCGGGTGGTCTGGCTCGACACCCTCACCGGGGAGGCGGTCTTCCGGCAGCCCGACGTCGGGGCGCCGCCGGCCGCGCGTGGAGGGCTCGAGGTGAGGCTGCCCAAGGGCGGCACCTTTCTCGGCGACCCCGGCGGCCGGATCGTGCTGCGCGACCCCTCCGGCGGCGCCCGGGCGGCCTGGCGGGTCGCGGACCGCCTCGAGTGGGGCGTGGCGTGTCCCGGGGGAGCGCTCTTCGGCGGAGGGACGCTCGTCCTGCTGCTCCCCGGGGACCTCCCGTGAGCCTACAAGTCCGGACCCGGGGACAGCCGATGAACGTCCCGGCGCCGGGCCCGGCGGGCGGGCCTTCGCCGCCGACCCACCCTCAGGGGACCAGCAGCGTCGTGGGCCTGATCTCTCGCTCTCGCGATCGGCTGCTGCTCCCGCGCAAGGTGGCGCGCTGGAAGAAGGATCCGTCGCCGGAGGCGCTCTCCGATCTCGTGCAGTCGCTGCTGAGGCTGGGGGAGGTCGAGGAGGCGTGGCTGTACGCCCGCCAGGGCTACGCGCGCTTCCGCGATCACGAGATCGTGCGCGAGGTCTGGCGCGTGAGCGGCCGCGCTCACGCCGAGCACGGGCTCCAGTCGGCGCGCGTCGAGATCCAGGAGCGGCCGACGGCGAGCGCGTTCCTGAAGATGACGCGCTTCGCGGTGCTGCTGCGCGACCTCGAGACGGCGTTCCGCACGCTCGAGGAGTGCCTGCGCCGCTTCCCGACGTCGGCGCCGGCGCACGCCGCGATCGCGGAGCTCCTCGAGCAGCGCTGGCTGCGCGATCTCGCGGCCGTCGACGGCCGGGCCGTGATCGCGCACCTCAAGAAGGCGTGGCGGCTGGACGGCGCCGACTTCTCGCGGCCGCTGCGGCTGGCCGCCTTCCTCGCGCGCGTCGGGGCGCAGCGCGCGGCGCGGGCCGTGGTCGACGAGGTGCTCCAGCTCGACGAGCAGCAGGCCGACGCGGCGGCGCTGCGCGACAGCCTCGCCAAGGTGATCGCCACCGAGTTGCAGGCGGGGCGGCTCGCTCCCGACCAGGAGGACGACGTCGACGCCCTGCTGCGACAGATCGAGGAGCAGGGGCGCGTCGTCGGCGACCCCTCCGACGAGGTGCGCGTGGCGCGCGAGGGCGAGCGGCTCTGCACGTTCCTGCCGGCGCTGCGCGAGCGCACCGGCTGCGAGAAGGCGTTCGTGCTCGAGCCGCGGGGCACCGCCTACGACGAGCACGGCGGGCTGGGCGTGAATCCTCTCACCAGCCTCGCCGCCAACCTGCTGCGCTCGGCGCTGATCACCGCGCGGCGGGCCGACCTCGGCCCGCTCGACGCGCTGGCGCTCGAGAGCGGCGGGGGCTCGCTGCTGATCCACCTGCACCAGCGCTGCGCCGTGGCGCTCCTCCTCGACCGCCCGGAGGCGGTGGGGGCGGGGCGCTCCGCGCTGATCGACCTCGCCGAGGGGCGGCTGCCCGCGGCCTCCTCGCGCAGGGG
>Ga0187893_10012172_pt1 | contig 12274 bp, 8 predicted proteins | sample MA1701074metaG_FD_139574 | JGI IMG/M metagenome (GOLD analysis project Ga0187893, IMG submission 139574) | White microbial mat communities from a basaltic lava cave in the Kipuka Kanohina Cave System on the Island of Hawaii, USA - MA170107-4 metaG ... | reverse complement strand
CGCTCCACAATTCACGTTTGGCAATGTCGCCCGCATCCTTGAAATGCGTGGTCCAGGCCTGGCCCAGTGGGATATGTCACTATTCAAGAACATTCCCATCCACGAGAGGTTGAGCGCGCAGTTCCGTTTTGAAGCCCTAAACGCCTTCAATACTCCTTACTTTGGCGGCCCCAACAATGCTTTTGGCACCGCAGCCTTCGGCCGCATCACGTCGCAGGTAAACATCGCCAGGCAACTTCAGCTTGCGTTGAAACTCATCTGGTGAGCGGACGGCCCTTAGACATTCGAGAGCTTGTCGGTTTCCGGAAAGAGCTGCCTCAAATCGTCCCCCCTTTTTTCCAAGGGGGACTTCAGGGGGTTCCTTGTGCAAGGGGAGAAGGTTTCGGGCCGGCCGCTCAATTCTTCACTGCCGCCAGGGTGAAGGGTGAAGCATACCTCCTGTTTTATTCTCCTTTACTTCTTGAACGACGCCGCCTATCGCAGGCCGTTGCACGGCATCCCTGGGGCGTCAAAGAATTTCAGGATGCCTCCTTCCTTTACAGAACCCCGTTAGGGGTGTCACAAAGTAGCCCAGGGGTGACAGCGGTCACTCGCGAAGCACCGCCCTGGGGTGAACGTCACAAGAACATTTCACTCCCCCTCCCGGCGCAGCCAGGAACAGGAGTCAGAATGGTTGACTGTTTTCCCCAAGCCACGCTAGAGGCGAAATATTTGTAGCCCAGGGTGGAGCGCAAGCGGAACCCTGGGCTCGCCGTCCCGTTCGAAATCCTCTCCCTCTCCCCGCACAGTCAGGAGCCAGGAGTCAGAATGGTTGACTGTTTTGCTCAAGCTCCGCTAGGAGCGAAATATTTGTAGCCCAGGGTGGAGCACAAGCGGAACCCTGGGCTCGCCGTCCCGTTCGAAATCCTCTCCCTCTCCCCGCGCGCGGGGAGAGGGCCGGGGTGAGGGGTCTGAGCCAGAAACGCGAACAAAATGTCCGTTTCCATTCCTTCACTCAGGAAGGGCTTGGCGGATCTCGGCGCCATACGATAGGATTGCCTTCGCGTAAAGGACGCATCCGGTCCGCGGAAAGGGTAGAAGCCCACCTGTCAGCAACACACCTTCGCCACCTTCTTTCAGCCCGCGTGCGGACAACGGGCGTTTCGATGAAAGGAGGTCGCCATGTCGACCGATCACCCAGAAGCACCACGCCCGCTTCCCGACCGCCCCAATCTCCGTCATCTGAAGGACCAAGCCAAGGACTTGCTCAAGGCTGGCACCGCGGCGTCGATCACCGATGCGCAGTTCAAGATCGCACGTCTCTACGGGTTTGCGAGCTGGCCGAAGCTCAAGGCTCACATCGACTCCTTGGAGGAGATCGGGCAACTCAAGCAGGCTATCGACACCAACGACATCGCTCGCGTACAGACCATGATGACGCGCAACCCGATGCTGCACAGCGCTCCACTTGGCTACGGCAAAGACGGGCCGCTCACGTGGGTTGCCGAATGCCGCGTCCCATGGGAATCACCGAGTCCGGCAAGACTGGCCATGGCAACCTGGATGCTCGAATACGGGTCGGACGTGCACCAGGGTGGCGACGGACCGCTGATGCGAGCCGCGCTCAATGGATATCGCATCCCGATGATGGAGCTGCTCGTGTCCCACGGCGCCGATGTGAACGCCCTGTGGCACGGACATTTCCCGATCATCTTTGCCCCTTGCGAGTCATTGGATCCAGCCGCACTTAAATGGCTGCTCGATCACGGCGCAAATCCGAACTGTCGCGACCATGGGTACGAGATTAGCGGCCATCCATATCCAGGCACGGCTCTCGACTACGTGATCGCGTCGTACGCGCGTTCCCCACAACGACTGAGCACCTGCATCGACATCCTTCTCGAGGCCGGTGGCGTAACCAAGTACGACGCTCCCGGAGTGCTGCCAGTGCTCCGCGGCCGGCTCGATAGTCTGGCTGAACAGATTGACGCGGATCCCGCACTCGTGAATAAGCGTTTCCCCGAACTCGATTGCGGCCAGACGGGCGGGCGCAACCTCTTGCTTCAGGGTGGAACGCTCCTGCACGTGGCTGCGGAATACGGCAACCTCGAAGCGGCCGCTCTTCTCCTGGACCAAGGTGCGGACGTCAATGCCCATGCAACAGTCGATGAGGCCGGCATCGGCGGGCAGACTGCGGTCTTCCATGCGGTGACGCAGTTCGACGATGGGGGCTGGCCGGTAACGCAGTTACTGATTGAGCGCGGTGCAGACCTCGCCGTGCGCGTGAAGCTTCCAGGGGACTACGAGCGTCCGGGTGAGATCGTTGAATGCACGGCCTTGGGATATGCGCTGCTGTTTGGCGGCGCGAGTCAGAGGAAAACGGTAACTCTGCTGCGAGAGCGAGGGGGCGTTGAGTAATGATGCGGTTCCAACCCGCGCCTGTCAGGTCCAACGCAAGCTGGCGCAAGACGCGGTTCCACCGCCGCCAGGATCGATTCTGGAACCGACGGCACACTACAGATCGGAAGTTCAAGACGGGCTCCGGGACTCATGGATCGTCCCCTTTCCTTTTTCCTCGTTGGCGTTATAGTTGCCTCTCCGCGGCACTGCTGTGGACTGCCCACTTCACTTTGGGTTCGGCGCCATCAGAGGCGTGCCGGAATATTTGCCTTGAGAAGAGAGGGTCGTCGATGAAGCGCAGGCCATTGGATGCGAAGGAAGAGTTACTGGAGGAGTTCGAGCGCGCCCTCCGTGTGAGCGAATACCTCGTAGGTGTATTGCCCAGGCGGCTGTGGCGCGCGGAGCCGCTCGACGGTCACGGGCGTTCGATCGCAGCGATGGTCGCGCATATGCAGAGCGTGCGAAGAACGTTCGCGAAGATGGGCGGTGCGCCTGTGGCTTTGTCCTTGGATCGCGAGCGTTCGACGGCAACCGAGGCGCGTCGGGCGTTCCGGCAGTCTCGGGACACACTGACGGATCTGTTCCGCAAATCTCTGGGTCAGGACCAGTCCAGGGTAAAGGGCATGCCCAGGCGAACCGTCAACATGATCTTCTACTTCGTTCAACACGAAGCACATCACCGCGGCCAGATCTGCAGGCTGGCAAAGGCGCTGGGCCACGAGTTTTCAGGCGACGACGTCATGCGGATCTGGGGCTGGAAGAAGCTACCCTGACGTGGTGCCGCCGCGGCAAGTCCCCTCTTGGGAGGGGCAAGCGCCAGAAGCGCTGGGGTGGGTCATTCGTTGCTGGGAAAGCCCACACCGTCCACGTTGAATGAAAACGTCCCCCCTTGGAGAAGGGGAGACTTCAGGGGGGTTTAGGAAGCGGCTAGGTACCCCGTAGGGTGCGTTCGCTTCTCAACGCACCATTGAGCTTCGCAGTCTGAGTGCTGCTTGAATGTCCCCTGAAGAGTGTGCCAAACTGCGGCTGTCTGTTGCGAAAAGCTCATCAATTCGAGATCTGGGCTAAAGGCTGAAGAGCCGGAGCCGCACCGCTGTGCCCAGGCGGCAGGGCAAGGAGGCGGATGGCGAAGCCGAAGGGAAAGAACAACGCGAATGGCGCGACGCTGGGCTTTGAGGCCAAACTCTGGCTTACGGCCGACAAGCTGCGCAACAACATGGACGCGGCGGAGTACAAGCACGTCGTCCTCGGCCTCATCTTTCTCAAATACATCTCCGACTCGTTTGAAGAAATGCGCGGCAAGCTTCTGGCCGGCAAGGGCGAATACGCCGGGGCCAATCCCGAAGATCCTGACGAATACCGAGCGGAAAACGGTTTCTGGGTGCCGAAGGAAGCCCGCTGGTCACATCTCCAGGCCAACGCCAAACAGCCCAGCATCGGCAAAGACGTGGACGACGCCATGGTGGCGCTGGAACGCGACAACACCCGGCTCAAGGGCGTCCTCCCGAAAGACTACGCGCGCCCCGCGCTCGACAAGCACCGGCTGGGCGACCTCATCGACTTGATCGGAACCATCGGACTCGGCGACGCTGCCAACCGCAGCAAAGACATTCTGGGCCGAGTTTACGAATACTTCCTAGGGCAGTTCGCCAGCGCGGAAGGCAAGAAGGGTGGCCAATTTTACACTCCGTCATGTGTCGTGCGCCTGCTTGTCGAAATGCTGGCTCCCTACAAAGGCCGCATTTACGACCCCTGCTGCGGCTCCGGTGGCATGTTCGTCCAGTCGGAAAAGTTTGTCGAAGCCCACGGCGGCCGGTTGGGCGACATTTCCATTTATGGCCAGGGAGAGTAACGCCACCACGCGGCGGTTGGCAGTGATGAACCTCGCCATCCGCGGCATTGAAGCCGACTTCGGTCCGGAACACGCCGACACCTTTCGCCGTGACCTGCATCCCGACCTGCGGGCCGACTATGTTCTGGCGAATCCGCCGTTCAACGACTCCGACTGGTTCCGCAAGGATGACGATGCACGCTGGCAGTTCGGCGTTCCGCCTAGGGGCAACGCCAACTTTGCCTGGGTGCAACACTTCATCCATCACCTCGTGCCGCACGGTACCGCAGGCTTCGTCCTGGCCAACGGCAGCATGTCGTCCAACCAATCTGGCGAAGGAGAGATTCGCAAAGCCATGGTCGAAGCCGACTTGGTTGACTGCATGGTCGCCCTGCCTGGCCAGCTTTTCTACAGCACCCAGATTCCGGTGTGCCTGTGGTTTGTGTGCCGGGATAAGAATTGTAGCGTCGGCTCCGCGAGCCGACCCGTGAGCTCACAGAGCGCACGCTACACCGACCGACGCAAGCAGACGCTCTTCATCGATGCGCGCAAGATGGGCACGCTCATCGACCGCGTCCACCGCGAATTGACCGACGCTGACATCACCAGGATCGTGAACACCTATCACGCCTGGCGAGGCGACGGGAGGGCGAGCCTCCCGGCGAGCCGTGACGCGAGCGGAGGCGGCTCAGCAGGAGCTTCGCCCTCCCCTTATAAGGACATCCCCGGCTTCTGCAAGTCCGCCAGCACCGCCGAAATTGCCGTGCACGGCCACGTGCTCACGCCCGGCCGCTACGTCGGCGCACAGCAAGTCGAAGACGATGGAGAACAGTTTGAGGAAAAGATGAACCGCCTCGTGGCTGAACTGACCGAGCAATTTACTGAGTCAGCCGAGTTGGAGAAAGCCATCAAAGCTAACCTGAAGGGACTGGGATATGGCAGTTGAACGCTCTAACGGTTGGCGGTTGGTGAGTCTTAGCGAACTCGGTGAGGTGAACCGAGGACGGTCTCGGCATCGTCCGCGCTATGCGGAACACGGTGGACCGTATCCCTTCATCCAAACCGGCGATGTAAAGGCATCTGGTGGCCGCATTACGTCTTACTCGCAGACCTATAGCGATGCAGGCCTAGCTCAGAGCCGCCTTTGGCCTGCTGGCACAATGTGTATCACAATCGCGGCCAATATAGCTGAGACAGCCATCCTCAGCTTCCCCGCCTGTTTTCCAGACAGCATCGTGGGATTCATCGCTGAACCAAATAAGGCTGATGTGAAGTTCGTCGAATACACGTTTCGCTTTATGCGAAGCCAGATCCAGCACCAAGCTTCTGGAAGCGTTCAGGACAACATAAACCTGGACACATTGGAACGGTTGCGCTTCCCGCTTCCGTCCCTCGCCGAGCAAAAAGGCATTGCGTCGGTGCTTGGGGCGCTGGATGATAGGATCGAGCTGAACCGGCGGATGAACGCGACCCTGGAGGCGATGGCGCGGGCGTTGTTCCAGAGCTGGTTCGTGGATTTCGACCCCGTCCGCGCCAAACTCGACGGCCGCCAACCCCCCGGCCTGGACGAAGACACTGCCGCCCTCTTCCCATCCCATTTTGACCACGAGGCCGAAGGCGTCGTGCCCAAGGGTTGGAAAAGAAAACGCTGGGGAGACATCGCCACTCTGGAATACGGCAAGAGCCTCCGAGACTACCGAGACAGCGGCGGCAAGTATCGTGTTTTTGGCACCAATGGCCCAATTGGTTTCCATGATGAGGCCCTCTGCGGCAGCGCCGGGATCGTCATCGGACGCAAGGGCGCGTATCGCGGTGTCCATTATTCACCCGATCCGTTTTTCGTGATCGACACGGCTTTCTATCTCAAGCCCAAGGTCCCGATAGACCTCAAATGGGCCTATTACGAGTTGCTTCAGTTCGACATCAACGGCATGGACTCCGGGTCAGCCATTCCATCGACAAGCCGCGACGACTTCTACGGGATTCCCGTAGTTCTTCCTGCGCGGGAGGTTCAGGATGCCTTCGGGGAAACCATTAGCCGATGGTTTGCGAAGGTATTCGCAAACGGCCATGAATCCAGCACTCTCGCTAGACTGCGCGACACGTTGCTGCCGAAGCTGCTGAGCGGAGAGTTGTCGGTCAGACATCCACCTGACTTGTCCAACGTGGACAGGATGGACGTCGTGGAATCGCTCACCGGAGAATGACCTCATGCCCATGCCAAAGAAAGCCAAGACCACCGACAAGGCCCCGCACGTCAAGCCCGCCAAGCTGCGGGTCATGGTGGAGCGCACGCTGAAGGAGGCCAGTGCGAAGCGGCGCAGCCGCAAGGAGCGGGCACAGGATCTGGTGTACGACGCAATGGAGGCCGCGACGGAGGAGCAATGCCTTGATTTTGCCTGGCAAGCCCTGGAACTCGACCCCGAGCATCCGGATGCGTTGCTGATGGTTCTGGAGTCTACTGGCATGGAGGGCGACGGGCGCATCGGGGCATTGCGCCGCATTGTGGCCGTTGCCGCGAAAAGGCTGGGCAAGAAAGCGTTCAAGGAATTCGCACCTCATTTCTGGGCAGAGCTGGACACGCGGCCTTACATGCGCGCCCGGATGCAACTGGCCGAGGAACTGCGCACCGCCGGCCGGTTGGAGGAAGCCATCGAGGAATACGAGGAGATGCTCGTCCTAAATGAGAACGACAATCTGGGCGTGCGGCATCACCTGCTGCCCTGCCTGCTCGCCTTGAGTCGAATGGACGAAGCCGGGAAGTTGCTGAAACCTTACGCGGGCGAGTGCGATTGGAACGCGGCGTTTGCCTGGGGACGGGTACTGGAGCGGTTGCTGTGCGGCGATGAGCCGGGAGCCTCCAAGGCTCTGGCCGCCGCGCGCAAGCAGAACCCGCACGTCGAGGTCTATCTAAAAGGGCATCGCAAGTTGCCCAAGAACCTGCCCGACAGTTATTCCGTCGGCAGCAAAGAAGAGGCGCTGTGCTACGCCGGGCCGCTGCTCACGGCGTGGACGCGGCACCCTGAGGCGCAAAAGTGGCTGGCCGGGCAGTCTAAGATGGACTCGATGGACAATATGGACAGGATGGACAAGCTTCGTTGGAACTGACCTACGATGGAACCTGAACCGCTCATTCCGAAGCATGGTGGCTACCGGAAGCTGAAGAGCTTTCAGGTGGCCCAGCTCGTTTATGACGTCACTGTGCGCTTCTGCGACCGCTATATCGAGAAGCGCAGCCGTACCCACGACCAGATGGTGCAGGCTGCCCGGAGCGGCGTACAGAACATTGCCGAAGGCAGCAAAGCCAGCGGCACCTCGAAGAAGATGGAGCTGAAACTCACCAACGTCGCCCGCGCCAGCCTGGAAGAACTACGGCTGGACTATGAGGACTACCTGAGGCAGCACGGATTGGCTCGCTGACCGCCAATCAGGAATGGTTCAAGGTCTGGCGCACCATTGACGGGCAGCAGGCTGCTCCAGCTATTGCCTTGGAGCTCGAAGTCCTGCTCAAGGGAGTGTTTGAGCGGCGGCGCTTTCTGGACCTGCTCCTGCACTTCATCGCCTTCGAGGAAGATCCCGACAGCGGGGCGCCGCACAAGATCATTGCAGGCTACCATCAGTTTCACGCGGTGAATGCAGCAGTGGAAGAAACGGTACGCGCCAGCGGGATGATCGCGGGCGGCAGCGTGCGCGAAGACGCCGGCACTTATTGGTCAGGCCGGATGCATGGCGGCAAGCCGGGCGACCGGCGCGCGGGCGTGGTGTGGCACACGCAGGGCAGCGGCAAGAGCCTCTCCATGCTTTTCTACGCGGCCCGCGTCATCCGGCATCCGGCCATGGAGAACCCAACCCTGGTGCTGCTGACGGATCGTAATGATCTCGACGATCAGCTCTTCAGCCAGTTCCAGCGCTGCCACGATATTCTCGGACAGACCCCGGTGCAGGCGGAGAGTCGGGAGCAACTGCGCGAATTGCTGGCGGTGGCGAGCGGTGGAGTGGTGTTCACCACAATCCAGAAGTTTCTGCCCGAGAAGGGCGACAAGTTGCCGGCGTTGTCGCCTCGGCGGAACGTCATCGTCATTGCCGACGAGGCCCATCGCAGCCAATACGACTTGATCGACGGTCTGGCACGCCACCTGCGCGACGTGCTGCCCAACGCCTCATTCATTGGTTTCACTGGAACGCCCATCGAGAAAACTGATGCGAATACGCGGGCGGTCTTTGGCGACTACATCAGCATTTACGACATTCAGCGCGCCGTTGCCGACAAGGCCACGGTGCCCATCTACTACGAGAGCCGCATCGCCAAACTGGGGCTGAACGCCGCTGAGTTGCCGAAGATCGACGCGGAGTTTGAAGAGATTACCGAGGGCGGGGAGCTGACCCGGAAGGAAAAGCTCAAGACCAAATGGGCTGCGCTGGAGGCGCTGGTCGGTGATCCGAAGCGGATGGCGCTCGTCGCTGCCGACCTGGTCACGCATTTCGAGAAGCGCTTGGAAGCGATGGATGGCAAAGCGATGATCGTTTGCATGAGCCGGCGCACCTGCGTGGACCTCTACGCGGCGCTCATCAAGCTGCGTCCCGACTGGGCCAGCTCCAAGGACGATGACGGTGAGGTGGAGAAAACCAAACAGTGTGTGGTGAAAGTGGTGATGACCGGCAGCGCCGACGATGGTCCCGATTGGCAGCCGCACATCCGTAACAAGGACAAGCGCCGTAAGCTGGCGAATCGGTTCAAGGATAGCCAGGACGGGTTCCGCATCGTGATTGTGCGCGACATGTGGCTGACCGGGTTCGATGCGCCCTGCCTGCACACGATGTATGCCGACAAACCGATGCAAGGGCATGGGCTCATGCAGGCTATCGCGCGTGTGAACCGCGTGTTTCGCGATAAGCCCGGCGGCCTGGTGGTGGACTATCTGGGCCTCGCCGATCAACTGAAACAGGCCTTGGCGATCTACACGGAGAGCGGCGGCACAGGCAATCCGACCTACGACACACGCCAGGCGATTGCCGTGATGCTGGAGAAGCACGGCATCGCCTCAGAACTGTTGCATGGACTGAAATGGGTCGCATGGACGAGAGGCAGCGCGGCTGAGCGCCTCGCGCTTATTCCTGCCGGGCAGGAACGCATCCTCGAACAGGAAGAGGGCAAGACGCGCTTTGTCCAGGTGGTGACGGATCTCTCCCGCGCCTTTGCTCTCTGCGCCGCCAGCGACGAAGCGACAGCCATCCGTGACGACGTGAGCTACTTCCAGGCCCTGCAAGCGGCGCTGAACAAGCAGATCACCGGCAAGCAAAAGACCCCTGAGCAACTCGACGCCGCCGTGCGCCAACTGGTGTCGAAGGCTATCGTCACCGAGGGCCAGGTGATCGACGTGTTCACCGCCGCCGGATTGCCGAAGCCGGACATCAGCATCCTCTCCGACCAGTTTCTTGCCGAAGTGCGCGGACTGAAACACAAAAACGTTGCGGCCGAATTGCTGGAGAAGCTGCTGAAGGACGAATTGAAGATACGTTCAAAGCGCAACCTGGTGCAGTCGCAGCTCTTCAGCGAGAAGCTGAAGAAGACGCTCAACGCTTACCACAACCGCGCCATCGCGACGCAGGAGGTGATCGAGGAGCTGATTCGCCTGGCAAAGGAAATGGACGCTGCCACCAAGCGCGGTGAGGATCTAGGCCTGACCGACGATGAGATTGCGTTCTACGACGCCCTGGCTGCCAACGAGAGCGCTCGGCAGGTGATGGGTGACGAGAAGCTGAAGGTGATCGCCACAGAGCTGATCAGCCAAGTGCGCAAAAGCGTGACGATCGACTGGACGCTGCGCGAAAGCGCTCGCGCCAAGATCCGCGTGGTGGTGAAGCGCATCCTCAACCGTTTTGGATATCCGCCAGACTTGCAGGAAGAGGCGGTGAAGACAGTGCTGATGCAAGCGGAGCTGCTCTGTGCGGAGTGGGCTGCATGAGGCATTGATCGCTCTCGATGGTTCCCACGAGAAGTTATCGGGATGTCTGGGTTGGCTCCGCTCTACTTCCATTGACTCCCTGCACCGGCTTTGCGAGGTTATGTTTGGCGAAACGGGAATTTTGTTCTCGTTTTCTCAACTCGCGCCCCCTCACCCCAACCCTCTCCCCGTGTACGGGGAGAGGGAGAGGATTTGGAACGAGATCGCGAACCCAGGGCTTCCGCTCGCGCTCCACCCTTGGCTACAAATATTTCGCCCCTAGCAGGGCTGGGGCAAAATAGTCAGTCATTCTGATTTCTGGGCTTCTACGTTCTTGTCGCTGCCGGCGACTCAGTGGCGTGCGGAGACAGGGATATCAAGGGCAATGGCTCTTGGCTAGTTTCTGTCGCGAAACTCGGCAATAAGGTCCCTCCTGAATAAGGAGGGGACGACGCGGCTATCGGCCGCGACGGGGTAGTTCGAACGTTCCCAGGAAAGCTAAAATCAATAGCGGGATCGCAGCGACTCGCACCACCCCAGTGGCGCTGCGCGACCGCCGTCGCTGGGCGCCACATCCCCTCCTCAGCCGAGTGGAGTTTTCGTGCAATCTTCCAGTTTCGAGACAGAAACTAGCCTAGTTAGCCGAGGAGTTGCGCACTATGAGGTTTACACGACTGCTGATTTCCATGGTTGCATGGGTCTCTCTTACTGCAGCGGCACAGGCCCCGTCGTCTCCCGAAAAACTTATCGCTGACAAAGAAGTCACCACATCCGGCGGAGCCACGTTTACCGCTCCAGGCGGGTGGTCGCTGGTTACTTCCGGATCGCTCATTGTCGTCGAGCCGCCGGAAGCTGACTCGCACGTCGCTATCTTCGATTCTGATGCCACCACGGCTGAAGCCGCCATAGACGCAGCCTGGGCTGCCTACAAACGCGGCGAAAAACGTGCCGTCAGACAGAAACTCTCTCCCACCGCCCGTGAAGGATGGGAAGAGGTTCAGGTCTACCTCTACGAAACTTCGCCCAATGAACGGGCTGTGGCGCAAGCGTCGGCACGCCGTGTGAAGAATGCCTGGACCGTCGTCCTCCTCAACGGCAAGCAGCCCACCTTCGAAAAGCGCGGCGCCGCTGTTGGCCTGATTCTGGGGAGTCTGCGGCCCAGCACGTACAAGCGCGAATCGTTCGCTGGACGCAAAGCCGGGGCGCTGAACGCCGAGCGCCTCGCGCAGATGAAAGAGTTCGTCGAGATGGCAATGAAGAAACTCGACGTTCCCGGCGTAGGTTTGGCTTTTATCGAGAACGGCAAGATCGTCTATGAAGGCGGACACGGGGTAAAGGAACTGGGCAAGCCCGATACGGTCGATGCCAACACGCTGTTCATGGCCGCCTCGAACACCAAAGGCATGACGACTCTGCTTCTGGCGAAGCTCGTGGATGAAGGCAAGGTGAAATGGGACGACTTTGTCACCGCAGCCTACCCGAAGTTCAAGCTGGGCGACGCGCGAACAACCGAGCAGGTGCGTATCGAGCACCTCATTTGTGCCTGCACGGGGTTGCCACGCCAGGATCTGCCGTGGCTGTTCGAGTTCCGCAAGGCCGACGCTGCGCTGTCTATGGAGATGCTGGGCAAGATGCAGCCGACCAGCGGGTTTGGCGAGGTGTTCCAGTACAGCAACATCATGGCGTCGGGCGCCGGGTACGTGGCCGGGTACCTGTACAACCCAAAGCTCGAACTGGGCGCAGCCTACGACGAAGCGATGAGGAAGAAGATCTTCGAGCCGCTGGAAATGAAGTCGACGACGTTCGACTATGACCGCGCGCTCAAAGGCAATCACGCCAACCCACACTCTGACGACGTGGACGGCAAGCAAAAGGTCGCCTCGATGGACTTGAACTACTCGATCCACCCCCATCGTCCTGCCGGTGGCGTCTGGACCTCGGCTCACGATCTGATCCGGTACGTTCAATTGGAGCTGGCGAAAGGCAAGCTCCCGAACGGCAAGGTGCTCGTCTCCGAGACCAACCTGCTGGCGCGCCGCAAGCCGTACGTAAAGGTTGGAGCCTACGGCAGCTACGGAATGGGCCTGCAGGTCGAGAATCGCTGGGGCACGCCGGTCGT
>Ga0187893_10012171_pt1 | contig 12275 bp, 12 predicted proteins | sample MA1701074metaG_FD_139574 | JGI IMG/M metagenome (GOLD analysis project Ga0187893, IMG submission 139574) | White microbial mat communities from a basaltic lava cave in the Kipuka Kanohina Cave System on the Island of Hawaii, USA - MA170107-4 metaG ... | reverse complement strand
TGGGACGACGTCATCGCGAGTGTCGCGAACTACCTTGTGAAACACGGCTGGCGCGCGGGCGAGCCGGTCGCGGAGCCCGCGGCCGCCTGGTTCCCGCGGCTCCCTGGCCTGGTCGCGGGGCAGCTCGCGCCCGACACCACGGTGGGCGCGCTTCGAGATGGCGGGCTGCGCTTCGACACGGGCATGGCCGCCGACGCGCCGGCGCTATTCGTGCGCGTCGACGGCGATTCCGGCCCGGAGTTGCGCGTCGGCTTCCACAATTTCGGCGTGATCACCCGCTATAACCGCAGCGTCCTCTACGCCCTCGCCGTGCACGACCTCGGCCGGCAAGTCGAGTCGCTGCTGCCCGCGGCGCCATGACCCACGCCCACACTCCAGCCACGCTGCTCGCGCTCGCGGCGCTCGCCGCCTGCTCGGCGCAGCCGCCGCAGCCGGAGGACACGCGCCGTGCGCCGCGCGACGAGACGCGCGCGCGGAGCGGCAATCCGCCGTTCTACGAAGTGGGCGGCCGCCGCTACGTGGTGCTCGACAGCGCCGCCGGCTACGTCGAGCGCGGAGTCGCTTCCTGGTACGGCCCCGATTTCCACGGCAAGCGGACCGCTACCGGCGAGACCTACGACATGCACGCGATGACCGGCGCGCATCCGACGCTGCCGCTGCCGACCTGGGTTCGCGTCACCAATCTCGCGAACGGCCGCAGCGTCGAGCTGCGCCTCAACGACCGCGGGCCGTTCGCCAGGAACCGGATCATCGACCTGTCGCACGCCGCGGCCCAACGGCTCGGCATGATCGGCAGCGGCACCGCCTTCGTCGAAGTGCAGAGCCTCGCGGGCGTCGCACCGGAGGCTCAGTCCGCCGCGCCCGCGGCGCGGCTGTACGCGCAGGCCGGCGCCTTCGCCGAGGAGCAGCATGCGCGCCGGCTCGCGGCGCGGCTCGCCGATGCGGGCATTGCCGGCGTCGCTGTCTCGGAGGCGCAGGTCGAAGGACGCCGCTGGTTCCGCGTGCATGCGGGCCCGGTCGGGAGCGTCGCGGAGTACGACGCGCTGATCGAAAGATTGCACGCGGCCGGCGTCGAATCGCCGTTCCTGGCAACGTATTGAAGAGGTGATCATGCGATTCCTGCCCGCCGTCCTGCTATGCCTGTCCGCCGCCGCGCTCGCCGAGGCACCGCCGGTTCCGCCGGCGCCGCAATTTGAGGCCACCGCCTGGATCCTGGTCGACCAGGACAGCGGCCGCGTGCTCGCCGGCCATGCCACCGGCGAGCGCCTCGAGCCGGCCAGCATCACCAAGCTGATGACGGCCTATGCGACCTTTCATGCCCTCAGGGAGGGCCGGCTGAAGCTCGACACGCCGGTGCCGATCAGCGAGAAGGCCTGGCGTGCCGAGGGCTCCGACACCTTCCTCGACGTCGGCGCGCGCGTGCCGGCCGAGGTCCTGATCCAGGGCATGATCGTGCAGAGCGGCAACGACGCCTCGATCGCGCTCGCGGAGTCGATCGCCGGCACCGAAGAGACCTTCGCAGCGCTCATGAACCAGTACGGCGTGCGGCTCGGCCTGAAGGGCAGCCATTTCGAGAATGCCACCGGGCTGCCCGGCACCGGACATCGCATGACGGTCGCCGACATCGCCACGCTGACGCGCGCGATCATCCGCGAGTTCCCGGACTACTATCGCTGGTACTCGCAGCGCGAGTTCACCTGGAACAACATCCGCCAGCCCAACCGCAACCGGCTGCTGCTGCGCGACCCCAGCGTGGACGGCGTCAAGACCGGCATGACCGACGCCGCCGGCTATTGTCTGGTCTCATCCGCGAGGCGCGAGGGCATGCGACTGGTCGCGGTCGTGATGGGCATGAAGAGCATGCAGGCACGCGAGGACGCAAGTCTCGCCCTGCTCAATTACGGCTTCTCGTTCTTCGAGACGCGCAAGCTGAAAGCCGCCGGCGAGGAGGCCGCGGTACAGCGCATCTACCGCGCGCGCGGCGGCCGCGCCGCGGTCGGCGTCCCGCAGGACCTCTGGGTCACGCTGCCGCGCGGCATGGCGGCGCGCGCCACGTTCGCAGTCGAGCTCGCCCCCAAGCTGTTCGCGCCGCTCTCGCCGTCCGACCGCACCGGCACGCTGCGCGCGCTGGTGGACGGCAAGGTGGTGGCCGAGGCGCCGCTGTCACCGCTCGCCGAGGTGCCGCGCGGCAACATCTTCCGCAGGATCTGGGACACGATCCTGTCCTGGTTCGCCTGAGGCCGCCGGTGCCGCTGCCGCTGGTCTGGCTCGACGACCAATTGCTCCCGCTTGCCGAGGCGCGCGTCTCGCCGCTCGACCGCGGCTTCCTGTTCGGCGACGGCGCTTACGAAGTGCTGCCGGTGTACGGCGGCCGCGCCTACCGGCTCGACGCGCACCTCGAGCGGCTCGACCGCAGCCTGCGCGAGATCCGCCTGCCGCCCCCGCTCGACCGAGCCGGCTGGCTGGCCGCGTTCGGCAAGCTGGTGCACGGCAACGGCGGCGGCGATTTGCTGCTGTACGTGCAGGTCACGCGCGGCACCGAACCCGACCGCAACCATGTCCCGATCGCCGGCACGCCGCCGACGATTTTCGCCTGCGTCTCTCCGCTGCCGGTGCAGTCCGCCGCGCTGATCGAGCAGGGTACGCAGGCCGTGACCGCCGCCGACCTGCGCTGGGCGCGCTGCGACATCAAGAGCATCTCGCTGCTCGGCAACGTGCTGCTGCGCTGGCAGGCGTCGGAAGCGGGCGCCACCGAGGCCATCCTGCTGCGCGACGGCTGGCTCACCGAGGGCAGTACCAGCAGCGCCCACGTGGTGAAGGCCGGGCGCATCGCGACGCCGCCGTTGGGCCACGCGCTGCTGCCGGGCACGACCCGGAGCGTCCTGCATGAGCTGGCCGCGCGCGCCGGCATCCCGATCGAGCGGCGCCCGGTCGCGGAAACGGAGCTGCGCGCGGCGGATGAGCTCGTCATCGCCTCGGCCGGGGGCGGTATCCGCGCAGTGACTCGCCTCGACGGGCGGCCGGTGGGCGACGGGCGCCCGGGGCCGGTGTTCCGGCGCATCCACGCCGACTTCCGCGCGACGATTTCCGAGTTCTCGACGGCGCTGCCGGCATGAGCGAAGCCGAAGGGCTGCTGCGCTTCCCGGCCGAGTTCCCGATCAAGGTCATGGGGCGGGACACCGAGTCGTTCCGCACGCTGACGCTTGCGATCGTGGAACGCCATGCCGGCCCGCTCGAACCGGCGCGCATTTCGGAACGCATGAGTCGCGAGGGCCGCTTTCTCGCACTGACCTACACGATTCGCGCCGAGAGCCGCGCGCAGCTCGACGCGATCTACCGGGACCTGACGGCGAGCGGCGTGGTACTGGTCGCGCTCTGAACCGCGGGCAATTCCGGGCACGGCGGCAGCCAGCGGCCGTCCCAGTCGAGGCCCAGAGCCGCGCACAGCCGCGGTGCGAGCGCCCGGGCGGCATCGCGCATACCGAGCGCCACGCCCTCCCCTGCGAGCTGCGTCATCTCGATGCCTTCCAGCCCGCAGGGGCGGATGCGCGAGAACGGCTCGAGATCCATGGCGACGTTGAGCGCGAGCCCGTGATAGCTGCAGCCGCGTCGGATCCGGAGCCCGATGCTCGCGAGCTTGCGCCCGCGCACGTAGACGCCGGGCGCATCGCGCCGGCCCGCGGCCTCGATGCCGTGCGCAGCAGCGAGCGCAATGACGGCATCCTCGAGCGCGACCACCAGCTCGCGTACGCCGATGCCGCGCCGGCGCAGGTCCAGCAGCGGGTATGCAACCAGCTGGCCCGGGCCGTGATAGGTGACCTGGCCGCCGCGGTCGATGCCGACCACCGGTATCTCCCCGGGCGCCAGCACGTGCTCGGCGCGGCCATTCATGCCCTGGGTGAAGACCGCCTCGTGCTCGAGGAACCAGACCTCGTCCGCGGAATCACTGTCGCGATGATCCGTGAAGGCCTGCATCGCACGCCAGGTCGGGGCGTACTCGACGCGGCCGAGCCAGCGCACGCGCGGATTCATGCCGCCTCGACGATTTCGGCCTCGAGTCGCTTCGCAGCAGTCAACGAGTTCGAAATAGGGCAGCCCTTTTCGGACTTCTCGAGCAGCTGCCTCGCGCGCGCGGCGTCCGTGCCCGGCGGGCCGACCAGCCGCACGCGCAGCAAGATCTCCGTGAAGCGGCTGTTGCCGTCGACGCGCTCGAGCTTGCCCTCGACCTCGGCCGAGACCTCGCGCCACTCGAACCGCGATGCTTTCGCGATCGCGCGGAAGGTCATCATCGTGCAGTCGCCGAGCGCCGCCAGCAGGAGCGTCTCCGGCGACCAGTAGCCGCCCGGTCCGCCCCACTCGGGCGGCGGCAGAGATCGGATCTGCGGGAGCCCGTCTGCATCGAGATTCGCCTCGCCCTCGGGCCGGATCCCGATGCGGACACGGTAGTGATGCGGGAACGGGTGCATCAGGGCAGCCCGCAGTTGTCGCCGGCGAGGGCGCGCTCGGCGCGGTAACTCGAGCGCACCAGCGGACCGGACACGCATTCGCGGAAGCCGCGCGCGAGCGCCTCGCGGCGGTAGTCCGCGAACTCTTCCGGCGTCACGTAGTGGTCCACCGGCAGATGATTGACGGTCGGGCGCAAGTACTGCCCGAGTGTCAGCACATCGCAGCCGATCGCGCGCAGATCGTCCATCGTGGCGAGGAGCTCGGGCCCGGTCTCGCCGAGCCCCAGCATGAGACTGGTCTTGGTGAGCAGCTCCGGGCGGTGGCGCTTCGCGTGCGCGAGCACGGCGAGCGTCTGGTCATAGCCCGCGCGCGGGTCGCGGACCGGGTGCGTGAGGCGGCGCACGGTCTCGACATTCTGGGCGAATACCTCGATCCCCGAATTCACCACCGTCTCGAGGTCCGCCAGCACGCCCTGGAAGTCCGGCGTCAGCGCTTCGACGGCAGTCTGCGGCGAAGCCTCCTTGATCGCGCGCACGCAGGCGGCGAAGTGCGCGGCCCCGCCGTCGGCGAGATCGTCGCGGTCCACCGAGGTCAGCACGACGTAGCCCAGGCCCATCAGCGCGACCGTGCGTGCGGCGTTTTCGGGCTCCTCCGGGTCCAGCCAGCCATGCGGATTGCCGGTGTCCACGGCGCAGAAGCGACAGGCGCGCGTGCACACGGCGCCCATCAGCATCAGCGTCGCGGTGCCGGCGTTCCAGCATTCGCCGATGTTCGGGCAGTGCGCCTCTTCGCAGACCGTGGCGAGGCGGTGCTCGCGCACGGTGCGCCGCACCTCATCGAAGCGCGCACCCGCCGGCATCGGGGCGCGCAGCCAGCGCGGCTTGGCACCCTTGTGCCGCGCCGCGGTACCGGCGCTGCGCTTGATCCCGTCGCGGATCGCGGTGAAGCCGAGCGCGGTCCGGTACTTCTCGCCGCTGGCAGCCCGCGGCGGCTCGACTTGCAGCTTTATACCTTTGAATTCAGCCACTTGCAGGGATCCGCGCCGGACTCGCCCTCATTCTAGCCGACCGGCGAGGACAAGACCGGATGACGCCAGCGCCCGAGCCGCAGCAGACCATCGAGGGCGGCGAGCCGCTCCGGCGTGCCGACGTCGGTCCAGGCGCCCGCGTGGCGCTGGCCGGTGAGTCGGCCCTCCTGCAGCGCGCGGTCGAGCAGGGGCTTGAGCGGAAAGGTGCCCGGGTCACAGCCGGAGAAGAGCGCGGCGTCGAGCACGGAAATGCCCGCGTAGGTCAGTCGATTCGGCAGCGCCTGGATGCTGCCGGTCGTGTCCAGGCTGTAGTCGCCGCCCGGGTGGTGCGACGGATTCTCGACCAGCACCAGGTGCGCCAGCGATCCGGCCGGGCGACGCAGCGCCGCGAAATCGAAGTCGCTCCACACGTCGCCGTTGACGACCAGGAAAGGCTCCCCGTCCAGGAGCGGCAAGGCCCGCAAGATCCCGCCGCCGGTGCCGAGCGGTTCGGGCCCTTCCTCGCTGTAGCGGACCCGGATGCCGTGACGCCCGCCGTCGTTGAGCGCCGCGCGGATCTGCGTGCCGAGCCAGGAGAGGTTCACGACCACTTCCGCGATCCCGGCCTGCAGCAGCGCCGCGAGGTGGTACTCGATCAAGCGGTGTCCGCCCGCCTCCAGGAGCGGCTTCGGCCGTCCGAGCGTGAGCGGACGCATGCGTTCGCCGCGCCCGGCGGCGAGGATCATCGCCTTCAACGCGCGGTTCCCGTGCGCCGCGCCGCGGCCGCGAATGCCGGCACCGCCTGCCGGCGCAGGAAGCCGTCGAAAGCGGCGAGCGCCGGCTCGGATGCGGCGGCTTCCAGAGCGTAATCGAGCACGCGCGGCAGGTCGGCAAGGTAGCCCGGCTTGCCGTCGCGGTGCCACAGTCGCGCGAAGATGCCGAGCACCTTGATGTGCCGCTGCAGCCCCATCCGCTCGAACCACTGCAGGAACTGCTCGCGGCTCGCGCCCACCGCGATGCCGGCAGCCGCGGCGCGCTCGCGATAGCGGTCGAGCCACGCGAGCAGCCGCTTGCGCGGCCACACCACGTAGCAGTCCTTGAGCAGCGACACGAGGTCGTAGCTCACCGGGCCGCGCACGGCGTCCTGGAAGTCGACGATGCCCGGATTGCCGTCCGGACACACCAACAGGTTGCGCGAGTGGTAATCGCGATGCACCAGCACGACCGGTTGCGCGAGCGCCTCGTTGCACAGCCAGTCGAAGGCATCCTCGATCGCGCGCCGCTCCGCGGCGTCCGGCACCAGGCCGAGGTGCCGGCCCAGGAACCACTCCGGAAACAGCTCCATCTCGCGCTGCAGCAGCTCGCGGTCGTAACGGGGCAGCGCCGCGGCAGCCTCCGGCGGCGTCGTCTGCAGGCGTACGAGCGCGTCGATCGCGTCGGCATAGAGCGGCTCCGGATCCGCGCCCGCCGACAGCGCCTCCAGGTAGTGCTGGCGCCCGAGATCGCTGGTCAGCACGAAGCCCTGCTCGGTGTCGGCGGCGATGATGGCCGGCACATGGACGCCGGTGCCGGCGAGGATGCGTGCGGCGCGCAGCCATTCGTCCAGGCCCTCGCGCTCGGGCGGCGCGTCCATGGCAACCTGCGTGACGCCGGCGTCGCGGAACACGCGAAAGTAGCGGCGGAAACTCGCGTCCGCAGAAGCGGGCAGGATGCGCTGCACCGGCGCGCCCGGCAGACCGGCGATCCATCGTTCGAGACTCTGCAAGCGCGGGTCGGCGTTGGTTGTAGCGGTCATGTGCAGGCGACGGCCGGGGGGCTCGCATTATAGACTTCGGCGTTACCGTGTCCTGGCGTCCCTGCATCGCTTCGCTCGCGCTCGCCGTCGCGGCCGGCTCTGCCGACGCCGAGGAATGCCTGTGGCCGGGGCCCGATGAACCGGCGGCACCGGGCGCCGTGCGGGTGCCCGCGACCGGTTCCGGCGAGCTGCCCATCGAAGTCTCGAGTGGCGGCGCAGAACTGACGCGTGAGGGCGACGCCACGCTCAGCGGCGGCGTGACGGTGCGCCAGGGCGATCGCACGCTGAGCGCGGAGTCGGCGGTTTACGACGCTTCCGAACAGAGCTTCGAGGTGGAAGGCGCCGTCGAATACCGCACGCCCGAGCTCCGCCTCAAGGGCACGAGCGGCTCGTGGCAGACGGCGGGCGGCGGACGCTTCACGGATGCCGAATTCGAGCTGCCGCTGCGGCCCGCGCGCGGCGCCGCCGCCGAGCTCGAGATAAACGCGGCCGGCGACCTCGCGCTGTCCGAAGTGCGCTTCACCACCTGCCCCGCCGGCAACAACGACTGGCTGCTGCGCGCCTCGTCCGTCGACATCAACCAGCGGACGCAGCAGGGCCGGGGCCGCAACGTGCGCGTCACGCTCAAGGGCGTGCCGGTGCTGTACGCGCCGGTCGTGTCATTCCCGGTGGGCGAGGCGCGCAAGTCCGGCTTCCTGTTTCCGTCGTTCGGGAATTCCGTCAAGGGCGGGTTCGAGCTCGAAGTGCCCTACTACTTCAATCTCGCGCCGAACTACGACCTGAAGCTGACGCCGTTCCAGCTGTCAAAGCGCGGCTCGGGACTCGGTGCCGAGTTCCGCTACCTGAGCGGGCGCAGCCGCGGCGAGTTGTCGACCCGGTTCCTGCCGGGCGATGACCTTGCGAACCGCGACCGGCGCCTCAGTGCGCTGCTGCACCGCACCGACTTCACGGAACACCTGCGCCTCGATCTCGATTTTTCCGACGCCAGCGACGAATTCTATTTCGAGGACTTCGGTCTCGGGCTGGACGGGACCAGCATCACGTACCTGGACCGCTTCCTGCGCCTGTCCTGGCTCGGGCGCCGCTGGCGGCTCGACGGCCGCGTGCAGGATTTCCAGACCATCGACCGCAGCGTCGACCCGCCGGCGCGCCCTCACTCGCGACTGCCGCAGCTCGCCTTCGCCGGCCGGTGGCCGCTGGGCGAGGCCGGCTTCGCGGCCTCGCTCGATTCGGAGGCGGTCTGGTTCGAGCGCGACCAGGGCGTGACCGGGCAGCGCTTCGACTTCGCGCCGCGATTCGCGTGGACGCTGCGCGGCGCGGGATGGCACCTCGAACCCAGCGCCGCCTGGCGATTCACGGCCTATCGCCTCGCCGGCACCGCGCCGGGCGCTGACGATGCGCCCGAGCGCGAGGCGCCCGTGGTCTCGCTCGACGCCGGCCTGGTGTTCGAGCGCGCATCGGCTTCGCCCGGCGGTATCGTCCAGACGCTGGAGCCGCGCCTGCGCCATACCTGGATCCCGTTCCGCGACCAGACCGCGCTGCCGGTGTTCGACACGGCGCTGCCCGACCTCAACCTGGTGCAACTGTTCCGCACCAACCGCTACGTCGGTGCCGACCGGCTGGGCGACGCCAACGAGGTCGCCGCTGGCATCACCACGCGTCTCGTGCGGAGCGACACCGGCCAGCAGTTGCTGACCGCGACCATCGGCCAGCGCTTCTTCATCGAGCAGCCGCTCGTCACGCTGCCGGGCGAGCTGCCCACGCCGCGCGACGCCTCCAACATGGTGGGCGAGCTCGAGGTCACCGCCTGGCGGCGCTGGAGCGCGCGCTTCGCGATGGAATGGGACGATGAGGCATCGAACACGCTGCTCGGCCAGGCCGCCGTCCAGTACCGGACCGGGACAGGCACGGTATTCAACCTCGGTTATCGCTACCGCGAGGGCCGGCTGGAGCAATGGGACGGCTCCCTGGCCTGGCGCATCTCGCCTGCCTGGCAGCTGTTCGCGCGCCAGGTGTATTCCGTCAAGGACCACCATTCGATCGACCGCTTCGCGGGCTTCGAGTACTCGGGCTGCTGCTGGCGCGTTCGAATCGTGGGGCGCAACTATGTGTCGAACCGGACCGGCGCGGACGATACCTCGGTGCTGCTGCAGCTGGAACTCAAGGGGCTCTCGTCGGTCGGAACCCAGGATACTTTCCTGCAGCGCGGCATTCGTGGATACTCCCCCGCCTCCGCTGCCCAGCCCTGAACCGGAAACCGCATGAGACCGCAGCTGCTTTTCATCGCCGCCGCCCTGATCATCCCCGCCGCCGCAGTCGCGCAGACCCGCGAGCTGTCGAGCAGCGGGGTCGCGCTCGATCGCGTGGTCGCCATCGTCAACGAGGGCGTGGTGCTGCAGAGCCAGCTCGTTGCGCAGACCGGCCTGATCCTGGAGCGACTGCGCGAGCAGGGCACGCAGCCGCCGCGGCCGGAAGTCGTGCGCCAGCAGGTGCTCGAGCGCCTGGTGCTGCAGGAGATTCAGATTCAACGCGCCAACCGCGTCGGCGTGCAGGTCTCGGACGAAATGCTGAACGAGGCGCTGCGCGACGTCGCGCGCCGCAACAACCTGCCCTTCGAGCAGATGCCGGCCGCGCTCGCGAGCCAGGGCATCGACTACGCGTCCTACCGCGACGAGATGCGGCGTGAGATCACGATGCAGCTGCTGCGCCAGCGCGACGTGATCCCGCGTATCTACGTCTCCCCGCGCGAGCTTGAGCAGGCGCTGGAGCGCCAGACGACACAGGCCGACGCCAACGCCGAGTTCGACGTCTCCCACATCCTGCTGTCGCTGCCCGAATCGGCGGATGCCGCGCAGTTGGAACGCGTCGAGACGCTCGCGCGCGACATCCATGCGCGCGCGCGTGGCGGGGAGGACTTCGGGCAACTCGCGCTCGCCTATTCGAACGCGCAGTCGGCGCTCGACCGGGGCAAGCTCGGTTGGCGCCGTCTCGGCCAGCTGCCGCAGTTCATCGCCGACCGGGTCGGCACGATGCAGGCCGGCGACGTCAGCGAGCCGGTGCGCACGCCCACCGGCTTCCATATCGTGCGCCTGGACGGGTCGCGCGGCGGCGATAGCGGGCCGATGATGATCGAGCAGCTGCATGCGCGCCACATCCTGATGCGGCCGAACGAGGTGCAGGACGATGCCACCACGCGCCAGCGGCTGGCGACGGTGCGCGAGCGCATCCAGGGCGGCGAGGATTTTGGCGCGCTCGCGAGCGTGACCTCGGAGGACCCGGGTTCCGCGAGCCGCGGCGGCGACCTCGGCTGGAATGTGCCGGGGACCTTCGACCCGGCGTTCGAAGAGGTGCTCGCCGGGCTCGAGACTGATCAGATCAGCGAGCCGTTCCGGACCCAGTTCGGCTGGCACATCGTGCAGTTGCTCGGCCGTCGCACCCACGACCAGAGCGACGAGGTACGCCGCCAGCGCGTGCTCACGGCGCTGCGCGAGAGCAAGGTCGACGAGGAGACCGAGTTGTGGCTGCGAAGACTCCGCGACGAGGCATACGTCGAGTACCGCAGCCGCTGAAAGCGAAGCGCCTCGTCGTCACCTCCGGCGAGCCCGCCGGCATCGGCCCGGATCTTGCCCTGGCGGCGGCGCTCGCCGACTGGCCCTGTGAGCTCGTGTTCACGGGCGACCCGACACTGTTCGCCGCGCGCGCCGCGGCGCTCGGCCTGCGGCTGACGCCGGCGGAGTGGCGGCCGGGCGGGCCGCCCGCGCCGCACCGCGCCGGCACGCTGCCGGTGCTGTCCGTGCCGCTCGCGCGACCCGCCGTCCCCGGACGGCCGGATCCCGCCAACGCCCGTCCGGTGCTCGCGCAGATCGACGCCGCCGTCGACGGCTGCCGCGACGGCCGATTCAGCGCCATGGTCACCGGGCCGCTGCAGAAGTCGGCGATCGCCGACGCCGGCATCCCGTTCACCGGCCACACCGGGTACCTCGCCGCGCGCACCGGCGCCGCGCACCCGGTGATGCTGCTGGTGGCGGGGGCGCTGCGCGTCGCGCTCGCGACCATCCACTTGCCGCTCGCCGCGGTCCCGGCCGCGATCACGGCCGCGTCGCTCGCGCGCACGCTCGACGTGCTGCACGCGAGCCTTCTGGGCGCATTCGGGATTCGCGAGCCGCGTATCCTGGTCTGCGGCCTCAATCCGCACGCGGGCGAGTCGGGCCACCTCGGCAGCGAGGAAATCGAGGTCATCGCGCCGGTGACTGCCGCCGCGCGCGCGCGCGGCGTCGCGGCGACGGGACCGGTACCCGCGGATACCGCCTTCACGCCCGCCTCGCTCGCCGGTTGCGACGCAGTGCTCGCCATGTACCACGACCAGGGCTTGCCGGTGATCAAGCATGCCGGCTTCGGTCGCACGGTCAACGTGACGCTGGGCCTGCCGATCCTGCGCACCTCCGTGGACCACGGCACCGCGCTCGAGCTCGCCGCCACCGGCCGCGCGGACCCGGGCAGCCTGTTCGAGGCGATCCGTCTCGCGCTGCAACTCGGGAGCGCCTGATTGACCCGGGCGCGCAAGCGCTTCGGCCAGCACTTCCTGCACGACCCGGGCGTGATCGCGCGCATCATCGCGGCGATCGACCCGAAGCCCGGCGATCGCCTGCTCGAGATCGGGTCCGGCACCGGCGCGCTGACCTTGCCGCTGCTCGCGCGCTGCGGACGGCTCGAGGCGATCGAGATCGACCGTGACCTGGCCCGCGACCTGCCGGTCATTGCCGCGGGCGCCGGGGAGCTGGTCGTGCACGAGGCTGATGTGCTCGAGTTCGACTTTCGCGCGCTGCGAGGCTCTGCTGCGCCGCTCCGCGTCTGCGGCAACCTGCCCTACAACATCTCGACGCCGCTCCTGTTCCGCCTGCTCGAGGCAGGCGATGCGATCACCGACATGCATTTCATGCTGCAGCGCGAAGTCGTGGAGCGCATGGTCGCCCCGCCCGGCGGCAAGACCTACGGTCGGCTCACGGTGATGCTGGCGGCGGCCTGCCG